>SMTZ1_10001821_pt1 | contig 21503 bp, 18 predicted proteins | sample DeeMarSWOR136_30_FD_25667 | JGI IMG/M metagenome (IMG submission 25667) | reverse complement strand
ATGCCATTGGGCTTAAAGCATTTTCAGAAAAGAACATGGTATATACTTCTTTAAGCATTTCGGTATGTTCATCGCTAGCATGAGATACTAAACTCCAAATCCTTCCATTTTTCCAATTTGCATCCTTTTTACTTACATCTCCCATTATTTTAAGAAGCTCTTTTTTGGGAATTCCCTTTTCAGGTAAAATTACCTTTTGCCTTGCCATAATCAATCTCCTTTTTTTTATGAACTCATTTTATATATAATTGCTCCCACTATAGATAAAATAGATCCAATAAATGGAAAGATAAGCCCAAAATTAAAATTATATATTGTCCAAAAATTATGTATAGAATAATCAGTTCTTTGAGCGTAATTGTAAAAGCCAGTAACCATCACATTAATATAAATAATTAAGGCACATAGCTGAATAATTCCGATTAATAACCATAAAATTTCAGCTTTAACTAAGAATTTTTTCCCTTTAATAAATAAAACGGAAATCCCTATAATCATAATTGAGCTTATAGATACGAAAATAGTTGTTATAAGGCTAGGCATAAACAATTCAGGAGGTAAAATTTCAAATATACTACCATCCCAGAAAATATGTTCGATTATCCCTACTATCCAAAGATTTTCTTTAAATGAGGTTTTACTATACCAGGCAGGAATAATAAGTCCGATTAAGGAAATAATTCCCCCGAGTAAGGGGAATATCCAAAAGAAATTTTTGTTTTTCAAAAAATTATCCTTCATTGAATTCACTATTATATAAAACTAGATAAATTTAAAAGCTTTAACACAGCATGGAATTAAAAATACTAATCACTCATTTTCGGTTATAGTGCTTATAAACTGAAAAAATAGAGGAAAAAATAAAAAAGAAAAATATTTTTGAATTTTTTTTATATCTTTAACACCTTTTTTTTAAGTAGAAAATTGAAATACATAAAATTCCAATGGCAGATACTGATGCAATAGCAACAGTACCTACAAGTGCGGATGTTTCCTCAGGAACTAATAAGGTCCATGTGGATAAAATATTAGTCTCAGTAGTGAGATAACCATCTTGATTTATTGTTGGAGAGGTTACCCATATTTCATTTTCATTGTCATAATAAGCCCATTGACCTAGTCGGTTCTGATTAGTTTCTCTGATTCTTAATCTTGCTTTTAGAAAGGTTCCATCATAAGGACATTCGGAATTGCATTTACACTTCGGATCACAACTACATTGGCAGTCACATTCACAAGTACATTCAGGACCACATTTACACTCACAATCACAAGGACAGGTACATTCTGATTCACATTTGCACTCACAGTCACAAGGACAGGTACATTCAGGATCACATTTACACTCACAATCACAAGGACAGGTACATTCAGGATCACATTTGCACTCACAATCACAAGGACAGGTACAATCAGGGTCGCATTTACATTCACAATTACAATTTGCAGTACATGTCATTGTAATACAAAATCCTTCTAAATACTGATACGTATTTCTATTCCTCACCCTCTGAAGGCTTCCATTCATTAAACCAAGTTGTGCTTCCTCCCTAGTGCATGTCATGGTCATTCTAAGGTCATCATCTCCTTCAACTTCAATAATGACGTCTTTATTTCCAATTCTTAAGGCTTCACAATTAATATCTAATTCTAAACCGATATTTGCACAAACCGTTAATCTTGTTCTTTCACGAAAACAATACATAGTCCTAAGATTACTTTGCAGTTGTGTCTGAATGGCATCACCTGGAACCTCAATGGTTTGATCAGGTGTTTCAACAGCTGTCACATTAATAGAACCTATTAATGAAAGCACAATTAACATCGTAACAACACTTAACAATATCTTACTAAGATTTTTTTTCATTAAATATCACCAAACTTTAGATCAAAGAATAATTAGAATTTCTATATAAAAGGGCTTAAGGTATAATATTTCCCAATAAAATAATCTTAGGAGTTTTCATCTTTTAATTTATATTAGTAAAATAAGATTGAAATTATATTTAAAGGTGAAATTTGAGCGAGTTTTGAGTATAACTTTGTTAAATATTGATCTTATATGAATTTTAGACTCATAGTTCTTTTTTTAACTAAAATTGCAGAAGCTAAGCAAATAAATCCTATAGTTATGAATATACCATATCCGGGAATGGCAGATGGCTCGTAGGAAGGATTAGTCTCTATATTATTATATAACAAATATACACATTGATCATCACTTCCCACAGTTATATAAGAACCATTAGCAGACATCGCAACAGCGTTAACTTCTGCACTCAGAGTGTGAGTCCAAAGAGGTAAGGAACTCGATCTTTCAAAATAGTAGAACATAGAACTTTGTGTCCCTGCTGCGATATATTTTCCATCTTGGGAAATTGCTATGCAGCGATGAAAATCGGAACCTCCGAAAGAAGCTCCTGTACTATAATTCCATAGGGGAACCGCATTAGATCTCTCAAATAAATAGAGGAGCCCCTCAGATCCACCCGCAATAATGTAAGTCCCATCAGCATTTATCGCCACGGTATTCATTTCTCCTCCAGTAAAATAACTCCATAGAGGAGTAGAATTTCCTTTATTGAAAAGCAATACTCGTCCATCATAAGTTCCAGCAACGATGTAATTCCCATCTAGTGAAATAGCAACAGAATATATTTTAGTTCCAATTAAGCTAATCCATAAGGGTATGGAACTATTTTTATTAAAAAAAGATAGGTTTCCGTCCCATCCCGCAGCCGCTATATGATCTCCATTGGCAGAAATCGCCACCGAATGTATAATATTTCCCGTGGTATAATTCCATAGCGCTAGCTTTGGTTTAGACAAAGAATTATTTAGGACATAAATTGTGCCGTTTTCCGTTGCAGCTACAATATAATTTCCATCTTTAGAAACAACAATGTCGTTGAAATAACTATCTCCTAAAAAATCCCAAACTGGCTCTTTTGGATTGCTTATGGAGTTATTAAGAAGATATATGGTTTTGTCATCATTTGCAGTTGCGATATAATCTCCATTTGCAGATATGCCAACGGCATACATGTTGTTTCCTATATCATATGTCACATCGAACGTTATGCTTGTAGTTTCTTCAGGAGAATTCATTGGCTCGAAATAAATAAAAAAATACCAATTGCCATCATACGGAACGGTAAATGTTTGTTCTGGAATGAAATCAACCGCTTCCAGATGAAAATCAGCAACAGTTAAATCAGGAACATTCAGAGCAGTATAATTTATTATATAATCAACGGTTACGGAAGATGCTCCTTCATTATTCCAAACTATGTAATAATCTTGAGCTGTAGGCACTATAAATGAATCATTTGCAGAAGTCGTATCTTGTAAATCTACATAAAAGCTAGGAGAAGAGCCTTGATTCCAAAGATAAAGATCATTTGCATCAGCAATGAAGAAATCTACTAAATCTGAGGTATTAAAGTTGTAATTAATAGTTGAACCCGACCTTAAGAAAATTGAATAAAAGTCGTAATAATTTGAGGTTAATTGAAAACTAGCAGCTTCATTACCATATTTTGTGGTATTTGGGAAATTCCAAAATGGTTGATCCCATATTGCAAAACTTATTACACTTGGAGACGATTGAACATTAAAATTTATCTGATTCCCTGCTCTAATGTGTTCATAGTAATACCAATATTCGTTAAAATACAATGTTTCAGTCGATCTATAGGTAATAGAACCAGGTTTGCTAAAAACCCATGAGGGAGTTTTCGAAATCGATGATTCCCTATCGAATAAATAAGTACTACTATCTAGAGAATAAGCGCTAGCGACAACATATTCTCCATCATCAGAGATACCGACAGATCGGACTTTTCCATTCGTACTGTAGCACCAGCATAAATTTTTTGTAGAAATATTCAATTTGGAATACTCGTTTTTTTCATACATTTTTGGAGTAATATAATCAATAAATAGATAACCTGCGCCTGAGAGAAAGATAAATGATAACATAATTAAGCAAGCCCAATATGAGATTTTTGTCTTTTTCATCATCTAATATGTAAAAAGTAATTACACTAAAAAAAGATTTTTTAATATACAAGAGAATATTGATAAAAGAAAATTAGGTTATATTCGTAATTAAATAACATAGAAAAACAATAAAAATGTGGTTTAACGATAAATATTTAAAAAAATTGATTTAAAATCTTTTTAAGAAGAGTATTTGAGAGAAGTTTATGAGGAGTAGAATTTTAAATTCATTGTAGTTCTTGGGGTATATGAATTGCAACTTCACAGGTATCATCTCCTTTTAGGAGCGATTTCAATATGCCAATTTTTATTGGCTTTCCCAGGATGGCTTCCCATTGTTGACGATACCAGCCGGTTCCACAGTAGCAAAAAGTTGGAGAGATGCTCTTGTCCAAGTTCTCATTAATAAATCGGCAGTGGCAATAATTTCTCTTCTTTTCTTCCAAAGTTTGAGCTTTTTCATACTCTTCTGGATTCACGGGAACTTTAGTCACGTAGATTGTATTTCCTTTACGTACAGGATTCTCATACCATGCATTATCTTTTTGCATTTCCTTTATAACTTGATCGATATCCCCCGTTTTTTCATAAATGCTTTTCATATAATCCGCCCGTTTTTTAGAGAATTCATGCGCACAACACGAGACTATGTCACATTTTTGATCATCATTGACAATTTTATCTAATCTATCTAACATCTCTTTGAGCCATTGAATTCGATCTTCATAAGATGATTCAAGTGTGAAGAGTTGTTCATGATTTTTCATAATTTCAGTTCTAACATCTTCATTTAGCACTCTATCCAAACTTTTTTGTAATCTATCATCCCATTTATGTAAATTGTATTGAATCTCTATTAGATTGTCATCCTGATTTTCTTGATTGTATTTATGATATACAAGCCGTAACCACGCTGTTCCAAGTATAACATGTTCTTGAGAATAATTTGTTAACTGGCGAAACGTCTCATTTAATGTGCTATGTGTGCCATGGTGCTTTATAGATAACACTTCAACTATTGGGAGAAATTTTGTTTTAACTCCTTCAACCTCCTTTGTATTTTTCAAAGGAAAACATACATCGATATCTTTTCCACCATCACTATAGACACCGTAATCTATGATAGCGATTGGAGGACCAGAAATATGATCTTTAACTTCTTCATAAAATTCTTCTATTTTAAGTGGAATATCTGGAAGTTCTCCTCTAAAATTAGTATATCCTACAAATAATTTCTCAATGCTTTTATGTTCTATCCCTAATTCTTTTAGCGTCATTTTTTCGCGAACTAATTGGTTAGCAATATGGTTCAATCAAAGTAAACTAATAAAATTTTTTGATATGGAAATATAGTAATTATGGTATTCTAAATAAGAACATATTTAGAATTATTCTTTTTTTACACCAAAATAGAATAGAAAAGCGCTAATAGCCATTGCAGATCTAATAAAAATTAAAGAAATACCAGGGGAAAATAGGCCATCTAGTATACCACCAATAATATATACAAAAGCTCCTAACGATAATAATATAAATTTTCTTCTAATTACTCCAGTAGATTGAATACCTTTTCTTAAAAACCCAATTCCATCAAATGTTAATAGAGATAATAAAAAGATTAAAACTAATATACCAGCAATAGATTCAAAAACTAGATTGTCATTAATTAGATCTTCACCCGGAGCTGGCGGATAATCGTATACGACAGAGCCTGACGGATTCATGAATAAAAATAATTCGAAAACTATGCTTAAGAGTAAATAAATTGTAAAAATATACCACTTTTTCTTAGGGATAATGAGTTCAGCACCAAAATACATAGCAAATATAACAACTCCAGGAAACCACATCCAATTTATAAGCCCTATTATTCCAAATGAGTTATCAATATTGGTCTGAGTAAAAAGAACCGTTAAAAAATCTAAAAAATCTCCCGTATAAATAAAACCAGCGAAGCAGTATACTAATCCCAAATATAATAAAAGATTTAAATGCGTTTTCCTTGCTTCATAAACAGCAAATAATCCGAAAATAATAGAAAAGATAAAAACACCTGATGCAGTAATCCCATTTAACCAACCTACAAAAGAAAGGGTTATAATAATTCACCATTTCATTTATTTAATTTTTATTACAAAAATGTATATAATTCTCAATATATACTCCAATTAACGCATATAAAAACGTGATGTAATAAAATTTTCTTTATGGATCTTTCACACAAAACTCTTATTCGACCCTAGTTTAAACTCTTAATTTATATGTTTATAATTATCCGCTTTTTTTAATGACCTTAATTTATAAATTTTAAAAAATATATAGAGCACATGGCGAGTATTTATTCTATTTCTACAATTCGGAGAAAAGTAAGAGAATATGGGAAAAGAATCCACGCTCCAAGGAACTTATTAACAGTTCGCACTATAAGTGATGGATTTGGTACACCTCATATTGAAATTGATGAAAAAGGTTATAATTATGTAGTATCTGAGAGAGGAAAAGAATATAACAGAAAACATACAAAAGATCTTAACAAACTATTATATTGGATATTCGAATTAATTGTATTTCAAATGGCAAATGAATACGAATTAGAGAATCGTAAACCTAATAAAGATTTTAGGAGAATTTTGTTTACTAAAGAAATAGAACTAATGAAAAGACTTGATTTGCAATGGGCAAGATGGAAAAAGAAGGAGATTGATAAAGTTCTTAGCGAACATCCTTACGAAGATGATGATGTTAAAGGATAATTTAACTGTTTAAATAAATGTAAAATTGAAATAAATACTACTTGAATATTTTCTTTTTGGTTAAATTCCCAGAAAATAGGATTTCAAGCAGTTCTAAAACTGAACCATAGGAAAAAGCTTAATTTTGCAGTTAATTAATAATAATCTCTAATTATTATTTAAAGAGAGTAAGTTTCTTAATGTGTATATCTAGGAATGTAAGCATAAGAATTAATTATTTTTTGTTAATAATTCTTCTCTTCTTTTACGGTAATACATAATGGGATTATCACCTTGAATAAGTTTTTCTCCCATCTTTAATTGAGTTTTAATCGGTTGTTGTGTTAGAACAACGTTTCTGTCCTGATGTAGGATAATGATATTAAATCTATTGGCTAACCAATTAACAAATGATTTTAAAATAGGGATTCTTAGAAATTTTTGATAGAATCTCATATAAAACTTGGTGTGGGTCTCATCTATTGGAACAAAAGCTATAAAGATTCGAACCTTATCCCCCAGATAATTCTGCCATAAATGGGGAAATTTAAATTGAAGGTGGAATACTCTCATACCCTCAGTAAATTCTTCAGGTTTTAAAGGTCTGGTATTCCCATCATCCTTTTGGTTATAGACCCAGAAAATGAACTCATTCCCGTCTTCAGAAGGCTCAACCAATGGTCCATGAACAAGTGTTTGGTAACCTCGACCAATTGTATTATGATGGACGTAAGGTAAATGAACAACATCAAGTTGATTCTCTATTGCCCGAGAATAGTGAACCGGCCATATTTCAGTATGTGTTTTATAGGAAAATTTTTTATCAATATCTTGGAAAAAGGGAACCGAAGGGTATTCCGGTTGAAGTTCTCCCCACCACATCCATATAAAATCGTGTTTTTCTCTGGTAGGATAAGAGATAACTTTAAAGCGCTCTGGGACCGGAACGTTTTTTCCATTTGCAGGTATTATTGTACATTTTCCAGTCTCATCGTACCTTAAACCATGGAATGGGCATTCTAATTTCTCTCCTTTGTCGCATAATTTTCCTATACTAAGCGCCGCACCTCTATGAGCACATTTATCTTTTAGACAAATAACATCTCCATTTTTCTTACGCCAGAAAACTAACTTTTCTCCAAGTCTTGTAACCCCAATTAGTTTGCCTTTAGGAACCTCTTTAGATTCCAGTACGGCATACCATTGATTCCTAATCATATTTAATCGATAGTAAAAATTATAGAGAATTTAAAATTTTGCGCTTAATAATTTATAAATTCATTTTATAAGAATTATAAAAAAAAAAGGATTAAATTGAATTCATTTCTTTTTTCGAATAAAGTAAAAGAGTACTATACTTAAACCTATAATGCGTTTTCTGCATTAGGAAAGTGAAAAACCCCTTGGGTTAATAGAAAAAGATCCTCATAAATATACGGCTTCTGAAATCGAAGAAAATCTTGTTTTACAAAAGGTTCGTATAAAAATTTTGAGTTATTTTATAAAGAGATTATTTTTTAGGTTTTTTTTGCTTAAAAAAATATTATTTATGAAAACTTATTAAGAATTTTAATCAGATTCAACTGGTTTACCTGTATCTTTACATTTTTCACCTGTATATCCTGCACCATGAGGAAGACCAAAAATTCCAGGTTTAACCATCGGAGCGTGGAAGTGTCCCTTAGCCCAAGGAGCAGGAAACTTTTGAAAAATTGTTGATGCCACTAAAGCGAAGATGAATAAAGTTATGAAGAGAACATAATTATTCCAAATCGATAGGAATCCTAAAGAAATCAGCACATTGGGGATATGACAAACGACAGTTTTAATTATGATAGATTTTGGAGTATCATGCTCAGGACTCACATAGATATCCCAGAAGTAATCCTGGATAATGTATTGCCAAAATCCTAAAGAAGCAAAACTGAGTAAAAAAGTTACCCAACCTGCTGCGCTGGTTAAGCTCCAAAGGTGATAAAACGAAAGAAGGAGTCCTCCGGTGCTATAGCCCCATAAAATACCAAACAGGATTTCAGAACCGAGATAATATTTACGGTCAAAAGTGAGGGTCATACGAGACCATAGTACCCAATAAGCGAAAAAAACGTAGAGAAAACAGAAAACGCAATATGCTATCCAATAAGGATTTGTAATTTGATCCTCGGTGTATAAAGGTTGCGAGAATATCTGTTCTAGCGTACCAGAAGCAGCTGTGAAAATATTACAAAAACAAAAATATATCAGTGCACGAGTCCAAGCTGCACCTGGCTTCCAAACATCGATAGATAGTTTTTTATATTTAATAAAGTAAAATATAAGCAATATAGTGCCGAATAAAGCCACACATATGATGTAAATAATAGTAATCATAAATATTTATAAATCTATTTTTTAGTTTATTCTAATTATATCTTAAATTATAAAATATATTAAAACTTAATTAGACAGTTTTTCTCTTGACTTTATAAGAGAGGTTTAACAAATTCAAATAAATTCAAATTATAGCCTAACTTCTTTATATAAAATTATTTGGATTCTAATTAAATGGAACGTAGATCGTCATTAGAAATAATATTGGATTTAACCAATAGCAAAAAATCAATTAGAATATAAATATTAATGATAAAGTAAAAGGAATCCTAAAAGAGGAGTAGTAAAATAACCAAAATGAAAGAAAGAGAAGTTAAATCATCTTTAAATAAAGAACTTGAACAAAAATTAAAAGAGTTAGGCGCAATCCGAGTTGGTTTTGTGACTCTTGAAACTCTAGCGGGCGGTCCAGAAGGGGCAAACTTGAAATATTTGCTTCCGAGTGCGGAAAGTGCCGTTTGTTGGGCTATTCCACTGCAGAAGGATTTAATTCGACCCTATTTAGGAAAGACAAATCCCAATGCTAGGGGAGATCATGAGAAGGATAATATCGAAGTAAATATTAAGTCAAGTAAAATGTCCATAGTAATAGCTAAATTATTGTTAGAAAAGGGATATGAAGCAGTAAGCGTTATAGCAAATAACAAATATAGAGAGGATGTTCCTAATTGGAATGTTACTTTACCTCCCGAGATTTCACTAAGATATCTTGCTGTGCGTTCTGGAGTTGCCTCATTTGGTTGGTCTGGTAATGTAGGAGTAAAACAATACGGTACTACAATAATTTTAGGAGCTACAATAACTAATGCGAAACTTGAACCTACTGATCCAATACCAGCTGAAGAATCATTTTGTGATGAATGTAAGATTTGTACAAAAGTTTGTGCTTTTCAGATGTTTTCTCCTAATGAAAAAGTAGAAATTACACTTGGAGGTTACACATTTTCTTATTCAAAGCGTGTAGATAAATTACGATGTATTTTGACATGTGGAGGATTTAATGGATTACATAAATCCGGAAAATTTTCAACATTCTCTCCGGGACGGTATGACTATCCTGAAACGGAGATGGAAGTCAGAAGAGTTTTAACCGCGGCTATGAGTGGTCAGAAGAAGAGACCTTTAATCAAAGATAATTCAATAGGATATGTTCCATCTTCTTTTTCTGGAGGGAAAGGAGCGTCTTCGCTTCCAACTGAAGAAACTAAGAACGATGTAGTTCAACTTACATGTGGCAATTGCCAAATAATATGTTGGGGCGATCCTAAAGAAACCGCAAAAAACTATAAAATTCTTGTTAATTCTGGTTGTATAATTCAGAGAGAAGATGGAACCTTGGAAGCATTCCCCCCAGATAAAGCAAAAGAAGAATTTGAAAAAATGCCATTAAAGAGACAAAGATGGTACAGAAAAGATTATAGGAAGAAGATGAGGCAAAAAACCGGCTCAACTGCAATGATGCCTTAAAAAAATACAAAGAGAGAGGATATAAAGTGACCAAAAATATGAATGTATTATTTATTATGACAGATCAGCATCGAGCTGATCATATGAGCTGTGCAGGGAATCCTGTAGTAAAAACTCCCAACCTTGATAGGCTGGCTAAAGAAGGGATTAGATTTACAAATGCTTTTTGCGCTAATCCGATGTGTATGCCAAATAGATCGTCTATTTTTACGGGAGTTTATCCTAACGTTCATGGCTGCCGAAGCAATGGTATAAATTTACCAGATACCGTTGAAACATTTGTTGAGGCTATGCGAAAGAGTGGATACATTACTCATAATGTAGGTAAGATGCATCTACAATTTTATATCCCCCCTTTTAAACGAAAAACAAAATCTGCCGAAATGATTGGATATTGGATGCATAAAGAAACATCAAAAGAGGCAAAGGAAAGTTTCCCTAAACCTTATTATGGTTTTGAGGAAAGTGAAATTACTTTAGGTCATGGTGATTTATGTGGTGGACATTATTTAGACTGGTTGGAAGAGTTACGTCCAGGAGCAACCGAATGGATGCGTAGAAGATTAACAATAAAATTTTTTGACCAAGTCTATTATGAAAGTGATTTGCCTGTTGAACATTATCCTACTACTTATTGCCAAGAAAGAACAATTAATTTTTTAGAAAAACATTCAAAAGGAGAATTTGGAGACAACCCATTCTTTCTCTGTTGTTCCATTCCAGATCCTCATCATCCCGTCTGTCCTCCTGGTAAATACAAGGATTTGTACAAACCCGATGAAATTGGACTCCCTTCCACCTTTTCTGATATTAAAAATATATATAATCATAAATTTTTAGGCCCATTAATAAAAAATCCAATCTTTCGTGGAGCTATGCTTCGAGAATCCGATGAAATTGAAGTAAAGGAATTAATACGCTTAACATATGGTTCAATTTCATTATTCGATCATGCTATTGGAGAAATTCTCGCAAGTATACAAAAATTAGGATATGCAGAAAATACTATAGTAATTTATACTAGTGATCATGGAGATTTAATGGGAGATCATGGGATGATTTATAAAGGACCTTCGCCCTTTAAAGGTGTGCTGAAAGTTCCCTTGATTATGAGAGTTCCTGGAATTACTAAACCTGGAAGTCTTACAAATTCTTTAGTAAGTTCAATTGATTTTGCTAAAACAATATTAAATCTAACAGGAATTAGTAATCGGCTTCATTCTCCATTTATACAAGGTACTGATCTTACACCTATACTGAAAGATCCCAAGGAACATGTAAGAGACTGCTGTTTTATTGAGGAAGACGAAGAAGTGGGACCATTAGCAATAAGATTAAGGCATTTAATAACAGAAACTCATAAAATCACAATATATGAGGGTTTAGAAGAAGCTGGTGATATTTATGACAGGATAAATGACCCCAATGAATTAAATAATTTGTGGGATAAAGATAGAGATTTAAAAGAAAAACTAGTCAGAAAGTTATTACATGAAAATTTAAAAGCTCAAACTAAAATACCAAAAAGACAAGCAAGTAGTTGAATGAAAAAAATCTTTCAAAAGGTATAAAAATGGTTGATAATGAAAAGATTTCTTTAGAAGATCAAATAAAAGAAATGGCATTGAAAGAAGGTGCTGATTTAGTTGGCATATGCGCCGCAGAGAGCATAAAGGATAAGGAATTCTCAAATCCAAATTTTTTAATGCCTGGAGCTCAGTCAGTAATCAGTATTGCAATAGGATTTGATAATGAAAAAGTAAGAAAATATCTCTCTAAACAAGAATATTTGCCTCTCTGTTATGAAGAAGGATATACAACCAAGAAATTAAAAAGAGTTGCTGAGAAGATCAAGCTATTTCTTGAAGAAAAAGGATTTAAAGCTTTCAATTGTGATTGTAATTATGACTACAGAAATATCAATAAGACGAGCAAGGATATCGTTCATTCTATGAGGATTTTAATTGATCTAATTAATAAAGAGAAAGATAAAAACATTGAGCTTACAAAAAGAGAAGAGAAAACACTTGCAATGCTAAAAAGATTGATTTTACCAGGCTTAAGGAAAACTCCAATGCAGCTCATACCCTCTCTATCGCATAGATGTGTTGCTGTTGCGTCAGGCATAGGTAGAATTGGCTGGAGTGGTAATGTTATTACGAAGGAATATGGTGCAAGAGTATTACTAAATTCTATAATAACTGATGCGAAATTAACACCTGACAAACCTATGGAAAAAAACCCATGTGTTAGGTGTAAAATTTGTGAAAAATCGTGCCAAGGAGGACTTTTTGCCAAGGATTCAGAAGAAACTATAAATATAGCTGGAGTAGAAGAAACAATAGCTAAAAGGAACAACTATGCTTATTGTATTGCTATTTGTAGTAGTATGTCTGGCCAGAATAAGTTTAAAGAATGGAGTACTTGGTCGCCTTTTCGCTTTGATGATATTGAAAGTCTTCCTTTAGATGATTCTGTTGTAGATTATGTGAAAAATATGTTTGCTAAAGGAATTGAAAAGGGTGGAGTGCAAGCAGAAAATGTACTGAGATTAATTGAGAATACCTTTTTAGGACGTAATGATAAACCTGCAGAAGATTTTAGAACTTCATGTGGTTTTTGTCAAATGGTCTGTTCGGGACATGATCTGAAAAAGACTAAAGAAAATTATAAATTAATTGTGAATTCTGGTTGTATAGAATAAAATAAGAAATATTTCAAACCGTATCTGCCCAAAATTACCTAATATTTTTATTTTATCCTATTTAGCTTCTATTTTCGTGATATATTTTTTTCATCAGTTCAGCAACGTCATTAAAGATGTGAGAACGCTCTAACCTATGAAGTTTTATAGCTCCTGTAGGACAAGTCACAGCACATAACCCGCAACCATAGCATTTTTCATTTTTCACTATTGATTTTCCATTTTCAATAGTTACCGCTTGAAAAGGGCATCTTTTTACGCATAATCCACACCCTTTACATAAATCCTGTTCCACTATTGACATATAGTTAGATCTGGCAGTACAATTTTCATTCTTATCTTCAAACCTTGTGATCCCTCTTAATAAAGCGCAACAACATGCGCAACAGCTACAAATAACTTGATGGATTGGGCTTTTTATATTTTCAGTGGTAAAAACTAATCCTTTTTTTGCTAGTTTATCCACCAAATCATGCGCTTCCTGTCGTGATAGTTCTTTCCCCTCGCCTCTTCTTAAAAAGTATTGCCCAAATAAACCTACTTGAAAACAAGTCTCTTCTATTGGAAATTCATCTTTACATTCTCTAATACCCAAAGTTTCAGTTCTTTTACGACAAGGACAATCAGTAATTACAATTGGTCCCATACATTTCTCAATTATATCATGAATTTCTTCTGCATTTGAAATTGTAGTCTGGTGATCAAGTGAAAGATTTATAGGAACTATTCGTGTAAGCGAAGTACCCTTATCAGAAGATTCATATCTTTTATAAAACTTTTCTTCGATAAAAAATTGTTGGTATAATTCTGCTCCCTTCTTTCCCAGCCTTTTTAAAGTTCTAGAGTATTTAAAACCCATATTTAAGAGATGTGCCATTGCTAAGAAGTAAGAATATCCTCCTACGTCTTGAATAATTCCCTTTTTAGTCATATCTTCTAAGATCCCTTTTGTTGCTTCTTTATTTTTACCTATTTTTTTTGAGATCGCATTAACACTTTGAGGTCTTATAGTTAAATGTTGAGCTATGATTGCTTCTTTTGGAGAAAAAAGAATTTTTATATATTCTCTAAATGCTTCAGAGACTTTTCCATCAACAATAGGAATATCGCTTGGATATTCGCGCATATTATTTAAAATTATTTCATAGGGATCATCCACTTTTCTTGGTTCAATTTTCATTTGAATTTACTCATCCCGTACAAGAATTATTAAAAAGTTATATTCTATTTAAATATGTTTCAACTATAAATTATATATGGGTCATTTTTCCATGAATCCCATTCCTGAAGATGAAATTAAAAGAATTAGAAAATTAATACTTTCCTAAAAGATGGAAAATGAAGCTTTCCATCTACTTCTATATATTCTTCTAACTCACTAAGACCTTCTATTATCGTTTATTCACTTTTTTCCAATTTTTTTCTATTCAACCTAAGATATGTTCCAGTTGCATGGGCAATTAAGATACCATTCTCATCCTTACAATCCATCTCTGTGATAACCAAAGTTTTTCCTACCTTTAACAACTTTCCTTTAGCAATTAGTTTTACTTTTTTAGCTGGACGTAGTAAATGGAAACTAATCTCTGAGGTAGTCACAATTTCGTTAGTAGCCAAAGCACTTGTAAAAAACCCTGCGTTATCGAGAATTGTTGCTATAGCACCTCCGTGGATAGCACCTTCTCCATGATCTAAGTTAGGATTATAGGGTAAAGTAATTATTGCATTATCATCTTCATCAATTGACAGTTCCATCCCAAAAGTTTTCACTATTGGAGGGTATTTATTGAAACTTTCAATCAATATAGAGCGAAAATTCATATCTTAACTTCCTTTAACTTTTTTCTAATTCTTCTAATTTCTTATCAATTACTTCTCTCATGTATTTAAATCCAGGTGTTAGGTTTTCAGTTAAATTCATGGGGATCATTGCTCGTATTGGGAAACCAAGACCCTGTTTACCACCTGTTTTGAACAAATTCTCCAAAACATAGAAAATAAATGCTCCCGGAATTCCAATTGCAATCTCATAATCTTGAACTCCACCGAATGCTCGATCTCCCATACCAGGTATAACTATTTGAGCTCTACGTGTGATAAATGGCATAAGACCACCCTTACCGCAAGACTCTCCAAATCCTTCAAACACTGATCTAACTGCATATTTTTTTTTATGTTCAAAATTCAGAGCATGAATAATATGAGTAATCTGCGCACCATTTCCATAAATTAGAATTGTATCTGGAATTACAGATGTCTCTGGTAATGGAGAAGTAACAAGTCCGCGATATCCCAGAGCAATAAGATTTTGATAATTCTTCTTATATAATGCTTCTGCTCGGCGTTTCTCAGCCTCTTCATCCTTATGCCATCCCTGTTTCACTTGACTCTCAACAAATTCTTCCATTGTTATTGGAACCCATCCATGTCCAACAGAAGACGGAGTACAAAAATTATCTTCGGCCGAGAGAGCATAACTCTGATTAAACTTTCTTGCCAATGTGAATGTTTGGCATATGCTCATCTTTTTGCCCATAACACTCGGTTTCGTGACATTTCGAGGGATTTCACTCTTCTCTTTATAATATTTTATCGCAACGGGATATGTCGCAAGATGTAGTTTATCGTATATCTGTTGCCCCGCTTTTTGATAATCTTCTTTACTATTTTTATCTACCATTTTTTTCCTACCTTTCTTAATTTTTTTCATTCCTTTTTATTTTTTTTTCCATATATCTTTAAATTTTCCCTATGCTTCTCTGATTCGATCAATTTAGTTCTTTGCCAATTTTCTTTAATTACTTGTAATCAATTTCCTGATCTTTTAATATTACTTGGTTTTTTCAGAGAAAAATAAAGTAATATTAGGGATAAAGGTACGATAACTAAATTACCTATTGCTCCAGGAGCAGTTCCAATTGTTTCAAAGGGTTTTAAATTTCCTATTATAACACGCATCAAATATTCAACGAATATAAATACATACATAAGTGGTATAAGATTTTTGTAGCGTATATAGATGATAACATAAAAAATGCCCATTATGAGTTGAGCTAAGCCCCAAAGCGCGAAAATAGATATAATCACAGCATTCCCTTCAACATTCAAATTAATAGTTGCAATAGATTGCGCCCCTCCATCAGGAAGAAGAATATGTAAAAGACTTCTTATGATTGTTATTATGATAATACCCAGAAAGACAATCTCAGCAAACTTATAACCTTTATATTCGTTTTCTGCTCTTTTTGGGAGCAGATTATTTAGAAATTCATTCATTTTTTATTTAAAATTCTTCCTCATTCTAATTGTTTATTCCCTAATTTGTCGTCTTACTCATTCATCTTGTAGGCGTCTTTTAAAGAGTGTACTATTGTCCAAACTTTGGTAAATCTCTCGTGGTCTACATTGGGTTTTTTTATCATTTTTAGGCACCATTCCATTTGTTCAGGGGTGGTGCTTGATTTATGAAATAGGTTTAATGCGTATTTAGAAAAATCTCTCACAAGAAAATCAAAAATTTGATCTAGGGTATCGTCATCAATATTATAGATTGGAGCGTTTTCAACGATAAGATGTGCATAAACAATTAAAGAAAAGATTTCGCCTATCCCAGAAAGCATAAAGTCCATATCCTTTTGTTGTTCGGCATTTGGAGTTGCTTTTGTTCCAAGAAGATTAAATAAATTGATTTGTTCTAAGAAAATTTTAACATTGGGCAAATTATATTTGTCGAATGCTGGCTTCCAATCATGGAGCCGGACACGACCTAATCCTCGAGTTGGACCTTGATTAAAAAGAAAATCATCGTTTTTAGCTTGATCTTGTCTTGGAACTTCTTCATATTTCTTATGATTCATAAAGAAACTTAGCATGAATTTCAAAATTAAGGCGATATTAACATGGACAGTACCCTCGAGTTTTGGTAATGCGCGAATGTCTCTTGCGGCACTTTCGAAGTACATGTCTTTTTCAAATCCTTTCGCTGCGATAACATCCCATAAGAGATTAATTACTTCTTCGCCTTGAGTTGTGGTTTTCATTTTCATTACAGGGGCATAGAGCAGGTAGCGTCTATCTTTATTAGAAGCTACACGCATATAATCGGCTGTTCTTAATCCAAATAATTTCATAGCAACTAATCGTGTATAGGCATCAACAAAATTCTGTTTAACATGTTGAAAATCAGTAACATACATATTATAGAGTCTACGATATGCTGCATGATGAATAGCTTCATAAAATGCATGCGTACAAATACCGATTGAAGCCCATCCTAAATTATATTTTCCAATATTAACGGTATTAAGTGATGCATTCCAAGCTTCCTCTCCTTTAGAAAGAATATCGTCTTCAGTTATGGGATAATCGTGAAGTGCAAAATTTGCGACATAATTTTGGCTATCACAGACATTTTTTATTAGGTCATAATTCTTGTGTTTATAATTTGCGGCAAAAAAGACGTATTGATCTTTATTTTTCATGTCATATGGAGGAATCTTTCCATCTTTATCAGCAAATTTACCAAAATTTGAAACCATCTCAGCTTCGTTTCCATTTCCAATATAATACTTTTCTCCATTAGCTCGATAAGTTGCGTCTTCTTGTGGTGTAAGAGCCATCTCAGTTCCATAAATATCGGCACCATGAGCTTGTTCTGAGAGTCCAAAAGCAAAAATTGCTCCTTCTTTAAGAAATTGGGCAGCTTTCTTCTTGGGTTTTTCATTCTTACTCATCCAAATGGGACCAAGTCCTAAAATAGTAACTTGCCAAGTATACCAGTAAGAAAGACCATAAAATGCGAGAATTTCGTTAAATTCACATATACGCCAAGTATCCCACCGATAATTTTCATTATTACCATAAGGAGCAGGTGTTAAAAGCTGCGAAAAAATTTTATTGTCTTTTTGGAACTCAAGAAAATCTGAATACCAAACTCTTTGGTGATCATCTTCTTTAAGTTTTGCTTTCCCCTTTTTTTCGAAAAATTCAATAGTTTTAAGCATTATTTCTTTTGATCGCTCATCGGGATAATAGCGATCGTGTTCTTTAGGGTTTAATAATATTGTCATAATAATTTCACTCAAATTTAGATTATTCAATAAATTAGAAATATCAAATAAATTATGAGGAATAAAATGTTACCTAATTATTTTAATTTTTGAATCATTGTACATCTCCTCATCAAAAATGGTAGAAAAGTGGTTAATTATATAAACCTTGAAAATCAATATTTAAAATTAAGCAATAAGTGGTAAAATTAGAGAAAAATTTGGGAAGTTAAAATGTTAAGAGATTCAAAATATGACATATCTTTTTCTGAGATTGAAAAAAACCTTAAATCACGACCTTTTTATTCGTTATTTTTTAATTTGGTGATATTGAGTTTATTTTTCATTCAAGCGTTAAGAGCATATGTGCCGGGTGTCTATGTTGCTATGTTTCATGTGGTTTTTGCTGAAAATATTATAGAAAACTTATTTATATTACTGACTTTGATTTTTTTTGTAGTGCCCGCTTTGACGAATACGATCTGTAAAAAAATCGGAATAAAGCGAGTATTAATTAGTTCTATCTACATTATCGCTGTGAGTAGACTCTTAATGGCTTTTCATCTACCAAATATATGGCAAACCATTTTGTCTGGAATAATTATTGCGGTGTATGGAATGTTTATAAGTACTTTTATCACACTTTGGGTTAAGGATGGAAGCACTGAAATTAAAATGAGTAATAAAGTAAAGATGATAGGGTTTTCTTTACTATCCGCATTTCTTCTTGATTATTTAATCAGAACAATTGGTTTCTCTCAAGATATTTCATTATTACCTCCAGGGTTAAGCGCCCAGTTTTGGTATATAACGCAATATCTATGGTTAATTATTCAAATTCCGTTAACTGGTCTTTGCATTTATTTGACTAAACTATATTTTCCCCGATTTACATCTGTTTCGGATGTAGAAGAATACGATAAAAGCGATAAGAAAAGCACGGTCTATTCTTTAATATTTGTAGGAATAGGGATGTTTTGGTTCCTTTTATTTAATATACTTCTTTATCCTAATACAATTGCTCATTATACAGGAACAAGTTATTATGTTAGCAATATTTTGAGTATCATCGCTTTGATTGCCACGATATGGATTGTATTACGGGTAAAAATGCAGAATCTTTTAAATACCAAATTATCAGTAATTTTAAATAGTTTAATGATAATTTCACTTTGCTTTTTCTTATTTATGGGGATAGCTCTGACTTATATAGCAGTTATTTTGATATGCGTTTCTTTAATTATCATTTTTTTAAACTTCTTTGTACTATTTTCCCATTTGGCCATTGTTATTTTTAAATGGGAGAAAGTGAAAACCATCTCTAATTTATTTGCAATTGGGACCTCATTTTATATACTATTCACAGTTTTTCATATACTTTCAACTGATTGGGCATATGTGATTTCAGCATTCAAAGGATTTGGTCCCATTATAGTAGTTTTAGCTGGTGTTATTTTATCTGTTTCAGTATATATTTCCTTACGGATAAATCAAAAAGGGAGGGAAAAGTGATTGATGAATAAAAGATTAAAAATCGTATTAATAACTATGGTAGTTTCACCTTTAATTCTTTCAGTGATAACTTTTGGTATTGCAGAGTTTCCCAGAGAAACCTCACCAAAATCAGAAATAACATTTATGACATATAATATTCATTTCGGTCAGGGAATGGATGATTTACTTAATTTAGAACGAATTGCTCAGAATATATTAATTGATGATCCTGATATTATTGGTTTACAAGAAGTTGAAGTTGGGCGAATTACCTCTCAAGGCATCGATATGGCTTTTTGGTTAGCGAAAAGGTTAGGAATGAAATACTATTACTCCAATCCCATGAATAATAAGCATGTAATGGGAAATGCTATCCTTAGTAAATATCCTATCGTGTTAAGTAATAGTTATGACCTTCCAAGCGACCTCCAAGAAAGAGTATTTATTCATTGCGTAATCGAGGTAAGTCCAAGTTTAACTATTGATGCCTTCTGTACCCATATTGGCATCAGAACGGAAAATAAATCTGCTCAAATCGATTTTCTTCTTGAAAAGATTACGGAAGTTTCTACCTCATCTAAACAAGTTTTAATGGGTGATTTTAACCTACAAAATGATACTTTAGAAATTGCAAATGTACTTACTTACTTTAATGATACAGCAGATGAATTTGGGGCTAGTTTTCAAGCTTCAATTGATTATATTTTTGCTGTTGGATATCAAGATGTTATTGATTATCATGTAATAACAGATATGCTAGTAAATATAGATTCACCCGCAGAATTCGGTTCTGACCATTTACCTGTAGTTTCAATCATAGATTTCTCCTAAATTAAATAAAATTCTTTAATATTAAATCTAAAAGACTATTAATCTTGAAAGATTATTACTAGTTGAGATCAATATGTGATGAGGAGCATGGAATTTTTTGACGAAAACATAGGAAAGAAGGAGAAGTTTAAAGAGATACGAAAAAAGGAGAAACATGTAATGACGGAATGCGAATTCTGTGGTAAACACATCGTAAGAAATACATGGAATAAGAGATATCGCCTTATTAACATATGCCAGCAACCACCAAAGCGATTTTTCTGTTCCCATCAATGTAAATTAAGATGGATTTTTAAAATTGAAAAAGAAGCCTTAACCTGATTGAGAGTTATAATTTATTTTTATAAAAAAATTCACGTTAATAGGAAAATACAATAAGCATTCCTTGGGTTGGTTGATAATATTTTTAAAGTGATCGTTCCAATTACTTAACTTTTTGGAGGCGGAGGAGGCAGAGGGGGTTTTACCTTTTTAGGAGCAATTTTAGATTTTTTATCTCTTTCACTTTTTTTATTTTTTATTAGCTTCTTAGAAACTTCTTCAGAAATTTCGTTATAAATTTTCGTATGAGGTGTAATTTTAGGGGCTGGGGGAGGAAGGGAAGAGGGTTGATATTGTTTCTTTAAATATAATTTATCTTTTGCCTTTAAGAACAATGATACTTGGCCAGAAACTATCTTTTCTTCCTCGGATAATACCCCATAAGTTTTGAGTTGCTCTTTTTTATATTCAAGGTCATCTGTAGGATTTAGATAAAACATACCCTTTGGACAATTAATTAAAACATCTAAAGATAGACGGATTCTTACTCCACAATTTTCACATTTACTCGTATTTAATGTTCCATTTAGTAAT
>SMTZ1_10001819_pt1 | contig 21508 bp, 13 predicted proteins | sample DeeMarSWOR136_30_FD_25667 | JGI IMG/M metagenome (IMG submission 25667) | reverse complement strand
AACATATTTAGTAAAAGTAAAGGCACTACCAACTACAATTAGCGCATATGATTATGATACCCGAACTGTGATCTCAGATAATACATATACTGCGTATTTTAATGAACTTGTAAACATTTCAGTCAAATATTCTATTGAATTTGGAGCGCATCTAGAGAACGCATTGTTAACATATAGCTGGATTGGACTTGAACCCGATAATTTCTATTCTGATCCTTTAGATAGTGAATATTATACTTTTACTCTTAATACTTCTTATGCGCAAAGTACTGGAATAAAAGTTATAAGTTTAACAGCTTCAAAAGAAAATTATACTGCACTTTCATTCTCAGTGTATCTCGATATACTTGCAAGAAAAACCATTCTAAATGATCAATCGGATCTAGTCTATATTGTCTATAAAAGCAACGTATCAGATCCATACTTTTTCACATTTTATTATGCAGATGCTGATACAACCGATGTTGTTGGGGACTTAACAACCGCAACATATAGTTGGTACGAATTAGATGAATTTGGAGAACGAGTTCCTGGAAGTCAAGGTACTGGGACATTGATCCAGAATATAAACAAGTCGTACTATTTGGACTTCAATATGGAATATAGAGCTGTTGGGCTTTATTTTCTTCATGTCGCCTTGAAAAAGGAAAATTGTGAAGCAAGATTTGCCTATATAAACCTTGAGATTATGCTAAGAGAATTTGATTATGGAATTATAGGATTGGGATCCAATAATCAAATCAAAATTGATCAAGGAGAGAAGGTAGAAGTAGAAGTTAATTTAGTGGACCTTTCACGCGGTTTTATAAATTTAGAAGGAGCCCAAGTTACATTAAATATCCATGGTGATAACATTGGTTTTAATGAAACATCACCAGGAATCTACATTGGAACAATCGACACAAATGGTATTGATACATTTTTCACATCAAAAACGGTTGTAGGTGAGTTGACTATTGAAAAAGCTAATTTTACTCCACAGGAAATCACTATAACTGTTGTAGTTGAGATGGAAGAAATCTTTCCAGGAATGCCAACATTTTACTTCATTCTAATTACTGCTGCAATAATAGGTGTAGTAGGAAGCGTCGTTGCTTATAGGGTCATACAACAAGCAAGAATTCCTAAACATGTAAAGAAAATTAGGAAAATCAAAGGATCCATTAAATCAAATAAGAAAATTACAGAGGCAATTTCAATTCCAACCAAAGAAGAAATGATTGCAAAACTATTTGGAAATGACTGGAAGGAACTCGGTCTTTCGATTGATGAAGCACTAGGAATACAAGATTTAAAAACTAAGAAAACACTAACAGAAGATAAGAATACAAAAGAAGGGGGTGGATATATCTAATGCCAATTGGATTAGTAATAATGAGATGGGATATTAAAGTAAGTACAGAGATTCTTGCTAAATATCCTGATGAACTAGTTATTACTGAGGAAACATTAATGCAGATATATGCTGCTCACGAATATACAGGGGAACCGGGAATGATTAGTTTACTAGTAGGTCCATTAAATATTGCTTCCTATTATACTGGAAGAGATAGACCTCTTTATATAATTCTACTTTTGAATTTGGATGAAGATCCTGACACGTATGAAGGGGGATTATCTGATATTTCTCGTGTAATTTTTCAAAATTTTGAAGATAATGCGTATTTAGAGATGATCCCGTTCTTATTCCAAAGGTTATCAACATATCCTCACTTAAATGAAGAACAGAGTTTAGCTATTACATATCTTGATGGTGTTAACAGATTAATAATAAACAGGTTAAGAGAAGAAGGTGTAATATCCAAATCAGAATTGAAAATCTGGTTAAAAGATAAATATAGAGAAGGATTTTTTGATGTAGATGCTATTCTTATGGAACTAATAAAAAAGGAAATAATAAAAGAAGCATCTGTTAAGGGAATGCCTTCAGAATTAATCTTTCTTATAAACGATTTATTTATGATTCGAAGACCACCAATTAGTTTATTGAAAAATCCTACTGAACGAGGACTTCCAGATAAATTCACGGAGGAATATAATGTAGCAGTAAAGAAGTTTTTCCAAAAATATCGACCATCAGATGATGATAATCTCAAAATTCTAGATGAGATAATAGCAGATCCTCAAGTTTACGAAATTTTGAAATTACTTAGAATTTCAATAGTTACTAAAAATGTATTAGAAAAACTCAGAAAAAAAGGAGTAGATGACATCGATAGCGGATTAAAGAAGCTGTGGGATAATCAGATGATACATGTGTTCCAAGATACTAAAGGAAACGAATATTATGCGTTACTCACAGACTTTTATAATTCTTTGATATACCCTAAATATATCGTAAACACAATTATTTATCAATATACTGTGAAATCAAAATCAAATGGCGTTCTCATTGAATATTTAAATGTCCTTGATGAAGCTTATCGACCAACTAAAATTCAAGCAGAAGAAAAGGAAGAAGATTAAAAGCATTTTTTATATTTTTTTTTAGATTTAATTTATAGAAAGTTAATTGTCGTATAATCTTAAATTATTGGTGTGTTAAATAACCCTTTAATTTTTTTGCTTTCTCATAAAACTCTTTATAAAGAGTATCGTCTCCTAATTCAAGGCATAAGTCTGATATTTTTTCAAAATATTCTGCAGTTTGGGCTATATCACCATTTTCTAAACATGCTCTTGCCTTGTTTATTAACTGATCTCTTTCAAATAAAGGTTTTAACAATGGTGATGCATCAGCACTAATCTCTAGAATATCTGCTATTATTTGTATCATTTTATCACGATTTTCTGGATCTATAGCTACCATTGAATAAGTTTTTAAACCTAAGATCTCTTGAATTTTTTCAATACTTAAAGCCTCTGGTAAATCTTGTTTATTCCCAATAACGGCAGTATGAGCATAAGGGGCATGTTCTTTTATCAACTCAATAAAAAATTTACTTTTTTCTACATTCTCTAATGTGGAATCTGTAATAATAAGTACGGCATCACTTCCAAGGATAAAATCATTCCATAAATAACTAAATTGTTCTTGTCCAGCAAAATCCCATAGATGAAAATAAAGTTTACCGATTTTAACAGTTGAAATCTTCCCAGTTATTGTAGGGATATGAACAGAAGGAATTTCATCAGCACATATCAGTGTTGTTGTAGTCGTTTTCCCTACTCCAGAAAAACCCACTAAAGATATTTTTGTTTTAAGATTTCTATGCGTTGTATCTATGATAGGATCTAATATCTCCATAAGTACGGGATCCAAATTTTCTAGGCTATCACCAAACGTATCTAAAAATTCTTTTTTCAGCTTCTCCAGTTCCTCTTTAGTTCTCTTTAATTCATCGTTTATATCTGTAATAAACAAAAACATCAATCCTTCTTCTTTTACGTGTGAATATACGACTTTATATTTGAAAAAGTCGTAGCTGTCTAAATTTGTTCCTTTTTCTGATTCTTCAAGAATTTCTTGAACCAGTTTTTGAAAATCTTCTATTGATATTGATTTTCCAAATTTCTTATTATATACCATGTTATCTTCTTTCAATATGTAGACTTGCCTTAACATGATTTAATACCCGTATATTATAAAATTATATAACTTACAAAAAGCTAATTTTCCAATTATTTAGAAAACTTAAAATTTTGATATTATTTCTTGAATCATCAATCTAAATTAAAATATTTAAATCTTTAGGATTTATAAAACGTGCGATATAGGGGAGAGAAGTAGTGAGACTATTCAAAGTACAAATATAATATTAATTTTTGTTGATAATTATATCAAAATTTAGAAACTTCATATTTAATCAAAGAGATGGTTAATTTCATTTAAAATAAAACACTAGACATTAATTTCTTTCTTAAAAAAACATAAACTGAGATTTCCTACATATATTACCGTTATTTAATTATGATTTTGATAACAATTAAAGTTAGTTTTATCCATTTTCTTAAAAAAAAATGTAATATTGTTATCAAATATTTTGACCACTAATGAGTTTACATGAAATAACAATCCTAAGATTGATATACAAAATAAATTGATGATAGCTAAAAAATTAAATACAAAAATTAGTATTATTAATGAAAACCTTTTTTTAAAATTCAGTCAATTTAATAAAATTTTAATTAAAAACGAATGAAATGAAAATGACAATGAAACAAAAAAAGCTTAAACAAAGTATCTCAGCAAGTTTCTTGTTGATCCTAACTCTAAGTTCAGTTTTGCTTGCTGTTCCATTAATTCCAAATAAGTCAGTGATCAATATTAATGATGAAAAGGAAATTGAAAAAGGAGACCATAAATTACCCACTTTAAGTAATGGTTTTGGTGAAGATCCTTGGTGGAACGCCTCTTATAGATGGAGACAGTGCATCAACATTACTAATCCTGGAAGTTATAATTTAATAAATAATTTTGTTAGCATAGAATTTGATTATACTGATTTAGTAAACAATTATAATATGGATTCCGATTTGTATGATGTTAGAATTGTAGAGAATGACATCGTTAGAAACTACTATGTAAAGAAAGACTTTCCTTTACCAGGATTAGCTACTATCTGGTTTGAAACAAATTCAACTCTAAGTGAATCTGAATATGACACTTATATGTATTGGGGAAATGCTTCTATAAATCACCGTGGAGTACATCATGTTAATTATGATCCTTCTGGAAAAGCTTGGTGGAGTTTTGAAGAGGGCTCTGGGGGACGGGGTTCAACTGTCATTGATTCATTAAACTTTGCTAACGCTACTTTATGGAGCACAGGGACTAGCTATACTCCAGACTATGATTCTGATAGTGCTGTTGGTTCCTATTCGCTTAGCTTTGACGGTAGTCATGATTTTGTCTACATCAATGATGAGTTGCATTTTACTCAACCAAATGAAATTACTGCGGTAACGGTTAGTTGTTGGTTTAAGACATTTTATACCGGTAGCAGTTATAGTAGTAATTGGGCTTTCTTTGATTTTGATAGATCAGAATATTTTAATTTTTATATTGATCCTAGGGATGGAAAAATTGGTTATTCAACTTCAGCTAATGGACACAGTGGTCAACATGATTTTTTCGGCACTACTACTGGATTAAACGATGGTGAGTGGCATTTTGCGAGTGTAGTATATGACGGTAATGATAAAATAATTTATGTAGATGGTGTAGAAGATAATCGAGCCATTAATGTCTATGGTGGAGATGGTTTTGGTAGAACTACTGCCAGGTGGGGATTTTTTGGAGATGGTTCTGAAGCAACTAGTGTAAATGGAGCTAGGAATAATATCTATTATTCAGGAAGTATAGACGAGATTAGATATTTTGATTATGCTGTTGCACCAGACGAAATAGAGTGGCTAGCAAATTATTACTCAATCGAAACAGATTTATTATCTATTACAGAAAGGGCTGCAAGTGTTACAATAGTAGTAGAAGATGTGGATGGTAGAAGGGTTCCAGGAGCTGAAGTCTCTTTATGGGATAACTTAACACATATCTTGGAAGTAGGAAACACTACTTATACAGATTATACCTCATCAGAGGGTACTGTGTCCTTTACTGGGGTACCATTTGCATTTTATAACATTACGGTCAATTATACTACATATTCTGGTTCATATGAAGAAATAGTTTATGATGGTAGAACTGAACCTGCTGGAGAGGTTGAATTCAAAGGTCTATTTGTTTCAGCTAATATTACTGCTGATCTTTGGACAATTGATTTTGAAGTGGACGATTGGGATGGCGATCCATTAAATCATGGATACGTGGATGTAGGAAATTCTACTATAGATGTATTGGATAAGATTCCACTAAATTCTGCTGGAGAAGCTACATATCGTTGGATAAACTCAACAAGTTACAATTATACAGTTTACTATGATAATCCAGACTATTATACTCATCCAACTCCTTTGAATTCAAGCACTATTTATCGAAGTGGTATAAAAAATTATTCTGTTTTTGTGAACACTAATATTTCAAAGTTAGAGATACGGGTAATGGATGAAACGGGGAATGAGGGTGTGACAGGGGTTACTGTTAAAGTACAACTAAATAATACAGCAACAGATGTGGTTTATTTAGAGACAGATACGATGGGCTATGCTTATGGTGATCATACTACTGATTTCAGTTTTGCCTATAAGACAGAACAAGTTTACAATTTTAGTCTATGGATTATAGGTCAAAAGCAGGTATTCAGTGTAAATACTTCAGATAAAGGCAAACCGGCACTTACAGATTATTATAATTATACTTTAGATGGAGCGTCTACATTAGTATTTTTTCTAGATGGTTTGAACTTTACACAGAGGATTGCAAATTTTACGCAGTATGGAGGTGATACTGAGGTTGTATGGGGAGAAAATATGTCTTTCTGGATTTTATATGAAACATCCAACAATAGTGGTGTGGATTGGGTTCCTGATTGGAATGCTCATGCAGGTAATTATCCAACGTCTGCAAATTGGACATTATATACAAAATATGGTGAAAAAATAGTAGAAAAAGAAATGGTTCACGGGAGTACAACAGGGAATTTTACATTAACAACGAACTCAAGCTTTCTCACTGCTGGTTCTACTTCTGAATTCTACTTTGCTCTAGTATCAGGTTATAAACCATTTTGGAATGACCCAATTGATCAATATTTTGGAATTACCATATTGCCTAAATCCACAGGTATAACTTTGCATGATTATACTTCTATGAATGAATTACCAAAAAATATAGGACTCGATTATGAAATTTCAGAATATTATGGAAATGCAATAAATATTACTGCGAAATTTTTTGATGCTATTACAAACGGTACCCTAGTGCCTGATATATTCACTTATGACTGGGATTATGGCTCTGGAACTCTCATAAATGATCCATTGCATGCGAATTATTATTATTTTGAACTTGATACTACACTTGCTACAAATGTAGGAAAATATAGAATTGATATAACTGTCAGTCGTGAAAATTATTCGCAGATTGAAGATTTTCCAATGTATATAAACATCATCTCAAGACCAACAACGATAAATGGATCTTCTGGGTTATTGTACATTTCTGAAAATATTTTTATATTTGAAGAAAAAACATTTGTTTTTGAATATGAAGATGTATTTAGTTCAAGTCCAATTTCTAATTTAGATGAGAAAAGTTTTCTTTTACAAAAAATTAATGAAACAACTGGAGACCCAATTCCAGGAACAACGGAAGTAGGAGAACTTATTGAAACAGTCGAAAATAAATATATCTTAGATCTTGATACTGAAACTCGTCTTGATGGAGAATATTCAATAATAGTGACATTGAACAAGCTTAATTATGAACATCGAATTGCTATAATTTCTTTAACAATTCGAAAAAGAAATGTTCATATTGAATGGCCAGATAAATTTACTGGAACAGAAGCAAAAAAGATTAGAATAGGATCAGGAACATCTTTGAATTTTACAATTACAATTACAGATCCTGATAATAGTTCAGCACCGGTTATCGGAGCTGATGTATATCTCGATATTAAGGGGAATCGATATAATTTCACGGATCTTGGAGATGGAAGTTATTCTATAAAAACTTCTAAGATCGCTGATGCGTTCTTTCTCCCATCAACAATTTCAGCTACTCTTACTGTTGAAAAGCAATATTTCTCTACTAAAAAAACTTCATTAACAATTTTAGTTAACATGCATGAGACATTCGGAATCCCAACCTTCTATCTATTAATGATAGTAGGTGCTATCGTCGCTGTAACAGCAAGTTTAGCTATTTATCGGACAGTGCAACAAGCTAGAATCCCTACATTCGTTAAGAAAGTTAAGAAAATGAAGAAAGACATTAAGGGCAAAAAATCTATTTCAGATTCACTTCTCTATCCTTCAAAGGAAGAATATACGATAAAACGATTAGGAGATAGATGGGAGATGCTTGGATTATCCTTACGGAAAACATTAGGTGTAGAAGGTAAGAAAAAGAAATCGCTGCCTGAAACTCCAGGAGAAATAAAAAATCTAAAAGGAGGTGTAGATTAAATGCCAATTGGATTAGTTATAATGAAATGGGATGACAGGGCAGGTACTGAAATATTATCTAAATACCCAGAAGAAATTGTACTAACAGAAAAAACTCTGATGCAAGTGTATAGCACCCATGAATATAGCGGAGAATCGGGGATGATTAGTTTAATGATTGGATCCTTAAATATTGCATCATACTACACTGGACCAGAGAAAAACTATTATATTCTCCTACTCTTGAATCTTGATGATGATCCAGATGCATATGAAGAGGGATTAATAGATGTTTCTAGGATTATATTATCAAACTTAGAAGATGATTCATTTCTACAAATGATCCCTTCGCTGTTTCGACGATTATCAGTATATCCCACATTGAGTACTGAACAACGACTTGCTCTTACCTATCAAGATGAAATAAAACGTATGATAATTAAACGTTTAAGGGATGAGGGTGTTGTCTCAAAATCGGAACTGATGATTTGGTTAAAAGATAGATATAAACAAGGATTTGTTGATGTTGAAGGTGTTCTAATGGAGCTCATTAAACGAGAGATAATCAAAGAAGCATCAGTAAAAGGGATGCCATCTGAACTAATTTTCTTGATTAAAGATATTATACTTATGCGCGTACCACCTGTTATAATTTTAAGAGATCCCTTAGATCGAGGTTTACCTTCCCAACTTGTTGAGAATTATAAAGCTGATGTTCGAACATATTTTCAAAATTATCAACCAACAGAAGGAGATAATCTTAGGATATTAGATGTTCTTACTAATCCACAAGTTTATGAAACTATGCGATTATTAAGAACTGCCGTAGTTACTAAGAATGACCTAGAGAAACTTAGAAAGAAAGGAGTAGACGATCTAGATGATGTGTTAAAGATGCTTTGGGATACTCAATTAGTAGAAGTCTTCCAAGATGAAAGAGGTAATGAATATTATGCACTTCTTTCTGATTTTCATTTAGACTTGATTTTTCCAAAATACCTAATGAATGTTATCAAAACTGTGTATGAACAAAAATCAAAATCTGATCAAGTACTAATTGAATACCTGACTGTGCTTGAAAATTCTTATACAAATTTAAAAGCAGCACAAAAAGCTGAAGCTAAAGAAAAAGATTAATTATATTTTTTATTTTTCTTATTTTTTTATTTGTTTTTTTTAGGTTTATCAAAATATTTTTGAGTTTATTAATATTAATCTCAATTAGAACAATTAAAAAATTAATGTGAAATTAAAATGGATGAAAACTTTCCTAGCTGTGAAAAATATTTGGATACTCCAGAAGCAATTGGTTTGGACGGTATAGATTTAGAAAAATACATTATAGCAAGCTATATCATAAAACGTCCGAAAGGACAAAATGTCAACTATTTATCTAGATTCGCGGCTATTGAACAATCAACAGGGACATGGATTCGAGTTCCCGCTGAAACGGAAGAGGTTAGAAAACATCATGTGGCAAGAGTACTTGGTGTATATGAACTACCTCACCTAGAATATGCGATACCTAAGGACATCAAAGAACGAATTTATTTTGTTCAGATCGGATTTCCTATCATAAACATTAAAGGAATGGGAATTCCAATGCTTTTCACAACGGTTATTGGTAATATTAGTATTACTCATGGATTGAAATTAGTAGATTTGGCATTCCCCAAAGGCTGGTTAGAAGATTTTAAAGGACCTAAATTTGGGATTGATGGAATACGAGAATTATTAAAAGTACCAGAACGTCCTCTATTAAATAACATGGTAAAACCTTGTACAGGACATACAGCAGATGTGGCGGCAGATCTAGTATATAAAGCAGCCTTTGGTGGTTGTGATGTCGTAAAAGATGATGAATTAATATCAGATCCTTCTTTTAATAGACTAGAAGAGAGGATTGTAAAGGTAATGGAAGCTATTGATAAAGCTGACTCAGAAAAAGGAGAAAAAACTTTGTATACAATAAATATTACTACTAAGTTCCCGGAAATGTTTGAATATGCAGATAAAATGATAGAATTAGGAGCCAATGCCCTAATGATAAATTACTTAACTACTGGATTTGAAGCTCTTAGACAAATTGCTGAAGATCCTTCAATAAAAGTTCCTATTTTAGGGCATATGGATTTTGGAGGAACATACTTTGGAGGGGAGTGGACAGGTATGACTAGTATGCTAACTTTTGCAAAATTACCCCGAATTTGTGGAGCTGATACTGTTGTAATTCCTGCTCCTTATGGAAAAGCTGAGATATTAGATGAGAGATATGAACAGAATCTCAAGGCACTTCGATTTCCCCTTCAACATATCAGACCAACACTACCGATGCCTAGTGGAGGAATCACCCCGGGAATGGTTGAGAAATGTATAAAAGAAGCTGGTAATGATATACTTATAGGAAGCGGAGGTGGCATACATAGTCATCCCGATGGTCCAATATCTGGAGCGAAAGCATTTAGACAAGCAATTGATGCTGTTATGGAAGGAAAAAATATAAAACAAGTTGCTAAAGAACAAAAAGAATTAGGGATCGCACTGGGAGTATGGGGTAGTGGTAAAACTGCCCTGATAGAAGAATAACTTCTTTTTATTTTAATTTTATTTTTGTTTATGATTTTTTTACTTAAATTCGAATGGAGGAAATTTTCTTCTTTTATTTAAGTCTTTTTCTAAGATAATTTTTAATTCATTAAAAGGTTTTAAATTCCCAGAGAAGCTTGACTCAGTTACTTTACTAATTTTATGATCCAATAATTTTTCAACTTCTTCAACTTTTTCTAAGTTCCCTTCAGAGAGTAAAGACAGGAAGTAATCATTTGTATATTTCTTGAATGTCAAAAATCTATATTTTTGAAATCCTAGTTTTACAGATATCCAGCGGGGGAATGCTCCTGTGTTTCCTTGAGTATTTGCGGCAATGGCTTCGATTCTTGCTGTTAACATTGATTCTTTCATTTCTTTCTCCTCTTCTGGACTATTCACTTCCATTTGCAGTTCAAAATTTAAATCGTCTCCTATTAATAAAGATATAACTCCAATTGACATAGAAGATAAACCTAAATAGTCAATTCGAATAGTATCTTCAACATAAGGTATTTTCTTATCTAACCAAACCTCCTGCAATTTAAGATATTCAGTAAGAATTAATTTTGTTCGTCCCTTGAAATCTCTTTCAATTTGGTGCGATTCTAATTTATCTAGATTATTAACATCCTTATTTCCTACTAAATCAGAAAAATTATTTGACATTTGCTCAAGAAGCCATTTTCCTTTCTTATCCGGGAACCTCCCATAGACTAAATAAATGATATCGTCTTTAACATAGAATTGGCATTTTTCCTCAGTATTTTGCTCTACAGAAATTAGAAGCATTTTATCAAGTTCTCCACCCAATATCCCTGTAGCTATAAAATCTAGATTGTTTGTCAATTCTAGCAAGTATCTCAAATTACTATTACTACAATATAGCTGTGTTCGATCAACTGATGTGATTCCAAGTAATTTTACATATTCCCCTTTCTTCAAATGGTGAATCTCACTCTCTAAAGAGATACCTAGAGATTTTTCTTTTATTTTTATTTTACCCTGTAATTTTGAAGATATAGTAGATTTTTTGGGTTCAAATTGCTTGGGTTGGACTTTTTCTTGCCCTTCTGCTGATATCTCATGTAATATGGCTAAAAATTTTCGACATTTAGGGTTAGGGCATAGTTGATCCTTAGGAAAAGGTTTTGAAATTTTGTATCCGCAGAAGCTACATTTAATCAGATTTCTTTTATCTTCTGCCAGATGCTTTTTTTCTTTTTTCTTTTTTTTTTTCTTCTCTTTTTTGGAAATTTATACCAACTCGCCTAAAATTGGGTATATTAAAATTATTAAAATTAGATTTTAAAAATTTAAGTTTTTATTTGCTATAAATATTTCTCCGCAATCTTTTGAAAAGCATCAATAAAAATATTATTATCTTCTTCCATACCTATGGTTACCCTAATATAGTTGTAAAGACCAGGTTTACTAAAGTGTCTAACAAGTATTTTCATTTCTTTTAAATCCCAAACAAACTTTAAGGTTTTAGATTCATCTTCGAATTTTATAAATATAAAATTAGAATCTGATGGTAAAACACTAATTCCATTAAATTGATTTAATATTTCCGTTAATCTTTCTCTTTCCTCTATGATTTTTTTGTTTCTTTCAACAATTTTTTTATTATGTTTGATAGATGATAAAGCGGCAATTTGTCCTATATAATTTATATTATATGGTAATTTCACTTTGTTCATTTCTTTAATGATCTCGGGATCAGCTAATGCAAAACCCATTCTCAAAGCAGCCATTGAAAAAGTTTTGGAAAAAGATCGGTTTACAATTAAATTCTTTACTTTTTTTAATAAGGGAAGGGATGTTTGGGTTGAAAAATCTGCATATGCCTCATCAACAACTACAATACCAGGAAAGCTTCCACACAACTTTAAAATAGTTGCATTCCCTATTGATTTACCATTAGGATTATTAGGAGAGCAAATAAACATAAGCTTTCCTTTTGCATTAAATGCTGAATCTGGTATGGAAAAATCGTCGTTTAATTGAATTTCTGAAATTTTAGCTTTATATAATGTGGCTAATACTTTATATAGTCCATAAGTTGGATAAAAAATAACAATTTCATCCCCAGGATTAATAAAAAGTTTAAAAATTATATCAAATATTTCATCAGATCCATTTCCAATAAATATTGAGTTCCTATTCGTCAATGTATCTTTATCTCGTAACAATACATTTAGAATTTCTTTACGTAATTCAAAGGAGGTAGGATCAGGATAAAGTCTAATCTTTTCATTAATAGCATTTTTTATATCATTTAATACTTCAGGAATTGGTGGAAAAGCATTTTCATTAGTATTTAATTTCAGCCAGCCATCTTCCGTTGGTTGTTCACCAGGTTCATACGCAGAATACTTTTTTAGGTTTTCTCTTAGCAATTCATTTAATTCCATTTAATCAACTTTTTATTATTTTAAAACTATGATATACTATTGTTTTCCTTATAAAATTAATAATTTATGTATTTGCTTAATCAAATTTAATCTTTATCTTTTAATCTTTCTTCAATTGATCTTTTATGAGCAAATAATCCTTCATGTTCAGCTAATTTCATTGCAGTCTCACTGAATATTTCTAATCCTTCTTTTTCACATTTCAACACATCAATTATTTTCAAAAAATCATATAGATTTAATCCAGAATATTTTTTAGCGCTTCCTCCTGTTGGAAGGATATGATTTGTGCCTACGCCATAATCTCCTAGAGGTACAGGAGAGTAAGCTCCTAAAAATACAGCTCCAGCATTATTAATTTCTTTTAATATCTCTTCTGGATCTTTAGTTAAGATCTCAAGATGTTCTGGAGCAATAAGATTGCTAATTCTAATACATTCCTCGATATTTTTAGCTTTTATTATGATTGAATTATATTTCAAGGCTTTCTCTATAATATCACGTCTTAGTGATTGAGAAACATATTTATCAATCGAATTTATTATTTGGTTGATTAAATATTCTGAATTCGTGACCACAATTCCAACATTATCAGGATCATGCTCAATTTGAGAAATAAAATCAACTAATACAAAAGTTGGATCTGCAGATTCATCAGCGATGATTAAAATCTCAGAAGGTCCGGCGGGTGCATCTATCGCAATAATGTTTGAAAGTATTTGTTTAGCAACATTGACCCAAATACCACCAGGACCAACTACTTTTTGAACTTTTGGAATAGTTTCTGTACCATAAGCCATAGCAGCAATTGCTTGTGCTCCACCTACCTTATAAATTTTTTCTATATCAAATTCGTTAGCAGCAACCAATATCTCAGGAGCTATTTTCTTATCTTTTTGTGGTGGAGAACACATAATTATTTCTTTTGTTCCTGCAACATAAGCAGGAGCAGCTATCATCAGAACAGTGCTAGGGTATATTGCAATACCTCCTGGAATATAGATCCCAATAGTTTCAATTGGACGATAAATTTGTCCAGCCCAAATTCCTTTTTCTATTTCAATATTCCAATCTTCTCGTTTTTGAGCTTGATTAAATTTGATGAGATTTTTTTTTGCATGATGTATTGCCTGTAACAAACTAGGATTGATTTTTTCATAGGCTTCAGATAATTCTTCTTTTGATACTTGAATTTCTTTATTAGTTAATTTAACTTTATCATATTCATTGGTAAATTCTAATAAAGCTTGATCTCCTTTTTCTTTTACCGCTTGAATAATTTTACTTACAGATTTTCTAATTAATTCAAATTGAGTATCTGCACGAGGGATGAAATTATAGATAGTTTCCTCGTTTATTTGATCAGAATTAATAACTCTTAAAGTATTCATCTTAATCAAGTTAGTTATTGTACTTCCTCAAGAGGTAAAATTTGACGAGGTTCATGGACAACTAATCCTTGAGCATATTTTCTTAAGATTGGAATTAAATTTAAAAATTCATCTTTCTTAATTATTGTATTTATAGCATACCATCCTTCGCTTCCAGCTAACTTAGAAATTGTTGGACGCTTTAATGCAGGAAGTTCTAATAGAACTTTATTAAGATTATCCTCTTGCACATTCATAAATATATGAAGCTTCTTTTTAGCCTCTATAACACCCTTTAACAAAACTAGAATATCTTTAATCTTTTCTTGCTTCCATTTATCTTCTAGTGCACTTTTATTAGCTATTAGAACTGCTGTTGAAGTGTCGATAATTTCTACAATTTTTAAATTATTGGCTTTTAAAGTTGTACCAGTTGAAGTATTATCAATTATCACATCTACTTCCTCTGGAGGTTTAGCTTCTGTAGCTCCAAACGAGAGAAATATTTTGACATTTGCATTTTCTCCCCAACGTCTCCATGGAGTGATGACTAGAGGAACCAAATCTCCATAAAGCTTTTTGTAAGTTTTATTTTCTTTTAAGTAATTAACTGATAAAGTTAAATACTCCGTTGATATCCTTAATGCTTTCTTATTATCATTGAATTTTTGAAGAATATCATCTAAATTATGTATATCTTCCCAATTATTTGGTATACAAAGAACTATTGAAACCGCACCAATCTCGAGATCTAATAAAACTTCAACCTCTGCTTTCGTTTCCTTTACCCAATCTATACCCGAAATTCCCAGATCAAATTCATTTTCTCCAATTAAATAATTTGGAATTTCTTGTGGTCTTAATAATTTAATATATATTTCTGGATCTTCCACAGAAGGTCGATAATCCCTTTTTGAAACAAATTTTAAATTTAAACCAGCTCTTTCAAAGAAGGAAGCAATATCTTTTTGTAAGCTCCCTTTAGGGATTGTTAGTTTTAACACTTTTTCATTCATTTAAAATCAATAAACATTGTAAATTTAAGAATTTATTTATTCAAATAATCATATTTTATAATCTGGTGTTAATAAACATCATAGATATTTTATCTTTTTAGAAGTGATTTTTAAAAGATTCTTACGAAAACTGAATTTTTAAATTTATTAACACTATTTTATTTATAGCAAATATTTCGTGAATATTATAAATAACAACTAGAGATGTTGACAAATGACAGATTTTGCTCTTATGTTCAACGCAAGACCTGGTGGGGAAATTGTTCCAGTTAAATGGGGCAAAGATAATTTTTTACCAGATACTTCGTTGATAATTTTAGATGAAGGTTCAGAATCACTATATTTATGGCATGGTGTTCAACAAGGACTAGTCGCACGAAGAACTGCCCTAAGGCAAGCAGAGTCTCTAAAAGGACACGGATATACTGTGGGTAAAAGTATTATTGGGCGGGATATCAAAATATTAAAAGAAATAGACGCGAGGAAAGTGGGGAAAGTTCCAGAAGATACTCAAATGAATGAAGAATTACAAGCTTTATTAGATAGAAAATTTACAGAATTAGATAATTTCATTGTTACGTTTCAAGCTGGAGCAGTAAAACCGGCTGTATTAACCCCGAAAGCTGAGACAAAAACAGAAACAGCTCCCGTAGTTTCAGAATCTGTAACTAGCCCTGCTGCTACAAAACCAGTAACAACCTCTCCTGCTTCAAAACCTATAGAATCACCCGCAATTTCAAAGCCATCAGCTACAACCATAAAGTCAGCCAGCGCTGCTTCTGAATATGATGAAGCAGAACCTTTACCTTCAATAAAATCAGCTGCAAAACCAGTTCCCGCCATACAAGTTTCAAAAGCAAGTTTAGCTACAGATGCGAAGATATCTTTTGTATTTAGTGCTATATTGGATCATTTTGATGACATCTGGATATCAAAGAAGAAAGATGGAAATTTTTCTGTTGAAGAAATGGATGGTCCAATCTGTACTTTTCAATTAAAGGAAGGTAACAAAATTAATTTTTCGGCAAATTCTTTCAACCGGATTGACGCAAAAATCAAGACAGCAATTCAAAAGAAATTTATTGAGTTATCAAAACTCATTTGAGAGTCTCAAAACTAATATAATTTTTATTATTATCTTATTTTATATTTAATTAGATTTTATATCAAAATCTTCAATTTTATGATCATATATGAAATTCAATAGATTAGCTAAATTATTTTCTGAACTGGAAGGAACAACAAAAAGACTCGAGATGATCGATCTTCTATCAAATTTTTTTAGAGAGCTCGAGGAAAAAAAAGATTTCGAAGACTTAGATAAAATAATTTATCTCTTACAGGGACAATTAACCCCTAACATAAAGCAATTCCCAAAAATGGGAATAGCTGAAAAGATGATCATTGAAGCATTATCAGTACACTCAGGAATAGAAGTTAAAAGGATTAAAGAAGTATTAAAGAAACAAGGTGATATAGGAGCTGCTGCAGAATTAATTCTTTCAAAAAAAAAGAAACAAAAATCTTTATTTGATTATAATCAAAGTAAGGAGGTAGCACAATCTCTAGAGATTTCTGAATTATATTCTGAATTAAGAAAAATTGCTTTAACTGAAGGTACTGGCTCACAGGATATAAAATTAGGAATCCTGAGGGGTTTGATGGGAAGAAGTACACCCTTGGAAACAAAATATCTCTTAAGGATCATAACTTCTATATTAAGGGTTGGTGTTCAGTCACCAACAATAATAGAAGGTTTAGCTCTTGCATTCACTGGCATGAGAGATACTAAAGAATTTATTGAAAAAGCTTATAGCTTGTACCCTGACTTGGGAAAAATTTCTAAAATATTAGTAGAAGGTGGTTTAGAAGAAGTAAAAAAGATAGATATTGAATATGGTACACCTATCCTAAGTATGCTTGCTTCTCGAGAAATTTATACGGAGTTCATTAATCGATTGGGGATTCCTTTTATAGCAGAATATAAATTAGATGGAGAAAGGCTTCAAATACATAAAATTGGGGATAAGGTTATTTTATTTTCTCGACGTTTACTTGATGTTTCTGATCAATATCCAGATGTCTGTCAGAGAGTTAGAGAAAGTATCAAGACAGAAAAGGTTATTTTTGAAGGAGAAGTAGTTGCGATGGATCCTGTTTATGAAAAAATGCTTCCATTCCAAGTATTAAGTCAGAGAAGAAGGAAATATGATGTTGAAGAGATTTTAAAAGAAGTTCCAGTATGTTTATTTGTATTTGATCTTTTAAAATTTGGGGATGAGTCATATGTAGACAAACCATTTCCAGAACGTAGGAAAAAACTTGAAGAAATTGTTGAAGAGAGAGATGAATTAAGATTAGTTAATTCAGTTTTGATAAATTCTACGGAGGAATTACTTGAATTCTTTAATAAAGCTGGAGAAGAAGGAAACGAAGGAATAATGGCTAAATCAATTAAAGATGATTCAATTTATCAAGCAGGAAATCGTGGTTATAAATGGCTTAAATTGAAAAGTTTAGAAGGAGGGAAATTAAAAGATACTATAGATGTCGTTTTGATAGGAGCCTTTTATGGAAAAGGCAGAAGAACGGGAGTATTGGGGACATATATAGGGGCAGTGTATGATCCTGATACAAACAATTTTGTTGCTTTTACTCGTTTTTTTTCAGGTTTAACTGACGAATTGTCCGTATCTCTAACTAATGAGATGGAAAAATATATTGTCGAAAAAAAACCTGATAATGTTATATGTGAAGATAAGCCTGATATATGGCTTCAACCAGAAGTAGTTATGGAGATAACTGGTGATGAGATTACTTTAAGTGAAAAATTTGTCACTTTAGGGTATTCAATGAGATTTCCGGTTTATCAACGATTACGACCTGAAAAGGGTCCAAAAGATATTACAACGGTACAAGAAATAAGAGATTTATATAATATTCAATGATTAATGTAATCATTTTTTAAAAATAGATTTTTAAATTACTGTTTTCCAAACTCTTAAAACTTTTATCTTTCACACTTATGTTATTTTCTCCTAAATATAATTCTTTTAATGATTTTAGTGATATTAGTGATTCTGGAATGGAATCTAACTGGTTTCTTGATAAGTTCAAATATTGAAGGGAATTAAGATTAATAATACTCTCTGGGATTTTTTTTAACTTATTATCACTTAAATTCAAAATTTCTAAAGATGATAGGTTACCAATGCTGTCTGGAAGAGATTCTAATTCATTTCGTTCTAAATCTAAAATTTTAAGTGATGGGAGAAACCCTATAGAATCTGGTAATAATTCAATATTATTCCAGCTTAAATTAAGCTTTTCTAGTGAAATAAATCCACTCAATGATTCTGGAAGGCGTGTTAATTGATTATCATGGAGATTTAATTCTATTAAGGAGGTTAAGTTTTCTATTTTTTCTGGTAACACTTTGAGCTGATTTAGTCTTAAATTTAAACTTTCTAAAGATGATAATTTCCCTATTGTATTTGGTAAATAATTGAGTTCGTTTTTCCATAATGATAATTCCTTAAGAGAAGTCAGCATCCCAATTGTCATAGGTAGTCTATTCAAATTATTTACGTTGATATTTAATTCTTCCAGAGAAGATAAAGAACCTAACCAATCAGGAAGTTGAGTTAATTGATTATATCTAAGTATTAATTTTCTTAATTGGGTTAAGAATTTAATCGCTTCAGGTAGCTTTGTTATCCCTTTAAAAATGAAATCTAATTCTACAATTGCGCAATTTTCTACCCTCAATTTTAATCTCCAGTAAGATTTTTCCAAAAAGATCATTGTAAAATAATTGATAAGAATATCACTTAGTTCCTTTTTTGTAAACGCATTTATATCTTTAGTTTCACATAGAATTTCAAATCCCAATTTAAATTCTTTTCTTCTAATCCTCTTAACTTCTGTTAACAATATCGATTTTGCTAAAGGATCTGCATTTATAACAAAATTATGTAAAATCTTAATTAAAGTTAAATAGATTGTGTTTAAACAAGAAAGAGATTCCTCGTGCATAAGAGCCCATTTCATTGGTTGGAATATTTTATCTAAAAAGTTATTTCTTAAACAAACTGCAGCAGAATTTCTAATTATTTCATTGGAATCAGAAATAAGTAAATTTTCTAAAAATTTAAAAGTTTGACTGTCTTTGGCTCCTATACGTTCCATTTCTTTAATACAATCAGCCCTAACTCTTTCATTTTCACTATTTTCAATTAATGAAATTAATAATTTAGTAGCAGAGGGCTTATCTAAGTTGTTTTCTAAAAAGTCTTTATAGATTTTATCAGGTGTTAATTCCATTAGTTTAAAAAATAGATTTTAACTTTTTAAATTACTGGTTTTATTTTGTTAATGTTTCAATTATTTATATAAGCTTCTAAATCCAGCTCTTTTATCTTTTCTTCAGTTGGATTTCCATCAACTCTATTCCACCCACGCTCTTCGTAATAATCATCAAGTAATTGGTATAAGAGCACCACAATTTGCAAATGATACAACCAGTGCAATTTTGTTCATTTACTTCTATTTTTATGTGACTCTTTCTGGTCATAATATTTCAATTCCGAACTTCTTTGATTATATTTTTATTATAAGTCCTTTTTCCTGTTCTAATTCCTTTAAATATGGGGGCAATTCCCTAATTTTATTGAAATTCAAATCTAGAATTTTTAATGATGATAATGAAGCAATTGATTCAGGAATAATCTCGAGTAAATTGCCCCATAAATTTAGTTCTTCTAATGAAGATAAAGCACCAATCCATTTAGGAAGAATTGTAAAATTATTCCAACTAAGGTTCAAGATCTTCAACGATTTCAAATTCGAAAGCGAAGAGGGGAGATTACTTAACTTATTATTTCTTAAGTTAAGCTTTTCTAAGGATTTAAGTGATCCCATCGATTCTGGAATTTTCATTAGCTTATTATCATATAGATCTAATTGCCTAAGTGAATCATACCTTCCAATCCAATCTGGCAAATTAGTTAATTTGTTGCCACCAAACCCTAACTTTTCCAGAGAAGCCAGATTTTTTAATCCAATTGGAATTGTATCAAAATTATTCCAACCTATTTCCAATTCTTTTATTGAGTTACTTAGATTGATTGAAATAGAATTTAATTTATTTCCATGTAAATCTAATACTTGCAGTGAAGAAAGGAAATTTATTGATTTAGGAAGAAATGATATCATATTATTTCTTATATTTAAATCTTTGAGTGAAATAAGTGAGCCTATAGATTCTGGAAGATTTCTCAGTCTATTTGATTTTAAATTCAGACTTTTTAGTGTTTTGAAATTGTAAAGATTAGGTAGATATGCTAATCTATTATAACTTAAATCTAAAAATTCAATTGATCCATTTAAAATCTCGGGCATTTTTGTTAGGTGATTAAATCTTAAATCACATTTTTTAAGATCTTTAAGAGATAAAATTGGTTCAAGAAAATTTTCTAATTTATTCAAATCAGAGCTATATCTTTCAACATTGGATAGATCTAATTCAGTGATATGACCGAATTCGTTAATTTTAAATTTAAAATACCCAAATGTTTTTTTTAAAAATGAGAGAATATAGAAATTAATCATAGAATCTCCAAGTTCCTTATTTGAAATATTTTCTAAAGTATCCTTTTCAAATAGATGTGATAAAATAGAATTAGAGTCTTTTTTATAAAATTTTTTTAATTTTTTGATTAAATACGATTTAGCTTTGTTATTATTAATCTCACTTAATGTCAAAATGATTGAAATCAAACATCTTAATGATTGCTCATGTTCAAGAGCCCAAACCATAGGATCAAAGGCTTTGTCTAAATATTGGTTTTTTAGAACTAAAATTGTTAAATATCTTACTTCTTCATTTTGATCAGAAATTAATAAATGTTCTAAAAATTTAAAGGTCCTATCGTCATCTACTTTTATTTTGTTCAATATTTTAATGCTTTCTATACGCGTTTCAACATTTTCTGAGTTGTCTAAAAGATTTAGCAGCAGTTCTATCGCAAATGGTTTATCTAGATCTTTATTCTCTAAATCCTTATAAATGGCGTTTGGGGTTAGGGGCATACAATTATTTTATAATAATTAA
>SMTZ1_10002063_pt1 | contig 21513 bp, 15 predicted proteins | sample DeeMarSWOR136_30_FD_25667 | JGI IMG/M metagenome (IMG submission 25667) | reverse complement strand
CTATTTCCCATGCTGGCTTGGTAGGAGGGGGGCAATGGCCAAGGCCCGGGGAGATAAGCCTGGGGCACCACGGGGTGCTTTTTCTGGATGAATTTCCTGAGTTTGGACATGTTACTCTGGAATCGCTGCGCCAACCAATAGAAGATAGAACAATTACCGTCAGCCGTGCTCATGGCAGTGTTACCTTCCCTGCTAGCTTTATGATGGTTGCAGCTATGAACCCCTGTCCCTGTGGGTATTATGGCGACCCATTTAAGGAATGTAGATGCTCTTCAGGAGAAATCTCTCGCTATCATAAAAGGATAAGTGGACCATTACTGGACCGCATTGATATCTTTGTCGATGTTCCCCATATTGATTATGAAAAACTCACTGAAGATAAGCCCGGGGAAAGCTCAGATAAAGTCAGGGCTAGGGTCAAGGCAGCACATGAAATACAGCTTGGGCGCTTTCGAGGGACAAAGCTGAAGTGCAATGCTGATATGACGCCTAAGGAGGTGAAGGAATTCTGCACGGTGGAATCAGCAGCTCAGAGCTTGCTTCGCGCCGCCATGAAGCAGCTTCATCTCACTGGCCGCGCCTTCCATCGCATCCTCAAGCTTTCCCGCACCATTGCCGACTTAGAGCATAGCGGCATCATCAAAACACACCATATGGCTGAAGCTCTGCAGTACCGGCATAAGGAAATAATCTAAACCTAAAACCTGTTCAGTATATACGTCAAGCCAGAAGTAGAATGCGCCAACACCAAACCCTGAGGCGTGAAGGGGCATGCTTGCTCCTTGGTTGAAACTTGGCAATACGCCAGTGCTTTTCGCATGTTCTTAGAGGAGGAAGGTTAATGGACAAGAGCTTTGCTTCTGTTTAATCTTGGTGGATCTTGCAGAGTAGTGTGTTGCTCCGAGAGGATGTGGGTACCAAAAGGTTGTTTCCAAAATGAACAAGTGATACGCTAAATCATTAGGGGGATTAAGACTATATTGTTATGATCGCCGAGGGTTTGTTATGAGAAATAATCTAAGGGAAAAACTTCTTGAAGAATACGCGCGAAAAGAACAGCTATATTGGGAGTTCGCCTCTTTGGTGAAAAATATTCTTGCGGTGTTTTTGGTCGGTAAGGACTTCAAATTTCAGATTTTTCATAGGGCAAAGGATGAAAATAGGCTTGCTGTGAAAATAGATCGAAAAAGACGAGAGGGTAAGGAATATAAGAGACTCGAGGATATAGAGGATCTTGCTGGAGTTAGAGTAGTTTTCTACTTGTAGAGCGACAAGAAAGACTTTTTGCGCTCATTCCTAAGCGAATTTGAAGGTTGCATTATTTCTCACGAAGAAAAATATGATCCAAAGGGTTATCGTGGGACTCATATCATATTCCGTTTGGACGGGGAACGCTCGAAACTGGTCGAATATCGTAAGTACGCAGGCTTCAAATGCGAGATACAGGTATCCACAATCCTGTTCCATGCATGGTCAGAAGTTGAACACGACATTATTTACAAACCACAGGGAGAGGAGAAGTTACTAAGAACATTGGGGCTCGATGATCTTGAAGAAAGTTTCCAAAAGCTAATGGTTGAGCATATACAAGCTGCAACATTCCAGCTGGATTACCTTAACAAAAAATACAAAGATATAACGAAGGCGGGCGAGATTCTAAGTTCAGATTTCTTGGTTGACATTGCTTCTTCCAGAAGCAATGATGAGATTTACGAAATACTAGAAGTTATCGAAGATTTCTATTACAGGAAACCAGAAGAAACACTGGCGATAGTCAACGCTGTAATTAGTAAACAGGTATTACCTCCAATGGTAATCCATCGCTTTGGAGATCAGGAGATACATGGAAGAAGTCACAAAGACCTAGTGCTGAAAAGTATAGTGCTGCTCTCTAATATCCGGTACTTTAAACCTGATGAAGTTCTGGATTTAGCTGCTCGACTTTCTCACGAAGAAGATAAACAGATCAGCAGTGAGGCGTTAGAAGTCGTCCGAGAGTTTGCAAAATATGACTACAACATTCTTACAAAGAGCAAAATCGGCTACGGTGCACAACGAAAGATTCTTGACTTTATGCTTGGCTGGTCTATGGAAGAACGAATCCAGCACTTAGATTTTATAGAAGTTGCAGCAAAAAAATTACTCAGTTCGACTGTTGAGGGTTCAGAATTGACTGCTGAGAATAATCTCACTATACACTTTGAGGCCGTCACTCCTAGCAATTTCTTGAAGAAGATCCGTCAAGAGACGATGGACCTTATTTATGACCTCTATCAGACAGCTGCCGACCCGAAAATGAGATTGCGAGTCGCCCAAGTATTAGAGGAGGTTACGCAAACACCTTCTAATGTCGCGTATGGGGACGATCTTATTGAGATGATTAAGGAGGATCTTGGATATCTCATTGATATTTACCGCAATATGCTCTTTGAGGACGATGGAAAGATAATAAAAAATCTGGCGGTTGTCGAAGCAATTGAGCAGACGCTTCGCTGGATCAACAAAACCGATAAATTCAGAACCCAGAATTCCGAGGACCTACGCAAAGAGATACTCCAAGATGAATTCTACCAACTATTTAGGTTATTAGTTGGAGATCCTATTACTTACCGAGAGGAAGAAGGCTGGGATACGGCAAAGCAGAAACGTGCAGAAGAAATAGATAAACTCATTGATTCTATTGAGGAGGCACATATTGAAGAGTGGTCCGATAAGCTGAACAGAATTGCAGCTCAGCATGCGATGGTTGACGATTGGCAATTCAACATTTTCAGGTTTTTTCTACAGAAGCTAACACAGGTAAAGCCACGATTAGCCGACAAGATTCTTAGTGAAGCTTTTACAAATAACTTACCTCTCAAACACTTCACTGTTAGCTTTCTGGGTGGTTTCAGAATTGGAGTTCAATTTGAGCTATGGGATAAATACGCCGATAAAATCACCAAGGCTCAAGACACTCAGCTTATGAGTGCTATTCTCTATTCATTAATCCTCCCTGAGGGAATGAATTTGGAGAAAAGCATTAGAGAACACGATCTCGACCTAGTCGATAATATCGTAAAAAAGCGAGTGCCCTTTTCTTTCCTTAAAGAACGAGATGATCAGACGTTGCATCACGCGCTGATAAATGTACTAGGCCGCAACTACAAACGTTACCCAGAGCGAATCGAGCCATTGATTAGGGAGGAGATTAAGAACAATCCTGGACTTCTAGATATGTTTTTCGCGGAGTTTCCGGTACTGACTATGAGGGACTGGATACATATTCAAGAACTGCAATCAGAAACTATCGAGTTTCTGAAAGAAGCGATGGTTGAACTACCCGATATTGACTGGCATGTACAGGGGTTGTTACTGGCAATTGGCCGACGCGATGGACTGCGTGCTGTATTAGACGTGTTTCTTAAGAGAATTCAGCAAGATGCTAAAGAGAAAAAGAAACGAAGACGACTTGGCGACGACCGGTATGCAGCTATTCCATATCACATTAACTCTGATTTGCGTGATTTTATTGCTCAGCACCCAGAGTACAAGGAGGTTGCAAGTGAATGGGTTGTTGGGATGACCACTGGTTGGAGCGTGTACAACTGGCATGTGAGTGACTTCTTACAAAGTATTGGGGGAGGCTTTGAGGAGATTCTCATGTCGCTTGTCGGAAAAGGAGATGACAGTAGTCTAATGAAAGCTGCGCGCGCCATACAATCCATCGAAGGATCTAATTTCGATTTGTGTATTGAGATTGTTCGCAGGACTGATAATGAACGAATCCTAAGCCAAATTGCAAGTAATATGCATGCTACGGGAGTCGTTTCTGGAGAATATGGGATCGCTATGGCTTTTGAGGGAAAGGCAAAGACACTGGAGAAGTTTAAGAACGACGAAAGCGAACGTGTTCGTAAGTTTGTTGCGCGTATGATCAAAAGCTTTCAAGAGAGCGCAAGGAGAGAGCGTCAACGGGCGGATGAGGAAAGAGAACTACGCAAGATAGAGTTCGAAGGCTAATTTTCCACTGTATGATCACTCCGATTTATTGAGAGTCCCTTCGCCGCTTTCCAATGCTCAGAAGAAGCTTAAGGCGCAATAAACCGCAGAACCCCGCCAATAATCAGCAGTACAATGCCAACGATAAGGGAAATCCTGCCTCCTATTTGCCAGGCTTGTAGCCAGAAACGCTCGTGTTCGTGGGTTATGGTCTCCTTAATATCTCTTCGGGTTAATAAAATAGAATTGTAATATTTTTGCTTTTCCTTCCTGTTCCAGAGAATAAAAATGATCCCCAGAAGAAGGAAACATCCTCCCAGCACTAAGATAATTTGGTAAGTAGCCAGAGACATGTTACTCAACCTCCCCTCAAGAATTCGAAAATTTCGAGATGCCCCTACTTAATTTCTACAGTCGCTCCAGCAGCTTCTAATTTCTGTTTCGTTGTTTCTGCCTCTTCCTTAGGGACACCTTCTTTGACTACCTGTGGAGCAGCTTCTACCAAATCCTTAGCTTGCTTTAATCCCAGAGTGGTTACCTCACGCACTGCCTTGATAACTTCGATTTTCTTCTCGCCAAAGCTCTTTAACGTGATGGTGAATTCTGTCTTCTCCTCCGCTGAAGGTGCTGCTGCTTGCTCGCCAGGAGCAGCTGCCGGCGCTGCTGCTACCGCTACGGGGGCAGCGCTAATCCCGAACTCATTCTCCAGTGTCTTGACTAAATCAGCCAGATCCATCACTGTCATAGTCTTTATGGCAGCGATAATTTCCTCCTTGGCCAAACCTTTGGTCTCTTTCTTGGCCCTTGGAGCCTCCTTTACCTGCTCTTCCCTAACTTCTTTCTGTGCTGTTGGAACTTCCTTTACCTCCTCTTCCTTGACTTCTTCCTTTGCCGTTGGAGCTTCCTTTACCTCCCCTTCCTTAACCTCTTCCTCTGCCATTGGAGCTTCCTTTACCTCCCCTTCCTTAACCTCTTCCTCTGCCATTGGAGCTTCCTCTACCTCCTCTTCCTTAACTTCTTCCTTTGCCGTTGGAGCTTCCTTTGCCTCCTCTTCCTTAACTGCTTTTTTAGCCTTTGAAGCTTTCTTTACCTCCCCCTCCTTAACTTCTTTCTTTGATTCCTCTGGTGACATGATTCCCTCCTTTATTATGCACTGATGGTTTGAGTCCTGTTTTGTAACACGTTCAATAGCCCCTGGAAGGGAAGGTTTAGAATATTATGTAAAGTTCCTATGGGGGCTTGTAATTGCCCGATTAGTTTGGAGATGAGAACTTCTCTAGTTGGCAAGTTAGCCAGGCTTACCACTTCCTCTGGAAGCAAGATTCGGTCTTCTAACAGTCCTCCTATAATTTGTAAAGACAATGCCTCGGATTTTATATATTGGTTAAGAGCTTTAGCTGCACTAACTATGTCATCGTAGCCAAAGGCCAGGGCCACAGGACCCTCGATTATATCCCTCAGTTGCGGCTTGCCTGCCTGGTCAGCGGCACGAAAAACCAGAGTGTTTTTGACCACATGATACTCAACACCTGACTTTGCAAGAGCATTACGTAACTCAGCCATTTGTTTAGCAAGCAGGCCCTGATAATTAGTAGCGATAATAATAGTGCTCCGCGACAAATCGTCGGCTAGATTGCTTACTATTTGCGCTTTCTTTTCTCTTAACATATTCGCCCTCTTTTTGATTCCCTCCCGTCATTTGAAAGGAAGCCTATAACAAAAATCCCTGTGCCAGCAAACACAGGGTTAACTCAAGCCTCGGCAGGCAAGTTATTTAAACCCTCAGGGTACCTGCTGTCACTGGCGCTGGCCCATTATAACACAAGAAATCAATTAGTCAAAGAATTGTGCTAGCTGACCATATGGGTAACACTGGACAGCATATTTTAGTAAGTTCTTTCTCAACATATTCTACGGGGGCAAGATAGGCAAGAGATTGGTGGAGTGGTCAAAGTTATACTCAATAAGCCATACGGTTAGCCGGGGATTGAGCTCTTCAGGGTCTAGAGATATATTTGAGTTGTAGAGCCATTCGCACTCTAAGGTCTCATTGAACCCTTCTATCTCCGGGTTACCTTTAGGGGTTTTGATTCTTGAGAATTACCTCTAGATACTCGATTTGAACGATGATACCACGGTGAAGCAGAAAACAGGGTCTCCCTTCCCTATTTGTAACCTGTTTCGTCTCCATATCAACTTCTTACATGGTTGCAAGGTCATGGGAGGAGTCAACAACTGACCTTCGTTGGATACAGGAACGACCAGCCAGAAAGGGCAAACTCTTTGAAGGAGTTTGCCCTTTCTGGTTTAGAAGGTTTAGGTTTGAGTTTTGCGACGTCTTAGCACCAGCAGGGTTGCACCGGCCATAACGGCTGCAATCAATGCAATCCAGGGTAGCAGTACACGCACCTTGTTTATTGTGTAGGTCTCCCAACCTACAACAGGGGTACCGGGACCTCCATCATCGGTGATTTGTCCAGCAATACTATCTGCATCTCCTTTGCCACCATCTTTAAGCGTAATCGTTATGACATTGTCGCCGTTGTTGCTACCAATGGGCAACGAATACCACGAGCCATTCTGATATTTCCACCACTTGCTACTTACCATAACAGGTTCTGGCAACGTGATGGTTATAGTTACCTCCTGTCCAGGATCAATACATGAGACTTTTAATGAGAACATTCCATGTTGAAGTACAACTGGGGGAGAAGGAGGTGTTGCCACTGCCGTAAGTTCCGCAATACACCCGTGGCTGGAGGCAAAGGAAGCCGTGCCTGTGCCCGTTGTAGTCGCAGTGGCCTTCTTAATCCAGGGGTCGAAATCCACATTACCGATGACAGCGTCACCCATACCAGGACCACAACCGCTAGGCCCGCTGTCATAACCCCACCAGTTGTTCTCGGCATCTGCCGTTCCGGTATTGCCAGCTTCAGCCCAGACTCCGAACTGCGTGTTTCCATAGATGTTGTTGAAGTTAATATGGACACCGGAAAGGTCACTCGCCCAAGCACCGCCGGGGAAGTAAATGCCCCCATAGTTGTTGACAATATCATTGCAAGTGATGGTTAGCGATGTTGGCGTTATGTGCCAGAACTGGAGCGCCTCACCCTCTCCCCAACTACCAGGTTGGGTGTTGGTAATAGTATTTTTACTGACCATAACGTCATCCGCTTCGTTTATCTCAAGGGCAGCCCATGACCACTGATTCGGGTTTCCATTGCTATCGAAGGTATTTCCGGTAACAGTCACCGTATTCGTCCGGTCGGCCGGATTGCCGCGAAGGGCACAGCTACCCCAGTTATCATGGATACTGTTATTGTCGAATGTGTAGCTTGTTACCGTCATGGGCCCTCCTCCTGAGCCATCGTTCACGTCTAATGTAACCCAGCCATGGTAATTCTTGAACTCATTATTTTCGAACTTGACAACTCCTCCCAATCTCTTGATAACTACCCCGCACCGCCCATGTTTCCCATCGTCATATCCTTCCCCATCAAAGATGCAGTTCGAGAACTCAAGATTGGTTATAGGGTAGTGGCCAGACCAATGGCAAGAAACTGTAGCCTCATAAGTCTCTGTTAACAAATATCCGTTACCTGTAATGGTGAAATTTTGTACCTTCAAGCCTGAGTAGCTTGCAGCAAAGCATATTCCTCCAGTAATGAATGTATTATTCTTATTCTCTCCAATAATAAAGAGGTCAGAGGCTGTAGTGCTCTTTAAGGTGACTGTCTCGTCATATGTCCCCGCCGCCACCTGGATGGTGTCGCCAGCATGGGCAGCATCAACGGCTGCCTGGATAGTGGTGTAGGTTACACTTGGCACATTGAGCGTAGCTGCAGCCACTGGCGTTGTGGCCACCAGGCTGAAGCCCAGCACCAGCGCCAGGGCAAGCAGGATACTACATATTCTCTTCATTGTCTCCTCCTTTCACGTTCATCTGTATGCTTTTATGTTCCACCTCGGAAATATCCGAGGCATGCGCACCGCCCACGATCAACCCTGGCCCTCTTGAGGAGACTCCATGAAAGGTCTAAACCATTCCGGTCTGTCAGCCACTACCGCCCGCCTTCCCTTCATTTGCCCGCAGGACAGGCTGAACGCTACAATAACTATTTTGGTGGTTGATCAACCATCGCCAAAATTAAAGAAGAGACCTGCTACCGCAGGTCTCTTCCTAGCTTAGTTTATATTCCCTGTCTTGCTTCCCACAATATCCATGACTTTCCTCAGCCACGTCTAGCTGAAGTATCACGTCTTTGTCAGTGAAGCTCAACGATGATAAAACTCTACGCCTCACCCTATTCATTAACCATTTCTCACCCATACTAAGCCCCTTTGCCACCTGAGCCGTGCTCTTTGCCTGGCCACACTTATAAGTAAAATTCCTATATCTTACAGTAGAATAAAAACAAGGCCTCCACGAACACTTCATATTAGAGTAACAGTTTTTCAAAAAAAGTCAATACCTAAAACGGATATTATTTATCGATAATTTATTAGTTTCTTAATTTCCATTGAGCACCTTTTGAATGAATTATGCTCGATGCAATCCCGCTGTGGGTGTGGGGAGAGCGCGGACAATGCTGAGATACTTCAGGCACCGATCCTACTGAAGAGAGCAAGTGAAGTTGAAGACCTCTCTAAGATTAGTCTCCCCCTCGGCCCTGGTGGCTGAATCCACTGGCCCCAGCTCTAACAGCCCAACTTGCTCTCAACCCCTTCAGGCGACATCAGGGCCAGAGGCAATCGACCCAGAAGCCGCCGTCATTGTCCCAGATATCATAGTCCCGATCTTCGAATGCCCATAGAGTTTCAGCGGCCCATTCGTCGCCGTAGTGCTCTTCACTTAATGCCATCCAGACATGGCTGTCCGCAATCAGGAATATGAAGTTCATTTCCCACTCACCATACGTGTCAGTTCCTACAGCATCGAAGTTAGGCTTGGAAACCAGTGGACTATCGTACCAATAAGCATAGTTGCATTACACTGCTTCGATTACAGCTACAACTTCATCTTCGTCCGGGGCTGTAAGTTCAATGGCGCCACTCACGAAGTCACCAGCTTCAGTACAGGCGATGCTTATGTCATAGTCCCATTCCCCCGGCTATTACCTCTCGGAGTTGAATGTTCCTGCTGTCTCACAGGTCATCATATCCCTCTCCCTTGATCCGTGAGGGGATTTCTTCCTTGACAATTAAAGGAAAGGAGGTAGCCCCAGAGAACGGGAACAATAAACTTGACCCCACTTAATTTGAAGTGAACACCCTCAGGGCAGCAATTTCAAGCTGGCGGCAAAACGCCTGGGCAGGCTTCAGAAGCCTGCCCAGGTCGCCAGTTGCAGCTCAGTCCAATGCTGGCGCTACCAACAGCCGATAATAGGTGTATTATTCGGCGTACCGAAATAGGTCATCCTGTCCACTGCCCCATTCCACAGCCCATCACCATCCATGTCCAGGACAAACTTGCCCTCGCTGGGCCGGTAGAAACCTATCTCGTCTTTGCCATCACCATTCCAGTCGCCGATGATAGGTGTATTATTCGGCGCACCGAAATAGGTCTTCCTGTCCACTGCCGCATTCCACAGCCCATCACCATCCATATCCAGGTTAAACTTGCCCTTGCTGGACCGGTAGAAACCTATCTCGTCCTTGCCATCCCCATTCCAGTCGCCGATAATAGGTGTATTATCCGGCTTACCGAATTTGGTCTTCCTGTCCACTGCTGCATTCCACACCCCATCACCATCCATGTCCAGGACAAACTTGCCCTCGCTGGGCCGGTAGAAACCTATCTCGTCCTTGCCATCCCCATTCCAGTCACCGATGATAGGTGTATTATTCGGCGCACCGAAATAGGTCACCCTGTCCACTGCTGCATTCCACAGCCCATCACCATCCATATCCAGGACAAACTTGCCCTTGCTGGGCCGGTAGAAACCTATCTCGTCTTTGCCATCCCCATTCCAGTCGCCGATGATAGGTGTATTATTCGGCGCACCGAAATAGGTCATCCTGTCCACTGCTGCATTCCACACCCCATCACCATCCATGTCCAGGACAAACTTGCCCTCGCTGGGCTGGTAGAAACCTATCTGGTCGGAGCAGAGAGCCGCGAAGTTGATCTTGTCGGAGGGCACGGCCAGGAGAGCTGGATTGGACACGTTGAGGATCTCCATGCCGAACTGATTCTCAATCCAGACCTCTCCAGCGTAAGGGGCACCGACTATCTCGTAGAATACCAGGTGTACGTATTGGTCCTCAATAAGGCCGCCGTCTTTGCTGACGGGGTTAGCGAAATACACGGGCTGAAGCACCATTACCTCTGGTTCGCCTTCGAACTGGTCCCACAGAAAGACAGGTACCTCAAGGGGCTCGCCCTCTATTACCTCGTAAAGTAGGTAGTGGTCGGGACCCACGAATGGGTCATGTGGTGCCTTCCGTGTCGGTACAGCCAGCATTACTGGGTTGGACACTTTGAACTCCTGGCTGTCGAACTGGTTGCAGACGTCCAAGCACCACGTCCAAGGCTCTTCTTCAAGGGGGGTCAGCCCATAGAGCGTGAGGTGGTCGTCGAAGTTCCAGATCTCTGTAACTGTGTCGTCGTGCCACTTGTCGGCAGGGTTACCGAAGAATTCGGGCGACTCCACCACTGCCTCGAATGGCTCATCGTGGAACTGATCCTCCAGCAACACGACCTCCCCTAGGTATGTTCCATCCAACACGTCGTAACACTTGAAGTGGTCGAGTAGATAGCCTGGGTCGCAATCAACCACTTCAGCGTGCAGCCAGGGGTAAAACAACACATAATCGCTGACCGGATCGCCAGTTCCGGGGCCTACACCACCGGGACCGCTGACATCGCCCCACCAGTTGTAGCGGGCGTCAACAGTCATAGCATAGGTACCGAATACACTCACTGCCTCTGTATTGCTATCAAAGTTATTGAATATTATGACGTCAGCAGGGTATGTAATATCGCTTTCCATAGAATAACCAATAGCTACGTCATTTTCCTCAAAAGTATTGCATTCAATGGTGCTGGGCAGGAAGGTCATGCCTGTACCTGTGCCGTAATATGAAAAGAAAATCGCAGGCCATGGCGGTTCAGGGTAGGCATTTGAGGCATTCCTGAACGTATTGTCATAAATATAGTGATCGCCTACGGTTGTATTTTCTGGGCAGCCATAACCAATATAGAGAGCATCGCTACCGCCATCAAATGTGTTGCTGTAAATGTCAAACGCTTGGGTGTTGGACATGGCGATTCCGCCCGTTGTGTAATCCAGATTGTCGTGGATTTTCACCGGGGCCACACCACCAATACGAGCAACATAACGATTGTGGCAGAGAAGCATTGAGTTAGCGGTTTCATCAGGAATAGTGGTAGTCTCTACGAATTTATTATCATGGATATCCAGATACAATGGACCAGTGCGTGCTTTATTAATGTATATTGCTATACCGCTATTACTTATCGCATTGTCTTCCACGCTGAAAGTAAACCCGGAGATATCAAGGGTGGTAGTGCCGGTATAGCCCGATAGAGCGCACTGAATACAGTGCATCCTTGAAGGATCATCTGCAGGAGCAATCCATGTTGTAACATCTCTTCCTGCCCCTTGGATAGTAAGGTCGGCACCCGGCGTGATGGTTACCGCTTCTGTATATGTCCCCGCCGCCACATTGACGGTGTCGCCAGCGACCGCCGCGTCTATCGCGTCCTGGATGCTGCTCCAGATGACATGAAGAAGGGATGCGCCCGGATGGTCAACGGTCACGGCATGGTCAAAGGTATTGTTATTCAAGATGGTCGCAATATCTAGAGGACCCAGGGTTGCTGTATCAACTGTCTCATCTTTGAGCTGGACATCATTGTTGGAGAAGGTATTGCCTTGAATGACGGTGCCGCTCTGCCCGTGCTCGGCGTAGATGCCGTAACCGACGCTGTTTTCCACAGTGTTTTGGGTGATTGTCAGGTTAGTGACATTGTAAAAGTAGATGCCCATGTCCGCTCCATCGGCGGTATTATCTTGCACAATATTACTGTCGACGGCGGCGGCATCCATTATGGCGGCGATTTTGACAGGATCAGTCCTATCGGGGTCTTCTTCGCTATCGCCAAGAATAGTACCCACCTCTATGCCTACCCCATTGTTAGCCCCTGAAGCGGTTATGGTGTTGTCGAGAATTTGATTGCCCGATATGTCCTCGCTGCCGTCTAGCTCGTCATAGGCGCCATAACGTGTGTCAAGAGCTAGACAGATTCCCGGGCAGGAGTAGGTTTCGGCGGTTGCGGATGCATCGATTGTGTTGTACTGGACGAGGTTATCGGAGCAGGTCCGATAACTTGGCGGCGTAGCGCCGAGGAAGATTGCTATACCTCCACCCCCGGCAGCCACTGTATCAATTACCGTGTTGTTCGTTATCGTCCAGCCACTGCCTCCCCAGTTAGTAATTCCCTGTACCGTATCATTTATCTCCAGGTTATCAATGGTTACATCATTCACCCCTCTGGCAAAGACAGCAAAGTAGAAGCTAGCACCCTGATTATTGTTGATAGTAAAGTTGTTTATCTCAGTACCATCGGCACCTGAATCGAGCCTGAAGGCGGTGGTCAAAGAGGAACCATCCTTGTAGGGCACTCCAGTGTTGATAACGGATGTTCCACCCGGTGCGCCGGAGATGGTTACTTCCTTATTCACTATGGCTCCGGCATATGTCCCCGCCGCCACATTAACGGTACTGCTCGATACCAAATTGACACCTTCTTGGATTCGCCCGGTTGTTCCACTCTGGGAACCGAGCGTGTGAACTGTCAACGAAGCGAGGCTTGGCTGAAAACCTGGCGTTGCCGGCTCTGTGTCCGTGCCGCTGTCCAGCAAAGGCGTGAAGTCCACGTCGCCGGAAATCATCCCAGCCACTGTCGTCGGGTCGTTGCTACCCCACCAGTTGGCGGAGGCGTCAAAAACAGCAGTTGAGTCGTCGTGCGCAGCTACGCTTTCAGCTCCATAAACACGGTTATCATATATGCTGTTACAGTGGGCAGAAGATAACGAGCTCTTGATTGCTATGATGCCGATGTAGTTATCATGGATATCGCAGTTTTTGACAGTAACCGTTGAATCAGCCTGAGCCTGGTATTCCAGCCAACCGTTTATATAGACTCCACCAGACTCCCAAGAGGGCCCTGTGGCAAAGGTGTTGTCGCAGTTGTAGATTTCAACACCGTCAATGGTTACTTGACAGGCAGTGCTCGGATCATCAGTCGCAGCTTCGACTTCTATGCCGTAGCAAACCTCGCCTTCACCGCTGTATACCTGACCCTCTATAGTGCTATCAAGCACCTCAACCGTGCAGTCGTTGTATATGAAGACGCCGATCCTGCCGAAGTCTTCGATTGTGCAGAAGTCAATGGTTACATCGGAGCCATCCCACATGGCAATGGCTTGGCTCTTCATATCGCCGCTGGTATCTGGAGATACCGTGCAGTTGTTTATCTCGCCGCTGGAGTTTTCGTATATTACACCGTAATCCTTTTCTTGGGTTTTGCCAGTGTTGGGACCGATGACCAATCCGTCCAGCACGATATTTGTAGAGTCACTTACGAAGACAACAGCATCTCTATCGGTGTAGTTGGTGGTTACAACTTGCAGACCTTGGACAGTAACCACGCTGCTAGACTGAATGGTTAGGTCTGTTTTGCCAACTACAGTAAATGGATCGTATGTCCCCGCAGCCACGTTGATGGTGGTTGAGGACGCTGCATCAATGGCATTCTGGATGTAGAAGTAGTGGTCGTTTCCCAGATCCCAGTCCATTTTGATGAAGGCGATCTCGGCGTCACTATAGGTCGGGCTGCTAGTTTCCGTGGTGAAGAAGACATAGGGATCGCTACCATCCCAGTAGCCAATCGGCCAGTAGTCCCACCAGTAGGTGCCACCGTATCCACCTAGGTTCACTGTCTTGTCTGTGGCCCAGGTACTGGTGCTGGTATCATACTTGGTCTGGATGAGATACTGCTGATCGTTACCACCAACGTAGGGAGCAGTCACCACGTAGAGGTCGGTGCCGTCGTTAAAGATGCAAGGGTCATATAGACCTACGCCCGAGATGGCTGTGGAATGGGAAGTGAAGCTAGGACTCGCTCCCGCCGCTGCTGAATATACCTCAATATCGCCGGTGCCATCCTCAATGCTGACCACGTATAGCGTGGTGCCCATCAAGGTGATCTTAGGCTGGTTGTCATTGCTGATGTCGATCTTGCCGCTGAGGCCGCTGACGGGATCCCAAGTGTAGGCATCTGCTGTGCCGTCACTACATTCCCAGACGATGTACACGCGGTTACTATCGCTGACCACGTTGACGTGGCCACCCCGGTTCGGAGCACCAGTGTCCGTGATTAAAATAGACGGTCCGCTCCAGGAACCAACGCTGTACACGTAGTAGTACAAGCCTCTGTCTGTGCCGTCCTGTCCGCTGGACACGAAGGCATAGACCTTACCGCCGAAGTAGGTCACGGACACCACGCGCTGGGTAAAGCCCCCAGGACGAGAGGCCTCAGATAGACCCAATTTGGTCTCCGACGCACCAGCCAACCCCCCAATAGTTGTAGCCGTCTTGTAGTAGACCACGTACGTGTCACCATCCGGATGGGTTCCAGTCCCACGGACAGCGGCATTGTCGGCCTTTGTCCAGAACAGCCAATAGTTTGTCCCGTCGTATACGATTGACGGGTTGCGGTCGTACTCACCATTAGTGGTCAGATACGTCGGCTGGCTGACCTCGATGGTAACCGATTCTGCCTTCACCGGGCTTGCTAGCGCCACAACCGCTATCAAGCTCAGCGCCAGCACCACGGCAAACAGAATACTAAATATCTTTTTCATTTTTTCTCCTTTCTTATTTCTTAACTCTTTTTCGCTCCACCTCAGAAAAATTTGAGGTGTCGCTCATCGCCCAAGACCGACCCTGCCCCCACGTACGTGAGAGTTTCCATGGACAGATATAATTCATCTAAATGATCAGCCACTACTACCCACCCTCCCATTATTTGCCAGCGGGACTGGCTGGCTGCTATAATAAATATGGTGGTGGTTGACCGACCATCGCCAAAATTAAAGAAGAGACCTGCGGTAGCAGGTCTCTTCCTAGCTTAGTTTATATTCCCTGTCTTGCTTCACACAATATCCATGACTTTCCTCAGCCACGTCTAGCTGAAGTAGCACGAATTTGTCAGTGAAGCTCAACGATGATAAAACTCTACGCCTCACCCTATTCACTAACCATTTCTCACCCATACTAAGCCCCTTTACCACCTGAGCCGGGCTCTTCGCCTGGCCACACTTATAAGTAAAATTCCTATATCTTACAGTAGAATAGAAACAAGGCTTCCACGAACACTTCATATTAGAGTAACAGTTTTTCAAAAAAAGTCAATACCTGAAACGGATATTATGTATCAATAATTTATTAATTGCTTCATTTCCATTGAGCACATTTTGAATGAATTATGCTTGAGGCAGGCATTTGCAATTTCGAGTATCAGTATTAGGCACTCTCCGCTGGGACGATTTCGGGTTTAAGGATTTTCGCAATAGGGACTTTTTTAACCCCCACCACATCATCCCAACTGTGATGTTTGTACTCTAATCCAGCCATTTCTGCAGGCGATTTATTGTTTAGTGCCATATTCTGTCTAAAAAAGTTGTAATGTACTAACCAGCCATCAGTAAAGCGTTTTAAGGTGTCTTTATCCCGTAAATTCCTCATAACTTTGGTGCGGTCTTTAAGCGTATTATGGAATCGCTCAATCAGAGCTGTACTATGTTCAACACTAAAGGGACTGCCTTGCCGATGTTTGGCATCACCACCATAAGCTAACTCGATTCCGTCAATGTATGCGGCTAATTTATCTGTAATCACTACTTTGGGATTTTTGCCAGCACGTTTAGCGGCTAATTCCATAAGCTGTTTTGCATCTTGTGTACCACGTGTCGTAGTGATTCTGGATGCTAACAGGAAGCGAGTATCAGCGTCTATGATGTCCCAGAAGACAACCCCTTTAGGGTCTTTGGTCTTAATGTCAGTCTTGATATAAGTTTCATCGGCAATCCAAGTGTTGCCAACTTTAGGGTGTAAATCCCTTGTCTGTCTGATAGCTTTATCGGTATATTTATTAACCCAGTTGATAACAGCAGTATGGGATATACCAGCATCAGTTTGCTTATCTATCTTATGCTCTATCTCATGGAATGACATTCCACTATAGTATTCATTTAGAGCACTAGCGATAAAAGAGGGCGAAACCCTGCCATGTGCTAGCGCATCAGTACCGATAAACTTTTTCTGGCAATCATTGCAGAAATAGGTCTGGATACCTTTGCTAAACCCATATTTACGAGTGTTTTGACTACCACAGAATTTACAGACTACTTTGGGCTTACTGATGGGCGGTTGTAAAACAATGCGGTTTATATCTAGGGATGTATGGCTAGGTCGGCGTAAGCCACTGGGCTTATAGGCAGCCTCATGTCTACCCAAGTATCGGATATGCTTCTGGATAACCCTTCCACCTTCATGGACTGTTTCCACTTCATAGTCGTACCAGTTTCCTGAGCCTGGCGGGATTTCCTTAGCTCGTATGAAAGTCATGATGTGTTTCTCATCTTTTAGCTATTAAGCTGTTCTTGCGGTTTGCTTAGCCGTATCCCTTAAATATTGCCCTATCGTTTCCTTGACCGCAGCAATTAGCCTTCTAACCGTACCTTTGGCAAAGTCAGCATATCTTAGATTTTTCAGGAAGTATTCGATGGGTACGGCATCTCTCATTTGCTTTAGGTATCTTTTGTTGAAAATCAAGGTATTATTGAACCTATTGGAGTAAGTGATGCAAGTTGCTATTGCATCGTTTATCGCTAAACTAGGCGGTATTGGCATATTTTCAAGTTGTTCATTGTAATACCTAAAGACGAAATCTCTCTTCTGTGTTTCTCTTAACCCTAGGTCATTTGCATCTATAACATCGGAAAGCATCGTTAGTAACTTCTCTCTAGTCACTTCTTGTACTATCTTCTTTTTAAGGAATACCATGCGCCGTCGGCTTAAATGTCGTATGGTAAGTGCTCTTGGAGCGAGCTTAAGTAATTCCGCAAGGTCTTTTTCAAACTGTCTGAGTTTGGACTCATCTATGGGTTGGCTTGCCACTTTGAGGGCTAATTTCGTATTTCTGTTGTCTAATGCCCTGAGTATGTCTGGGTATTTTAGCAACTGTTTATCGCCAGAAGACTTCCTTATCACGAAGGCTATTGCTATTAGGCTGACGCAAAGTACTGCCAAAGCGAGTAACACGATTCCCCACCAAGGCATTTCTTTAATATAAGCAATTACTACAGTCACGATAGTCACCCCAGTAAAGTAAGCGATGAGTTGTAATAAGCCAACAATGTCAAGGATGATGTGGAATGCTTTGACAAGCTTGCCAAATATATTCCCAATCTTCCCAAATAGCACATATACCATATCAACCACCTAGTAGGACATATTGGACACAACTTTACTGAATTTCTGTCTATAAAGAAACATCTCTTACTTTCCAAATAAGAGTATAATTTAGAGTGCCTAACAAAGCAACAAAGATTAGACTTTATAGTTATAGTAAAGCTATTGACATTCTTCAAACTCCAAACTATATTACTCACTAAATGGACTGGTTTAAAATTGACTGGAAAGGAATGTACCCAGTAGAGACAGCCCAGCGTAAGTCTATAGCTAGTGCCTTTGGCATTTATGCGATTTATGATAGAAAAGGGAATAGTAACAAACTTATATACATAGGCGAATGTTATTGGCAAGACTTTAGAAAGCGCCTGCAACAACACAAGAGAGACTGGTTGCACAGAGTAAAAGGGAAGCTTTATCTTTGCTTTGGCACAGTAATGCTCCCTGAAGGGCGAAGAATTTCCCATGCACGAGTTTGTGATGTTGAATCTGCCTTGATTCATTTTTACCGTCCCCCTTTTAATACAGTAGGTAAGAGAGGCTATTATGGGCGGGACATTCTTATTTTTAATACAGGTAAACTCATTACTTTAGACCCAATAGTCTCGCCTGATACTGAACTATTATCTCTTTTAAAAAAGGCACGTCGGCGAGCTTAGGCTAATGGATGACCCTTTTTCTATCTCTTTTCGCTTCTCTTCTTTTTAGCCCTCTTCCACCTATATAAATATAGGTTTCCTTACCAGTTTTCCTGTCCAAGCGATACATACCTCTCAGTGTATCCCTGTAGGTAAATCTTGGTCTGCCCCTCAACATTTCAATTTCTTTAGTTCTAGCCATTTTTGACCTCCTATTACGAGTGCCTAATATTTGCTACGTCAAATTACAAATACCCTTGAGGCATATTGACTTGTTGTAAGTAATAAACTCTGCTATAATAGTGAGTTTCCCAAATGAGCAAAGGTGGCATAAAATAATCAGGAGAGTTTAAATATGGCGGCAAAGTTCGAAGCCGAAAACCTAATTTTGACCACGTGGCTCATGATACACCGAGCCGACGCCCTGCTTAAGATATGTGAGGACAAAGTATTTGGTGAATACAAGCTTAATGCGGAGCGGTATGCAGTGCTTGCGACTATACAATATTTCGGTGGTAGTGCAAAGCCAAGTGAAGTAGCCCGGTGGTTACAACGTAGCCCGAACAGCATCAGTATGCTAGCTGACCGCATGGTCAGGGGCGGTTTGCTCAAAAGGACAAGAGATAGGATTGACCGCAGGGTAGTAAATCTGACTATCAGCGACAAGGGGAAGGACGCCCTTAAACCGGCAACCCTGGCAGGCTGGGATTTTATCCAAGAAATCCTGTCGCCACTATTACTTGAGGACAAGCGTACCCTTGTCAGTCTGCTCAAGATGGTAAACTACAAGACACTTGAGTATCTCAATCCTGGAGCGGATATAGAGGGAATGCTTAGAGATGAGGCCAAACACCATGGCAATTTAATGAAACGGCTGGTCGAGTACCTTTCACCCTCCACTCCTGAAGCCAAACGTCAGATTGGTGAGAAGAAAAAGAACGTACGTTAAGAACAGCTAACTTTACTTATGCTAGCTGGCGTAGAGCAACTCTGCATTGTCCGCAATAACCCCGGTAGAAGGAAACGTACTCCCCTTTTCAACCCACAGGTAAAACACCTTAGCCACCGCTGTCATTAGTGTGCTGCACCCCGGTACACGGTAAGGTACGTGTCAAATCGACAAACAGATATGGCTGAACGATATGTTATATAATCTAGTTGAAATCTAAAAAGGCAGCAAAGAATTGTCAGGCCAATTTTACGACGTCATCATAGTAGGGGCTGGACCAGCCGGAAGCTACATAGCTTATGAACTAGCTTCATCAGGCCACAATGTTGCTGTTTTTGAAGAAAAAAGTGCGCCAGGACTCAATGCCTGTTGTACAGGAATAATCAGTACCGAATGTTTCCAGTCTTTGGACCTAGGCACAGATTTAGTATTAACCAAGGTAAACTCAGCCAAGTTTTCCCCCCCTTCAGGAAGATGCTTAAGATTCCAAACTGAAAAGGTTCAGGCTTACGTTGTCAATCGGCTTTTACTTGATAAAGCAATAACCTCCAAAGCTCAATCCCAGGGGGCACAATATTTCTTCTCTTCCCCAGTCATTGACATTATTCCTGGGAAGGATAACATAAAAGCTGAAGCTCTACCCTCTGGAGCCAGGGAGATATTCAATGCCAGGGCTGTGGTCCTGGCTAATGGATTCAGGCCCAAGCTGCCCCGGAAGCTAGGTCTGGGCAAAATCAAGAGTTTCCTCGTCGGTGCTCAGACCGAAATTGAAGTGGAAAACGTGGATGAATTCGAGGTATACTTTAGTCAAGAAAAGGCACCAGGCGCGTTTGCCTGGCTTGTACCTACTTCAACAAATAAAGCATATGTTGGTCTTTTGGCAACATCCCATGCCAAGCTACATCTGCAAAATTTCCTCAACAGTCTCTCTTGCCAGGGTAGAGTAACGAGTCGGGAGGTGGAAATCGAGCAAAAGGCTGTCCCCGTAGGAACTCTAGCTCGTAGCTACGGAGACAGAGTACTGGTTATTGGGGATGCTGCCGGACATGTAAAGCCAACTACCGGTGGAGGAATATACTTCGGGCATCTTGGTGCTAAGATAGCTGCCGAGGTGCTGAAGGCAAAAATGGGCAAGGAACTCTCCCGTGGCTACTGGGCTAGATGGGCTTATGCCAAACTAAGCGACCGCCAAATCGAGGGAATATTCAACCTGCTGGACTCTGGTGGCATGGCTGAGGCTTTGCTCAATTCAGGCAATTTTTCCTTCGATTGGCACAGCAGGTTAATTTTGTCTGTCCTGAGACATAGCTCCACCTATCCTCTGCTGAAAATTAAGCATCTCTTTTCTCGTGAGGTCAGTACATGACTCAAGTAAATAATCCTCCCCAGCATGTCGCCATTATCATGGATGGCAATGGCCGATGGGCAAAGAAACGTGGCTTACCCAGGCTTGCCGGACACAATGCTGGCGGTGACAATATCCGCCCGGTGGTGAAGATTTTTTCCAATTATGGAGTAAAATACCTGACCCTTTATATGTTCTCCACCGAGAACTGGAACCGCCCCAGGATAGAGGTCGGGGGCTTACTCAGTCTTCTGGCCAAAAAGATTGACCAGGAAACTCAGGCTTTTCATCAAGAAAATATCCGATTGGTACACCTGGGCAGGCTGTACAGATTGTCTCAGAAACTGAGAGAAAAGGTGCAGGCAGCAGTCGAACTCACCAAAAATAATACCGGCCTTACGCTTTGCCTCGCCTTCGATTATGGCGGGCGGGATGAAATTGTCCAGGCCGCCAGGCGTATCGCTGACGCTGGTATTTCTGGTGACAATATAGATGAGTCTGCGTTTGCTCAGTATCTATATAGCCCTGACATCCCCGACCCCGACCTGGTCATACGCACTGCTGGTGAGAGTCGCCTGAGTAACTTTCTCATCTGGCAGGCTGCCTACCTGATTTTGGTCTTAAAGACGTTGAGGAAGCGCTTTCTGAATATAAACGCCGCCAGCGCCGTTTTGGCAAAATATGAGGCGTTTGACAACCACTCCATGACGCCGAGCTCCTCCTAAGCATTACCAGACTCTTCGCCTCCATCGATTCATCGGGACAAAGCAACCTTCAAGTTAAATTCTAAACTCAAAACACTAAATCCTAAACAATATCAAAACACAAAATATAAATGACCAAAACAGTTTAGAACTCTGGATTTTGATATTTGGATTTGTTTAGTGCTTAGAAAGTAGGATTTAAAATTTAACTAACGTGGATTGTTACACCCCCGAATATCTAAGATGAATTCCGTCAGCACACAATGGTATAATCAGTAGGGAATAAAAATCCAGGCGCGTTTTCAGAGGAAGCATGGCAGTTTTACAGATTCGCACCTTGCCTGACCCTGTGTTGCGGCAAAAGGCCAAAAGAGTAACCAAAATCGATGACTC
>SMTZ1_10003894_pt1 | contig 21515 bp, 24 predicted proteins | sample DeeMarSWOR136_30_FD_25667 | JGI IMG/M metagenome (IMG submission 25667) | reverse complement strand
TCATGCGCGCAAATACGATACGTCCCTGCGGCACGTATCCAATGCCGAGTGGTGGAATCCGGTGCGCCGGCAAATGCGTGATGTCCTGGCCGTCGAAGTTGATGCTGCCGCCGCGCGCCGGCTGCAGGCCGATCACGGCTTTGATGACTGTGGACTTCCCTGCCCCATTTGGGCCGATAATGGCGACGATCTCACCGGCGTGTACCTCCATGTCCACGTCAAACAGCCCCTGCACGGCACCATAGGCCACCTCGAGACCACGGATGTCAAGCAGCGAATCGCTCATGCGCTGCGCCGCTTCCCGAAATACGCCTCGAGCACGAGTTGGTCGCGACGGACCTTCTCGAACCGCGAGCGATCACCTCACCCTCCGACAGCACGTATACCTCCTGGCAAAGATCGGAAATCACGTCCATGTTGTGCTCGATGATCACAAAGGTCGTGCCGAGGCCATTGAGGTGGCGCACCATGTCCCAAAGTGTCGCGCGCAATGTCGGATTGACGCCGGCCGCCGGTTCGTCAAGCAGAATAACCGAGGGGTCGCTCATGAGTACGCGCAGGAACTCGACCAGCCGCTGTTGCCCGTAGGAGAGATCACTGCCTAGCACTTCGTTGTAGGCCTCGAGCTTGACCCGCTCAAGCAGCTCGAGGGCTCGGCTGCGCGCACCGCGGTCATGGCGGCGTGCCGCGACGATCAGGTTTTCCAGCACCGTGAGCTGCGGGAAAACGCGCGACAGCTGAAAGGTGCGGGCGAGCCCGCACTGGTACACGAAGTACGGCCGGCAACCCAAAATCTCGCGGCCGTCGAGCATGACGCTTCCAGTTGCCCCTCGGTCCATGCCCGAGATGACCTGGAACAGCGTGGTCTTGCCGCTGCCGTTCGGGCCGATAATGCCGGTTACGGAACCACGCACGACGTCGAGATCGACCCCTTTGAGCGCCTCAACGCCGCCGAACACGCGCCGCACACCACGCACGACAAGGATGTGATCAGCCATCGGGGCGCTCCTGCGGGCCAGCCGCCACCTCCGGCCGCACGAGCTTGCGTCGAGTGAACAGCGCCATCAGGCCGCCGGGCAGAAACAGCACGACTGAGAGCAGCAGCACACCGAGCAACATCAGGTGTGCCGCCGGAAATTCCGCCCAAAACACCTCGCGCAAGCCCATGACTAGCCCCGCGCCCAATACCGGCCCCCACACTGTCCCGCTGCCGCCGAACATAACCATTACGATCATCTGAATATTTACCGCGGGCGCAAACGCTGCGGCGGGATCAATATAGCTCGTGTACATGACCAGCACTGCGCCGGCAGCACCGGGAATTAGCGCCGACAACACGAAGGCCGCGAGCTTGTCGCGCGTCGTATTGACACCGACCATCTCGGCCGCGCCCTCGTCCTCACGAATAGCACGCAGCTCCAGGCCGAAACGGCTGTGGTAGATCGCCGCCACGATGACGGTCGCCGCGACCGCAATCAGGAACATCGTGTAGTAGCTGGTGGTGAGGCTCGGCAGCAGTTCTGGCGAGAGCGTAATGCCACTGCCGCCGCCAGTGAGATCGACCCACAGGGTGACGAAAACACGGGCGACCTCGTTCAGGCCGAGCATCGCAATGGCGAAATACGGTCCGCGCAGACGCAGCGTCAGGAATCCGAGTGGCACCGACAGCGCCAGCGCTACTAGCGCGCCCGCGATGAGGCAGGCCCACCACGGTACGCCGAGCGGAAGAAGCAGCGCTGCCGCATAGCTACCCATTCCGAAAAATGTGGCGTGTCCGAAGGACACATAGCCGGTCATTCCGGAAATTGTGTTCCAGGCCTGCGCCAGCGCCACCATCATCAGGAGCTGGGTCAGGAACGAAAGGTAATACTCGCCGAGGACCGCAGGCGCCACCGCAAGAATGACGACAAGCACAGCTGCGCTTGCCAGGCTGGCATGTTTACTTAACATCCGCCATCCCCTTCAGGCCGGTCGGTCGAATCAACAACACCAGAACAAGCAGAAGATACGCGACCGCCTCTGCCCACTGGGTAGTGCCGAAGCCGCCAACAAACGCCTCAACCACACCAAGCAGCACGCCACCGTAGAACGCGCCAAGAAAGTTGCCCATGCCGCCGATGATGATGATAGCGAAGCACTTCTGAATAAAATCAGCCCCGGTGTCCGGCGAAAAGGAGTAAATCATGGTGAGCATGACGCCCGCCGCGGCTGCCATGGCCACGGCAAGCGCAAACGTCAGCATCCGGATCCGCTGTACGTCGATACCACAGATGGTTGCGACGTGCGGATGTTCCGCGACCGCACGAACCGCCTTGCCGAGGCGCGTGATCTCGAGAAACAAATACACCGCAAAGGTCAGGATCACCGCCAGCACGCCGGCCACGAGCCGGGGTTTGGAAATCGCCAACTCGCCAATCACGATCGCCCCTTGCAGCTGGGGCACGGACTTGAAGTCCGAGGCGAACACGAGCAAACCGGCGTTGACCATAATGATCGACACGCCGTAGGTGGCAAGCAGCGAAGTGAGTAGTGGCCGGCCGACGACGTGCTCGATCAGGGTGCGTTCAAGCACCCAGCCAATTCCAAACACCGCCGGCACAACGATGAACAACGACAGCAACGGGTGCACATTTGCGTAGACGTACAGCACCCACGCCAGGTAGGCACCGAGCAGCATGAACTCGGCGTGCGCGATGTTGATGACGCGCATCACGCCGAACACGAGATTGAGCCCGCTCGCGAGCAGCGCGTACAGCGAACCAGTAAGCAGCCCGGCGATCAGCAGCTGCAGCAGAATCGTGGGCTCGAACAGTGCCATTCGCGGTCAGCGGTTGCCCGGTCGACTGTCGGGTGCGTTAGCGGCGCAGCTCGGTATGCAACGCCGCCGGGTGTCGCTGACTCTAACTCGACAGTCTCGACACACGCCGACCCGACAGCCGGGGGCCATTCCCTAGCGCTTCGACCAGTCCTGGAATGGGAACACCGGGTCGTGGGTCGCCGCGTCCTTCGGGAGGATAATCTCACGCTCCCCGTTGATCCACTCGACGGCGTAGGCGGGCTTACCAATCTGCTTGCCCGTCCCGTCAACCTTGAAGCGACCAAACGTCGTGACGATGTCGAGCTCGTACAGCGCCTTGCGCACCTTGTCGCGGTCCACCGACAGAGCCCTCGTTACCGCCGCCTCGAGCACCTGTCCAGCGCCGTAGCCCCCACCCGCGTGATAACCCGGTTCGTGACCGTACTTGGCCTTGTACTTCTTGGAAAATTCGCCAGCGCCAGGAATCTTGAGCTCCGGCTCCCATTGCGTGTTGCCCATGACTCCGTTGGCATCCGCCCCAAGATTCTTGCCGAAATCAGGCAGCCCGGGACCAACCGCAAACGCGAAGATCTTGGCATAGAGGCGATTCTCCCTGGCTTGGCGCATAAACGCGGTCGAATCGGGCAGGTACGAACCGCCAATTACCATGTCCGGTTTTATGGCCTTCATCTTCAAGATCATGGAGCTGAAGTCCGTGGAGGCCTTGCCGTACTCTTCGTCGAACACAACTTTCATTCCCAGCGCAGTCGCCTTGGTGCGCACGCCTGCCGCGACGCTGCGAGGAAAGGCGGTGTTCTCATAGATGAGCGCGACCGTCTTGAGACCGTTGTTTTTCGCGAACTCGAGAATCGGATCCATGTAGACTTCGGCAAGCGTGTACAGTCCGAAGGTGTTCTTGTAGCCGCGTTCCCAGATCTTTGCTGACGATGCACCGCTCGAAACCATCGGGAAGTTGTGCTTCTCGGCGACCGTGCTGGCAGCCATGGTGACGGCCGAAGAGTACGGACCAATCAGAAGGTCGACCTTGTCCTGCGTAATCAGTTTCTCGTACAACTTGGCGCCGACTTCCGGTTTGGACTCATCGTCATAGTGCACGAGTCGCATCTTACGCCCGAGCACTCCGCCCCGGGCATTCACGTCATCGACCCACATTTGGAAGCCGTGCAATTGCTCTTGGCCCGTGCGCGCGTACTTGCCGGAGAGTGCGACCGACGCTCCGACAACGAACTCCTTCGAATCAGCCAGCGCCACCGACAATGTCTGGGCGGCGACACAGACGACGAACATTGACAGTAATGCCTTAAACCTGCTCATTGGCATCTCCTCCTTTGTTAGTTCTGCTGAGGTTGGTCTAGTTACGCTAGAACCGAACCAATATTTGCACAAGCGGAGCACTTTGGCGACCCACGGCTCCGCTGGCGCCCGAGATTGGGGGGCAGTCGCGCAATACGCGTGCTCTCTTTAGGCTTTGGCCTCCGCCAGAGGGTGAATTGGGCATCATTGTGCGTTTTCACAATGCGGCATTGACCGCCACCTTCATTTGCAATACACAGCCGCGTCACGACTGTCACCTTCAAAGCCTGGCATTCAATAACCGAGCTCTTGCGACGTCAGTCGCGATCGCGAGACTCTGGCACGTTTTGCCAGTGATCCGATCTCGAATGGAAGATTCGGCAGTCTCCGGCGCCGCCTGTTGGTGGGCAGCATGTTCTGAGCGAGCGCGCCGGCTTACTGAAGCAGGGATCGGGATCGACAGTATCGAGTTGCGCGAACGACACCAGGCTGTCGGCATTCGTTTGGCTGGTAATTTCGCGCGCCGCGACTGCGCACAGGTTCTGGTGCCTGATGAAGTCGCTTCCGCCGCGGGTGGCCGTCCCGGGGTGTTCAAGAAGACACCATCAAGACGACCTCGACGCGCTGCTAGCGCGCCATATTGTCGAGAATCGCCTTCTTTACTTCCGGTAGCGCCGCCTTCGTTTTCACCACCGGGGTCGTGCTCTGTTTGATCGCTATATCGGGATCCTTCAGACCATGACCGGTCAAGGTGCACACCACGCGCGAACCCTCTGGAAGCAATGCGCCAGCCAGCGATGCGGCTGATGCAGGCTCGCAAAATACGCCCTCTTTCTCCGCAAGCAGTTTTTGGGCTGCCAGAATCTCTTCATCCCTGAACGCCGCGAACCACCCGCTGGAATCCTCTTGTGCCTTCCAGGCCTTGTCCCAGGATTGCGGATGGCCGATGCGAATTGCTGTAGCGATTGTCTCCGGGTGATCGATCATCTTGTGATGCACGAACGGCGCCGCACCCGCGGCCTGGTAGCCAACCATCACGGGGCGATTGTTGCAGATGCCGTGATCAGCGTACTCGCAATAGGGCGATTGTTGCAGATGCCGTGATCAGCGTACTCGCAATAGCCCATCCAGTGCGCGGTGATGTTGCCGGCGTTGCCTACCGGCAGACAGTGGTCGCCACCTCCTTCACCAGCGCCATGCCCGCATCAAAGTTGCCCTCGATCTGGATGACGACTGCCCCGTGAATCATCGCCTGCGCAAGCTTGCCGAGCGCAATCTTGCCTTCCGGGATCAACACAAAGCAGGTGATGCCAGCACGTGCCGCATAGGCGGCGGCAGACGCCGACGTATTGCCGGTCGAGGCGCAAATGATCGCCTGACTGCCCTCATCCACCGCCTTGGTTACAGCCATGGTCATGCCGCGATCCTTGAATGAACCGGTCGGATTCAGCCCCTCGAGCTTCACGTATATATCGACATGCTTGCCCACCAGCCTGGGAATATTGTTCAGGCGAATGAGGGGTGTGGCGCCCTCACCCAGCGAGATGATGCGCGTGTAGATTCATGTTGCGGTCAATTCCAGGTCGGGTTCAGGTGCTCAAGTCGAATCCGCGCGACTTTGCCCGTGATCGAGCCGAGCTGCTCGATACGACTGATCGCCGCGTCCATGTTCTTCTCTTTCACGCGCTGGGTGAGGATGATGACCGGAACCGTCTGCTCACCCGGCTGCGGCTCCTTTTGCAAAATGGCCTCGATGCTGATCGCAAGATCGGCGAGGATGCGCGTGACGTCCGCCAGTACCCCGGGCTTGTCGAGTGCATGCAACCGCAGATAGTAGGACGTGTCGACTTCACCCATGGGCAGGATTGGCAGGTCAACACGTTGATCCGCCTGAAACGCCAGATGCGGAACGCGATTGGTCGGATCAGTAGTCAGGGTGCGTACGACGTCAACCAGGTCGGCCACCACGGCGGACGCGGTCGGCTCGGCGCCCGCACCGGCGCCGTAGAACATGGTCGGCCCGACGGCATCTCCCTTTACCAACACGGCATTCATCGCTCCCTCGACGTTCGCAATCAGGCGCCGATACGGGATCAGCGTCGGGTGCACCCGCAGCTCGACTCCTCCGTTGATGCGCCGCGCAATACCGAGCAACTTCAGTCGATAACCCAGTTCCTCTGCGTACGCGACATCCACGCGCGTCACCTTGCTGATCCCCTCGACATAGACGTCCTTGAACTTGAGCGGGATACCGAAGGCGATCGCCGCGAGAATGGTGAGCTTGTGTGCCGCGTCGATTCCTTCGATGTCGAACGTGGGATCAGCCTCGGCGTAGCCGAGACGCTGCGCTTCCTTCAAGACATCAGCGAAGTCGGCGCCCCTTTCGCGCATCTCGGAGAGTATGAAGTTGCTAGTGCCGTTGATGATGCCTGCCAGCCATTCAATGCGGTTGCCGGCAAGGCCCTCGCGGATGGCTTTGATAATAGGGATCCCGCCAGCCACGGCAGCCTCAAATGCCACCATCAGACCCTTCTTCTGGGCGACATCGAATATTTCGTTGCCATGAACCGCAATGAGCGCTTTGTTGGCGGTCACCACGTGCTTGCCGTTGGCGAGCGCCTCCAGCACGAGCGAGCGAGCGGGCTCGTCGCCACCGATCAGTTCGACGACCACCTCGATCTCGGGATGACGCACAATCAGTGTCGGGTCGGTGACCAGCTCGATGCCGCTGGTATCGCACGGCCGATGTTTGCTGATATCGCGCGCCGCCGCGTGCGTTACCTGAATGACGCGCCCGGCTCGGCGCGCAATTTCTTTGCCGTTGCGTGCAAGCACGTTGATCGTGCCGCAGCCTACCGTGCCGAGGCCCAGCACACCGACCTTGACCGGCTTCACGCTTCTATCCTTTCCTGCAGGACACGATCACGCCGAAACATCTCGCGAATTGAGCGCATGGCCTGGCGAGTGCGATGCTCGTTTTCGATCAGGCTGAAGCGCACGTACTCATCCCCGTACTCGCCAAACCCGATGCCCGGCGACACCGCGACTTGTGCCTCGTTAAGCAGTTTCTTTGAGAACTCCAGCGAACCGAGGTGGCGATACGCCTCCGGTATTCGCGCCCAGATAAACATCGTCGCCTTGGGCCGCTCCACCACCCAACCCGCAGAGAACAGCCCGTTGCACAGCACGTCACGACGCTGCTCATAGGTAAGCCGGATCTCTTCGAGGCAATCCTGCGGCCCCTCAAGCGCCAAGATCGACGCCACCTGGATCGGGGTGAACGTCCCGTAATCGAAATATGACTTCAGGCGCCCGAGTGCAGCCACCAGCGTCGGGTTGCCGCACATGAAGCCGACGCGCCAACCGGGCATGTTGTAACTCTTGGAGAGCGTGTAGAACTCCACCGCCACCTCCTTGGCACCCGGCACCTGGAGAATGGACGGCGCCTTGTAGCCGTCAAAGACGATGTCGGCATATGCCAGATCGTGGATAACCCAGATACCGTGCTCACGTGCCACCGCCACGACCTTCTCAAAGAAGTCGAGTTCCACACATTGCGTGGTCGGGTTCGACGGGAAGTTGAGCACCAGCATTTTGGGCTTTGGCCATGCATTCTTGATTGCGCGCTCCAGCTCGCCGAAGAAGTCAACGCCCGGCAGGATGGGCACATGGCGAATATCGGCGCCGGCAATCACGAACCCATAGGTATGAATTGGATAGCAGGGATTGGGAACCAGCACGCTGTCACCACGATCGACGGTGGCAAGCGCCAGGTGCGACAGCCCTTCCTTGGACCCGATAGTGACTATCGCCTCCTTGTCCATGTCGAGATCGACGTCATATCGGCGCTTGTACCACTGACAAATTGCCCGGCGCAGCCGCGGGATCCCCTTGGAAACCGAATAGCGGTGCGTGTCCTCGCGCATTGCCGCCTCGCACAACTTCGCGACAATGTGCTTGGGCGTCGCACCGTCGGGATTACCCATCCCGAAATCGATGATGTCCTCACCGCGCCGGCGCGCGTTGGCCTTCAACTCGTTGACGATGTTGAAGACATACGGCGGCAACCGCTTGATACGGGGAAATTCTGCGTCCATGGTGCTACACGTCGGGAACCGCGCTGCGGTACGATAGATCGGGCCAACTGATTGAATCCTCTTGCATTATAGGGCCTCTGCCCGCGCCGGGAAACTCATAACAGGACGAATGGATGAAGATCGAGCTAGAGCGCACTGGCCTGAACCGCATCCGGGCGTACTCGCCGGGAAGGATAACGGTGAACGAAACCGTCTACCGCGAAAGCTTCCTCATCACGCCGGAGCGGCTGTATTCGGACTGGCTCGTAAACAGCCCTGAGGGCCTCACGGAGGCCCATTTTCAACGCATTGCGGCGCTGCGGCCAGAGGTCGTCCTGCTCGGCACCGGCGCAACCACGCGCTTCCCACCGGCACCACTGACCCGCCCCCTCATTACGGCAGGAATTGGTCTCGAGGTAATGGATACCGCGGCTGCCTGCCGCACCTACAACATTCTAATGGGAGATGGGCGTCGGGTGCTGGCTGCCCTGTTGATGATCGAGCCGACCAGTCAGGTCGATTCGACGGAGTAACCGGCCTTCTCAAGGATCACCCGCAAACGTTTGAGCGCCTCGACCTGAATCTGGCGCACACGCTCGCGTGTGACGCCGATGTCCGCTCCAACTTCCTCCAGCGTGGATATCTCACGGCCGCTCAAACCGAATCGCCGCTCAACCACCTCGCGCTGCTTGTCACTCAGTTCGTTGAGCCACAGCTCAATCAGTTGCTGCAAGTCATCGTGCTGCAGCATGTTTTCTGGATCAGGCGTACGATCATCTGCTATCGCGTCCAGCAACGAACGATCTGGATCATCATCCAGCGGTGCGTCGACCGACGCGATGCGCTCGTTCAGGCCGAGCATCTCCTTTACGTCCTCCACAGGCTTGTCGAGCAGCGCCGCGACCTCTTCGGGGCTCGGCTCATGATCAAGCTTCTGCGCAAGGTGCCGGGCAGCACGCTGATAGATGTTGATCTCTTTCAAGACATGTACCGGCAGCCGGATGGTGCGCGTCTGATTCATGATGCCGCGCTCGATCGTTTGGCGAATCCACCACGTGGCGTAGGTCGAGAAGCGAAATCCGCGTTCCGGATCGAACTTCTCTACCGCACGAATTAGCCCGAGGTTGCCCTCCTCAATGAGATCCAGCAGGGATAACCCCCGATTCATGTATCGGCGCGCAATCTTGACAACCAGGCGTAGGTTGCTTTCGATCATGCGCTTGCGTGCCGCGCCGTCGCCCTTCTGCGCACGGCGAGCGAAATACACTTCTTCCTCTGCTGTGAGCAGCGGCGAGAACCCGATCTCTCTCAGGTACAGGCGGGTGGCATCCGCCTGCGAGTAGTAGCTGTCCGATCCGTATTCGCGGGTTTCCGTCTCGCGGGCCGTCTCTGCGGGCTCCGCGGATTCCGATGTGCGCTCTTCATCCGAATCGGAATCCTCCGCGACAACTGACGTACTGATCTCGGTTTCGTCCTCTGCCTCAATCGGCGCCGGTGTGGCTCCCGCGCGCCTGCCACGGCGCGTGGCCGGTGGCGCAGCCTTCTTGGTTTTGGAACTTGGGCGAGCGGGTTTACGCGCCATGCTACTTTCGCGGGAGATAACTGAGTGGATTGACTGGAGTGCCGTGCCGACGAATTTCGAAGTGAAGCTTGGTGCGATCCGTACCGCTGCTTCCCATATCGGCGATCTTCTGGCCTCGTTTTACCACATCGCCTTCCTTAACCAAAATTCGATCACAGTGCGCGTACGCACTGAGGTAAGTGGCGTTATGTTTGATGATAATAAGCTGCCCGTAACCGCGAAGTCCACCGCCTTGATAGACTACCTGCCCCGATCCTGACGCGCGTATCGGCTGGCCCTTGCGCCCAGCGATCTCGACGCCCTTGTTGTTGTCGTCGCCATACCGTCCGATAACGCTACCGTCCGCCGGCCAAGCCCAGTCAACTCGCTCATTCGAGGTGCTGGCACCCTGCCGTGGCGTTGCATCCCGTTTCGGCTTGTCCGCCTTTTTGCCCGATGTCTTGCCCAGGGTTTGAGTGCCTGCGGCGGCACGCCCGCTTTGTGCATCGGGGCCCACGAGTAGTAAGCGTTGGCCAACCCGCAAGGTATATGGCGGCGAGATGTCGTTCCACCTGGCCAGGTCCTGAGCACTGAGATCGTGGGTGATGCCGATACGGTAGAGCGTCTCCCCACGCTTGACGACGTGCACGGTCGGGCCCTCGCTGCGAGTCCTGACTACTTCTTCCTGCTGCGTCGGCGGCGAGAGCCGTATCTTCTGGCCTGGCTTGATGAGGTAAGGTCGCGGGATATCGTTCCATGTCGCCAGATCGCGATAGTCATTCCCTGATTCCCAGGCGATGCTGTACAGGGTATCGCCGGCGGCGACTGTGCGGATCTTGGCCTCCGGGGGATGAACCTCCCCACGCGGAGAACCGGCGCCGATTGGCCGATGGCTAGCACAGGCACTTATTAATATAAGAAGCCCGACGACCCACAACACGCCTTTTCGCGAGCAGGCCCTACCCGGCACAGAGGTTCCCGGCAACAAGGGGCACGAAAGTCACCCGCTCGATTCGCTCTTCGGTTGCTTCACCGTCCTGCCTGCTCACCAGCACGAGCTCCTGCAGCTCACCATCGCCAACCGGAATGACCATGCGGCCTTGCGTCCCAAGCTGCTGGCGCAATGCCTCAGGAATCTCTTTTGGCGCGGCCGTAACGAGAATCGCCTCAAAAGGCGCGTGCGCCTCCCATCCCCAACTGCCGTCCGAGAGCCGGAAGTGGATATTGTGGTAACCGAGACTACGCAGCTGCTGGCGCGAGCGGCGCATGAGCGGTTCAATGCGTTCGACCGTATAGATCTCCGGTACCAGCTCGGCGAGGACAGCCGTCTGGTAGCCTGAACCCGTACCAACCTCCAGCACCCGCCGCGGCGTTCCTGCGGCAAGCAGTGTCTGGGTCATCAAAGCGACGATGTAGGGCTGCGATATCGTTTGGCCGTAGCCAATCGGCAGCGCCGTGTCCTCGTAGGCGCGCGAGGCGAGCGCCTCATCGACCAGAAGATGACGTGGCACCTTCTGCACGGCCGTCAGCACACGCTCGTCCCGTATTCCCTGCGCGCGAAGCCGCTCGATCAGACGTTGGCGCGTGCGCGCCGAGGTCATGCCAATGCCGTGTCGTCCAGTGCTCACTACTCTCGGCGGGTCGTGGTGCGTATCACAGTTGCTTCAGCCAGGAGGCAACCTGGTCGAGGGCAGTATAACGGGTCAAATCGACGTGCAAAGGGGTGATGGATACACAGTTGTGGTTCACCGCATGGAAATCCGTTCCTGGCCCAGCGTCGGACTCGGCGCCTGGCGCGCCGACCCAATAGACCGGCCGGCCGTGCGGATCCGTGGCCCGGACCACCGGCTCGGCCTTATGGCGCTGACCGAGACGCGTGGCTTCAATGCCGGACAGCGCGTTCAGCGGCACATCCGGGACGTTCACGTTAAGAATCGTATCGGCCGGCAATGGGTTGTTTTGCAGCTGTCTCACGAGCCGCACCACAATCTGGGCGGCCGTCTCGAAGTGGTGGCCCTCGTGCCCTACCAGCGAAACCGCGATAGCCGGGGACCCGAGAAACCGACCCTCCATCGCAGCTGCCACCGTACCGGAATAAAGCACGTCGTCTCCCAGATTGGCTCCACGGTTGATACCGGAGATCACCATATCGGGCAGATGCTCCATCAGGCCGGTGATGGCGATGTGAACGCAATCGGTCGGCGTACCGTCCGTGAAACGAAAGCCATTGGACCCTTCGAATACGCGTAACGGCCGGTTGAGCGTGAGCGAATTGCTGGCGCCGCTGCGATCACGCTCGGGCGCTACCACCTCAATCTCTGCCACGGGCCGAAGAACCGCCGCTAGCGCAGCCAGCCCCGGGGCAAGATAACCGTCGTCGTTGCTGAGCAGTATGCGCATCGGTGCAATCCGTGCCGAGTGTCCGCGGCAACGTAGCGCACGGCACCCGGACTGGCGCGCATGATAACGGAACTGCGCCGACGCCGTTAGCCGGCGGCCAGGCGCGGAATCGGGAAGTAGTCGGCGGGATTTACGTTGTGCAACTCGGGCGGCAAGACACGGCGGATCTCGATCGGTGCCCTGGCGCCCTCCGGCACCCCCGACATCAGATCCACTACGCGACCACGAGACAGGAGCCTTTGCTCGCTGCTGGCCGCAATCGCCACCTTGGGCAACAGACGCCGCTCGCGGTTGATGCTGATCACCACACCAACCGCCCCGTCAGTCAGTTCCACAACGCTGCCGATCGGATAGATACCCATGCACTGGATAAACTGCTCGACCAGCCCCGGATGGAAGTCTTTTCCGCGCCATTCGTACATCTTGCTAAGCGCGTCATGGGTTGACATACCCTTGTGATAGACGCGATCGCTGCTGATGGCGTCGTAGCAATCCACGATTGAGGCGATCATCCCGAAAGGTCGTATCTCCTCGCCACTGATACCGCGCGCGTAGCCACCGCCACCATAGCGTTCGTGATGTCGCTCCACCACCTCGAGCGACTCGGGGGCGATGCCGTGCGCCGAGTTGAGAATCTTGACGCCCTCAGGCACATGCGTGCGCATGATGGCAAATTCCTCATCGGTGAGTTTGCCCGGCTTGTTGAGAATTTCTAACGGCACCTTCATCTTGCCGACGTCATGCAACAGTGCGCCCACCCCGAGGAGATTCAACGCTTCTGGCGACATCTCGAGGTGGCGACCAAAGGCAATGGCGAGCGTGCAGACACGCAGCCCATGCTCGGCGGTGTACTCGTGGGCATTCTTGAGCTGCGACAATACGGTCAGCGCATCGGGGTTCGAGATCACGCTCTCAACCATCTGCGAGACGATCTGGCGCGCCCCCGAGGCATCGACACTGTGTCCGAGACGAACGTCCTCAAGAATCGTCTGCAGATGCGCCTTGGCCTCGCGCTCGATCTTCGCTGCCCGGGGCAGCTCCTCCTCGAGTGAAATCTCGCGCCGATACCGATGCCGCTCGATTGGTTTCACCTTGACGAGTTGGGACAAGTCAAGTCTTTCCGTGCCGGCCCGTGCCTGTGCTGTTACCGTTGCAGGTGCAGTTGCACGGCCGATTCCGACTGGCGCGCGCTTTGTAGGCTTGGCTCCGCCCTCCGGAGGATTCGTCAGCACATACACGTACGCACAATGCTTGCGCAACTCATCGAGTTCTTCTTGCGTCTGGATCTCGAACCCCTGAAAAAGAAATGGCGTGCCTAACCACGGGCGGTCCAGTTCCACCACCCACATCCCGAGCGCAAGACTCTTGGTGTCTACACGACGCTGCATAGTGGCGGGTTCATGCAAAAATCATGCAGACGCAGCGTCAAAACTCTGACGTGATCGCCGAGGCGAGCCGACACATTGGCTTAATGCGGGCGGGCAGCGCTATCGACTTGGCTGGATAAGGCGGAAAAGCGGCGAAAAAGACTGGGGGTGTCCCACGGCCGGCAGGCAGGCTTACCATGGAGGAGCCTGCCCGGACCGTGATTGAACGGGATGCAAAGCATCAAGAAGTTTGGTCGGGGCGAGAGGATTTGAACCTCCGACCACCACCACCCCAAGGTGGTGCGCTACCAGGCTGCGCTACGCCCCGAATGAGTACGCCAGAACGGCTATTGCTGCCTGCGAGGAGTTATGGATGCGGGTCTCAGGCAGCGGGCGCATCATACCAGAGACCGGCCTTCCTAGAGTTCCTTGAGGAGCGACAAGACGTCCTCAAGCTCCCTGATCAATGCCCGGATGGCACGCTCGCGGTCGACATCTACCCCGTCTGGATTTTCGGGCGCGAGCTTGTTGCGCGCCCCGCTGATCGTAAATCCCTCGACATACAGCAAGCTGCGAATCTGGCGGATGAGCACCACATCGTGGCGCTGGTAGTAACGGCGGTTGCCGCGGCGCTTGACCGGCTTGAGCTGTGGAAACTCCTGCTCCCAGTAACGCAGCACATGTGGCTTGACCGCGCACAGATCGCTCACTTCACCAATGGTGAAGTAACGTTTACTGGGGATGGCCGGCAGCTCGAGATTATCGGCCGGATCAAGCATTCGCCTGAACCTTGCTCTTCAGCTGCTCGGCATGCAAGCGGGCATTCTCTTCCACCCGCTCCTTCAGTTTGTGGCTCGCCCGGAACGTAACTACCGTGCGGGCCGTGATCGGAATTTCTTCACCGGTCTTGGGATTTCGACCAGGTCTCGGGTTCTTTTCACGCAAACCAAAATTGCCGAATCCCGAAAGCTTGACCTGCTGTCCCTCCGCCAAGGCGGTGCGAACATTCTCGAAAAACATCTCGACGAATTCCTTGGCCTCCCGCTTGTTCAGGCCCAACTCGTTGAACAAGCCCTCAGCCAAATCTGCTTTAGTCAGCGCCATACATCTTTTCCTTCTCGTTGTTCTTCGGGGGCCTACCCTCGAAGTGTGCCTCCCAATTCGGACTCGACAGCAGCCACAAGACGCCCCACTAGCGCCTCGACTTCTTCCTCTTTAAGAGTGCGCGAAGAGTCCTGCAAGGTCAAGGCCAAGGCCAAACTTTTTCTTCCCGAATCAATACCTTTTCCACGATATTCGTCAAACAGCTGGAGGTCCACTAGCAAGTTTCCGGCCACCCGCTGGGCCACTTCCAGCAATGTCTTGGCCGAAACGTCGTCCGGCAGCACGATGGCGAGATCCCGGCGGATGGACGGGTACCGGGATATCTCCCGAAACGCCGGAATTTTGGCGCGCAACACCGCCTCGAGATCGACCTCAAACAGGACTGGCGGCTCGTCGAGATCCAACCTCGACTGCAGCGCAGGATGTAACCTGCCTATCCACCCCACTGCCTGACCCCTCCGCAACAGTCGTGCGGACTGACCGGGGTGCAATGCCGGGTGATCGCCACGCTCAAACGAGAACTCCGACGGTTCGCCGGAGAGCGCGAACAAAGCCTCGACATCCCCCTTGGCATCAAAGAAATCCGCGGGACGCGATGCGCTTCCCCACTGCTCGGGCAGGGCCGCACCAATGATTGCGCCGCCAATCCGGGAGTCCTGAATTACCTCCGCTGACCCACCTGCGAAACAACGGCCAATTTCAAACACGCGCACTCGCGACAGCTGGCGATTACGGTTATGGATGATGGTTTTCAGTAGGCCCGGCCAAAGACTCGTGCGCATGACGGCCATGTCAGCGCTGATGGGATTCGCCAATCTCGGTCCTTCTTCCGTGGAGCCAACCAGCCCCTGCAGCTCCGGATCGACGAAGCTGTAGGTAATCACTTCCTGATAGTCCCGCGCCGCCAGCACCGAACGCAATTTCGCCGTCGTGCCGCGTCCCTCGGGCAATTGCGGCGCATGCATGCGCAGCAACGGGCGCTGAGCGGGAATCTTGTCATAGCCATGTACTCGGGCCAGTTCCTCGATCAGATCGATCTCGCGCTCGACATCAAAGCGATGACTTGGCGCCGTCACCCGCCATCCGGCAGCGGCACTCGTTACGCGCATGCCAAGCCGCTTCAGGATGGTCGTCACGACAACATCAGCCATCGCCTTGCCAAGCATCCGTCCGATGCGTTCCCGGCGCAGCAAGATCGGCCGACGTTTCGGTAACTGCGCCGCCGCGCGCCGCTCGATTACAGGACCCGCCCGGCCGCCAACGATCGCGACCAGCAGTTCTGTCGCACGTTCCATCGCTATCGGCGCCAATTCAGGATCCACGCCACGCTCAAATCGCTGCGCCGATTCCGTCTGCAGTCCGAACGCGCGTGCTCGTCCGGCGATCGTGCCAGGGCTGAACCAGGCACTCTCCAGAAAGAGATTGCGGGTCCCCGCCCCCACCGCGGACGCCGCGCCGCCCATGATTCCGGCTAGCGCAAGTGGGCCGCTTTGATCCGCGATAACGAGCGTATCGGTCGTGACATCGATCTCCTTGCCATCGAGGAGACGCAGGCGCTCGCGCGGGCGCGCCCGACGAACCTCGATGCCACCGGTTAGGCACGTCAGATCGAATGCGTGCATCGGTTGTCCGAGTTCGAGCATGACGTAGTTGGTGACGTCGACGACCGGGTGAATGCTGCGCACGCCGGCGCGGCGCAGCCGCTCACGCATCCAGATTGGCGTGAGCACATTCGCATCGATGCCCTCGATAACCCGCCCGACGTAGTGCCCGCACTCTTTGTTGGCACGAATCGCAACCGGCAGGCGGCGCTTCCCGCGTGCCCGCACTCTGCGCACTGTTCTCTTTCGTTGCGGCGCCCCGGTAAGCGCCGCCAGTTCGCGCGCTGCTCCTGCAACACTCAGGCAATCGCCACGGTTGGGGGTGAGCTCGAGCTCGAACGTAACATCATCCAGCTTCAAGAAGTCCCGCAGCGGCTCTCCCACGGGAGCTTCTCCACCAAGAACCAGAAGGCCGCTCGCCGTCTGCTCAAGGCCCAGCTCGGCCTCTGAGCACAGCATTCCCTCCGAGGCAACTCCCCGGATATCGGCGCGCTCAACGCGCACACCGCCCGGCAAGGCGGCCCCGATCATTGCCACTGGGACCTTCAGTCCGACCGCCGCGTTGTCGGCTCCACAAACGATACTAAGCTCCCGACCCTTGCCAATATCGACCCGACATACCTTCAGTTTGTCAGCAGAAGGATGGCTCGCAACCGACAGAATTTCTCCGACTATCACACCCTCGAATCCGGGGGCGACTGGCTCAATCGCACCAACCTCGATGCCGGCCATCGTAAAGCGGGCGGCAATCGCCTCGGAAGAGAGCTTGGGCGAAACCCATTCGCGCAACCACTGCTCGCTCAGCCGCATGGTTTGGTCCGGTCCTCGTTACCTGAATTGCTGCAGGAAGCGCAGATCATTCTCGTAGAACAACCGCAGGTCGTTCACCCCGTAGCGCAACATGGCGAGTCGCTCGACACCCAGACCGAAGGCGAAGCCGCTCCAGCGCTCGCTATCGATTCCGACGTGGCGGAAGACTTCCGGATGCACCATGCCACAACCCAGCACTTCCAACCATCCGGTTTGTTTGCATACCCGACAGCCCTTAGCGCCACACATGACACAACTGATATCCACCTCTGCGGACGGTTCGGTAAACGGAAAGTAGGATGGTCGAAGCCGCAGTTTGAGCGAAGTTTCGAAGAACTGCTCAAGAAATTCGGCCAACACTCCCTTGAGATCGGCGAAGCTCACCGCCTCATCGACCAGCAGCCCTTCGATCTGATGAAACATGGGTGTGTGGGTAACGTCAGAGTCACATCTAAATACTCGACCCGCGGCGATCACGCGCAGCGGTGGACGGTGCGCCTCCATGTGCCGAATCTGCACGGGCGAGGTATGGGTTCGCAGCAGGCGATGCGCATCGAAGTAGAAGGTATCGTGCATCGCCCGCGACGGGTGGTTGGGCGGAATATTGAGGGCCTCAAAATTGTGATAGTCGTCTTCGATCTCCGGACCGTCAGCGATCGTGAAGCCCATTCGCACAAACAAGGTCTCGAGTCGCTCGAGGGTGCGGGTCACCGGGTGCAGTCCGCCCTGACGCAAGCCGCGACCGGGCAAAGTGACGTCGACCACCTCGGCCACGAGTTGCGCGTCGCGCGCGGCAATCTCGAGCGCACCGCGCCGCACAACGAGCGCCTGTTGCACCGCCGCCTTGGCATCATTGACCCATTTGCCCACCAGCGGACGCTCTTCCTGCGGAAGCGTGCCCAGTCGCTTCAGCTGCTCGCTGAGGACGCCCTTTTTGCCGAGGTAATGGACGCGCAGTTCCTCTACGGCGGCCACCTCTGCCACGCCGGCGATCGCAACTCGCGCCTCATCGACGAGTCGCGCCAAATCTTGCTCCACTGACTGTATGCTGGTCACTGTGGCACCTTCGCAAACAAAAGAAAGGGGAAAGGCCAAAGCCCTCCCCCTTCTGCACACTCCGAAATCAGCGAACCAACGACGAGTCTACGCCGTCAGTGCAGCCTTGGCTTTGTCTGCCAGAACGGAAAAGGCTTGTTTGTCGTGCACCGCGATATCCGCGAGCACCTTGCGATCAACCTCGATCGCCGCCTTGTTGAGGCCATTGATAAATCGGCTGTACGACAAACCGTGCTCACGCGCCGCTGCATTGATGCGCTGGATCCATAGCGCCCTGAACTCGCGCTTGCGAACCCGCCTGTCACGGTACGCGTATTGTCCGGCTTTCATGACCGCCTGGGTGGCGGTCTTGATCAGTTTGCGCCGGGCGTTGTAGTAGCCCTTGGCGCGCCCCAGGGTTTTCTTGTGGCGCGCGTGAGAAGTAACTCCACGTTTTACTCTTGGCATCGCTGCGTCCTCTTTAGACGTACGGCATCATCTGGCGGATACGATCCGTATCCGTATCGTGCACCATGACAGTTCCACGCAGCTGACGCTTACGCTTGGTGCTCTTCTTGGTGAGGATATGACGATGATGCGCGTAGCCGCGCTTGAAGCCGCCCTTGGCGGTCTTCTTGAAGCGCTTTGCGGCGCTCTTGTTGGTCTTCAACTTAGGCATGTTTTGACTCCAGGGTTAAGGCACCGGCAGGCACATGCGTGAGCCCGGACGATGCGTGACGTAATGTTATGCAGAAGGCTTTTGCACCGGGCGCTTGCCCGGAGCGACCACCATGACCATCTGCCTGCCTTCCATGCGCGGAAACTGCTCGACGACTCCGTATTCCTTCAAATCCTCTTCCAGGCGCTTGAGCATTTCGATGCCCAGCTCCTGATGCGCCATTTCGCGACCACGAAATCGCAGCGTGATCTTGGCTTTGTTACCTTCCTCAAGAAAGCGGATGAGATTGCGCAACTTGATCTGGTAGTCACCGGTATCCGTGCCCGGGCGGAACTTTACTTCCTTGAGCTGAATCTGCTTTTGCTTCTTCTTGGCAGCGTGGCGCTTCTTGCTCTCTTCGTACTGGAACTTGCCGTAATTCATAATCCGGCAAACCGGTGGCTGGGCAGTCGGCGAAATTTCCACCAGGTCCATCCCGGCCTCTTCGGCCCGGCGCAGGGCATCAGGGGTAGGTACGATGCCGATCTGTTCGCCGTCGCTGCCAATCAAGCGAACCTGCGGGACGTTTATCCGCCGATTGATGCGGTGCTCTTTGTCAGTCGCGATGTTTTTATCCCTCCAAAACAATAAGGCCGTGGCCCGCGATCTCCTGGGCGAGACGGTCACCAAACGCCGGAAGCGTCAGGCTCCCAAGGTCTTCACCCTTGCGCGTGCGCACGGCAACAGTACCTTGCTGCGCCTCCTTCTTGCCGACAACCAGCAGATAGGGAATACGCTGCAACGTATGCTCGCGAATCTTAAAGCCAATTTTCTCGTTTCTCAAGTCAGTTTCGACCCGTAGACCCTGTTTTCGCAGCGTTTCGGCTACCGCCCGCGCGTAGTCCGCCTGCCCATCGGTAATGGTCAGGATCACGGCTTGAACCGGCGCCAGCCACGCCGGGAAGGATCCGGCGAATTCCTCAATCAGGATGCCGATAAAGCGTTCCATCGACCCAAACACCGCGCGGTGCAGCATTACCGGCACCTGTTTCGACCCGTCTTCGGCAATATAGGTCGCCCCCAACCGCCCGGGCATGGAAAAATCGACCTGAATGGTGCCGCACTGCCAGACTCGGCCGATGGAATCTCTGAGCGAGAACTCAATCTTGGGCCCATAGAATGCGCCCTCCCCTGGCTGCAGGTCCCACGGCAGCCCCTTGCTGTTCAGGGCCTGCTCCAGGGCATGCTCCGCCTTATCCCAAAGGTCATCGGAACCGATGCGGTTTACTGGCCGGGTGGAGAGCTTGTAGAGCACTTCCCGGAACCCAAAATCGGCATACACCTTGTGCAGCAGATCAATAAAGGAGGAGACCTCCGACTGAATCTGGTCCTCGGTGCAAAAGATATGGGCGTCGTCTTGCGTGAACGCCCGGACACGCATCAGGCCATGCAACGCACCGGATTGCTCATTGCGATGGCAGGAGCCGAACTCGGCGAGCCGCAGCGGCAGATCTCGATAGCTCTTCAGGCCCTGGTTGAAGATCTGAATATGACAAGGGCAGTTCATCGGCTTCACCGCGAACGTGCGCTTCTCCGATTCGGTGGTGAACATGTCGCTGTGGAACTTCTCCCAGTGACCCGACTTCTCCCACAGTGAACGATCGACAAGCTGTGGCGTGCGGATCTCCTGATAGCCGTTCTCGCGCCATAGCTCGCTCATGTAACTTTGGACCAGTTGGTACAGACGCCAGCCGCGTTGGTGCCAAAACACCATGCCCGGCGCCTCTTCCTGCATGTGGAATAGATCGAGACTGCGACCCATCTTGCGATGGTCACGCTTCTCGGCTTCCTCCAGTTGATGTCCAGCAGGTCCTTGCTCGGCCATGCCGTGCCGTAGATGCGCGCCAGCATTTCGTTGCGCGAGTCGCCACGCCAATAGGCCCCGGCAACCTTGGTGAGTTTGAACGCCTTGAGTTTGGCAGTCGTTGGCACGTGGGGACCGCGGCAGAGATCGACGAATTCCCCCTGACGATATAACGAAATGTCCTCCCCCTGCGGGATCGCTTCTATGATCTGGGCCTTGTACTCCTCGCCCTGACGACGGAAAAATTCAGCAGCCTGATCACGCGGCATGACGGAACGCTCGACCCTGAGGTCGCGCTTCGCGATCTCATGCATGCGCGCCTCGATCCTGTCCAGGTCCTCGGCGGTAAAACCCCGTTGGAAGGCGAAATCGTAATAGAACCCGTTGTCGATCACCGGACCGATCGTCACCTGCGCTTCGGGGTAAAGTTCCTTCACGGCATGCGCAAGCAGGTGCGCCGTCGAATGGCGCAGAATCTCGACTCCGGCCGGGTCCTTGTCGGTCACGATGGCAATTTCGGCATCGCGCTCGACGACAAAACTCGTGTCGACCAGCTTGCCATCCACTCGTCCGGCCAGCGCGGCGCGTGCGAGACCGGGGCCGATGCTGGCGGCAATAGCGGCAATCGTCGTTGGCTGGGGAAACTCGCGGCGGGAGCCGTCTGGCAGGGTCACAACTGACATGGCAAGAATTCCGGTTCAGTGGCGACCGCTACGAATGGCCGCGTAAACAAAACAAACGGCCCACCCGCAGGGGTGGGCCGATGCCTACTATATCAGGAATCAACTGGTAGGCGCGAGTGGGATCGAACCACCGACCACTACCATGTCAAGGTAGTGCTCTACCACTGAGCTACGCGCCTGCAAGGCGGCGGAAAATAGCACACCTGCGCGCGGGCGAACAAGTTTAGCGTGGCATCGCCACCCGG
>SMTZ1_10003824_pt1 | contig 21541 bp, 13 predicted proteins | sample DeeMarSWOR136_30_FD_25667 | JGI IMG/M metagenome (IMG submission 25667) | reverse complement strand
ATAATATTTGATAATCATCTTCATCTTCGCAGAGACGGTCGCTACCTAGATGCGATAATAGATTTCAAGAAGGCAGGAGGGACACATTTTGTTCTTTGTCAATATCCTATGACCTCAATTGTTTTAAAAGAAAAAAGCTACAAAAATTGTTATCTTGAAACATTGAAGATGGCTGAAGAGATAAAATCAAAAATTGATATCGGTGTTTTTGTAACAGTGGGACCATATCCAGTTGATTATATTAAATTAAAGGAAAAATTAGGAAGAAATTCCGCAATTAATCTAATGAAAAAAGGAATTGATGAAGCTGTTGAACTTTGCAAAGAAAATAAAATTGTCGGCATTGGAGAGATTGGAAGACCACATTTTCCAGTAGCTGAACAAGTTATAATTGATTCAAATGAAATCCTTTTTTATGGAATGCAAAGAGCAAATGATGTAAAAGTTCCAGTTATAATTCATACGGAAAGTACTACTCCTAATCAATGTAAAGAACTTGTTGAATTAGGAAAAAAAGCAGGACTTCCTGCTCATAAAATTGTGAAACATTTTTCACCACCTTTGATTTTAAAAAATGAGAACTATGGACTAATGCCTTCAGTCTTAGCAAGTGAAAAAAATATTATTCAAGCTGTTAAAAAAGGATTTCGTTTTTTAATGGAGACAGATTATATTGACGACCCTCGGAGACCCGGAGCGGTTTTAGGACCTAAAACTGTACCAAAAAGAACATTTGAACTTTTAGAAACAGAAACTATAAATGAAAAACAAGTTTATATCATCCATAAGGAGAATCCTGAAAAAACTTATGATATTTGTTTGGAACCATAGAATTTTAAATGGTTATAATATTTTGGTTTGAGGATTTACATGAGTGCAAAAAGAAAAAGATTTGATACCCGGACTATTTTAATGGCATTATTAGTAATAGTTGTTATTGCTGCTATAATTGTTGTAATATTAAACCTACCTGCTGAAGAAAATATACTTACACCTGAAGAGGTACTTAGAAATCCAAATAAATACCTAAATAAGGATTCTATAATTGTTAAAGGATATTATATCAACCCTACTGGTACACCATATATTGTCTCAACTCTATCTGAAATAGAAGATAGGGTACAATTAAAAATAGATTACTCAAATGTAAAAAATGCAACTGATATATTAATTGAGAATTCCAATTACATATACACTTTTACAGGGATTTTGTCAGTAGATGAAGAAAATCCATTAATCAATCAATACATTTTAATTGTAAACAAGATTGCAGAGGTGTAATATTACAAGTCTTATTAACCGATATATTTCAACTCTTCAGATTTATCCTTGGAAATACTTTCCATTTCCTTGAGTTGATGGGCGATATGCTCGATTTCTTTTGCCTTTTTTTCTAAAGCTGATAGGTTCACATCAACATTTGTGATTTTCATAATGATTTTTAAAACAGCCTTAGCACTTTTCGGATCAACCAGATAACCAGGTGTTTCACCCATAAAACATGTTCCAACTAAGCCTCTTAGTTTACCAAGTCCAAGTAACAAGCCGCTGGCACCAACAATTCCACCACCTGGTTCGTTTTTCTTGAATATCGCACCATGTTTTTTCATAATTTTCACTAAATATTTATCAGTTGTCGCACACAAAACCTTCGGGTCTCTTATATCATGACCTAGTCCGTATCCACCTAATGTAAAAATTTCTTTGACACCAAATTCCTGTGAAATATCAAGAATCATTTCAACAAGTTCATATTGACCTTGTGATGAAAGACCCTGGTAATCACCAGTCAACAAAATGAGATCTTTCTGATTCTTTTTTTTCCTCTTCCAAAAATAAAACTCGTTTTTGACAAGCTCAATTGTTCCATCAGGATTAATGAAAACCTGTGGCGGAAAATCTTTACTATAAAGCTCTGCAAATTTTGTTGCATTTATACTGTCTATTAAATGTTCAACAGCTAATTTTCCTACATTTCCTATACCTGGAAGACCTTCAATTAAAAGAGGATTATTCAACTTGGGTTTTTTACCTAAATACCTAACATTTACATATTCCATTTTACTCATTTAATTCACCCTTTTGCAGTTTCTTTAGTTTTCTTCTATATTTGCCATAGTGGTCTTGAGGTGAAAATCTTGGTGGATACTTTGATATTGTTTTTTCTTTGCATTTAATGCATATATTATCAAGTGTATAAACTTTGCAATTTTTACAATAAAGTAAATTTGCCATTTATTCCTCTTGTTTTCTCTGAAATTCACAGTTACCATTATACTTTTTTATTGATTCCTTGATTTTATCAACGGCTTTTTTCATCTCTTCTTCTGCAATTTTATAATCAGGAGCCTTTACTGAGATAATATATTGTGGTGCTCCAATATATTTAATCTTAATTTCAACATCCTCATATTCACTTTTTTCAGCATCCATTAAAACATTTCGGATATGATTTACTCCATCAGGAAGCCAAGAGGTAACACTGACATAACCTTTAATATCCACATAGGGAATTGATATGTTTGACTTTGCTACATTTTCAAATTCTTTTAGCCAATCTCCACGAAAACCGTCTTTTCTAAGGGTTTCAGGGTCATATGCAGATTCCTCAAAAGCTGCATATAAAGTACCATATTTGATAATTAGATCATTTGCAAACTCCTTATAGCAATGTTCAACAGATTTTCCAAGCTGTTTAGCAACCATCTCGATTAGTTTTTTTGATTTTTGAGAATTTTTCCATTCCTGTATTTTATCTCTCTTTTGATGTTCATTTACCCTTTTTAATGATAGATCAATATGATTCTTTGCTTTATCTACATGCATTACTTTACAAACAACTTTCTGTTTTTCTTTTATATGATTACGAATTCGCTTTACCCATCCTGTTGCTATTTCTGCAATATGTATAAAACCCTCTTTTTCAGGGTATTCATCTAAAGTGATAAATGCTCCAAAATTCTGTACCTTTACAACTGTACCAACAATAAGTTCTCCTTCTTCAGGGTAATCTTTTTTAAGCATATTATTTAACCTTTTTTTATTCAATTACCTCTAAAATTTCGCCTTTTATAATTGCTTTTCCGCCAGCAGGAACAGCTAATTTACTACCGCAGATATGGCAAGATACTTCAGTACTTGCTTTGTTAAATAATACTTGTTCGTTTTCGCAGTCCTTACATCTTACCTTAATAAATTTACTTTCGTTTTTATTCTTCACTTACTCACCTATTTCAAATTTTTTTGCCCTATCAGTTGGTGGTTGATGGCTTTTTTTACATGTAACACAGGTATACTTAAGTGCGATACGTCTGCTTGTCTTTTCACGTCCCTCAGGTTTTGGTCTGGGAAACCCTCGATACCCTCGCATAATGCGACGAAATCTCCTCTGACCCTTTTTCAGTTCACTTGCTTTCCTCTTTTTTATTTTATCGACATTGTGTTCTGTATGTTTTTTACAGGTAGGGCAATATCTCATGATTTTTCGTGGTTTTTGCATATGAAACTCCTTTAATATAATCTTAGAAGGAAAAGGTAATAAGGAGGTAATATAAAAATGTAAGGCTAGTTTCCTATTATTTCAGCAACTCCTCGTTTTGTAAGCATCTGACTCATATCCTCAGGTAATGATATTAAATCGTTATTTCTTAGATTATACTTTTTCTCATCAGTTCCAATAAATTCAGGTATATCTCTTGTAACCCTTAAAATTGGATTTGTATTGCCTTTTTTTTGTTCCTTTATTTCTTCTTCCTCTTCTTCTTTTTTATCTGACTCTGTCTCATCTGTATGATTTTTACTATCTTTCATCTTTAAAATCTTTTTTCGCAAGTCATACATATATTCCAAAATATTTTCAAATAAATCTTTTTCAATGTCTGCCATGTTTTTAAGATCGGGATTGCCACCTCGTGCCTTTGAAATAGCTGCAAGTAATATCTTTTTCTCCCGTTGCTCATAAATGTTTGTTGAAATACCTGTGATATTTTTTATTTCATCTTTAAGAAGTGTTTGTTTTTGGGATGAAGTTTCATTTTTCAGTCTTTTTTCAAGATTATCTAAATAATCTGACAAATCGTAATAAAAATTAGGTATCAACTCTGTAAGAATTGGTGAATTTTTTTCCATTTGTTGGATTTTTCTTAAGGTTTTATAATTTATTTCATCCTCTTCCATTTGTCTCCCACCTTTAAATTACTATTTTTTTATATAACATTTGCCATTTTTTTACCAATCAAAAAAACAGCCAAATATGATGGTACCTCATTTTCTTTGGGCTCTAAATTGAACTCTTCACCATTCATTTCTATATTTATTGACTCATGTAACTCAACCTTAACAGGGTCATCTGGTAAAACTATAGTGTCATCCAGAGGGTCAAACTCATTTAATTTATCAAGATAGATTCTTTTAACCATAAAACCTGTCTTTCCATGTAAAGAACCTGGCAGTCTTATTAAACGCTTAACATCACAAGTTACAGGTTCGTCAGTTTCACCAGCACTCATAGAAACAGCAGTTTTTCTCAAAGCATTGTTTAAAAAAAATTTTCTTATTGTTTTTGATTGGTCAAGATTACCTTGCTTAATTCTATTTACCCTTTCTTCAGAAAGATCATCAAGTAATTTTTCAGCATCAGTTTGATTCACGCCATATTCTTTTAACTTCTCAATTGGACTTTTACTTTTAATTATTTCATTTACAATTTCAATTATACCCTTACTAATCCTACCCCGCCATCCAGGTTCGTCAGGAGTTGGCATTTTCAATGTTTTTCCACTTGGAAAACTTCTCCTGCCATATCTTTTGAAACCTGTTATTTTTTCATGAAAAACCAAGGAATCCTTCAGGTCCCTACCTATGATATAGTCAACAATTTCTCGTCTTTCATTGCTGTCCAAACTTAGAATCTTCGGATCTTTTATATGACAATGATATCCTCTCCCACCACTAAAATAAAGTTCAATATATTTTTCATTAAATCCAAAATCATTAAGTAAAAAATCATTTACAAGTTTATAAAATTCTTTTTTGACTAACTCAAGTTGCTCGGTATAATTTAGTTTCTCAGCTTCAGGGATATGATCAGAATCTAAATCAAAAATCAACTCCGCTCCCATCCAGTTTTTTTCCTGCATTGTCGGTGCATCTGGCTTTTGATAATAAGCTGATGAATAATATGCATGACATGGGCTTTTTTCCTTTAAAAAATTAGTAAAATTTATTTTCTTTTCAAAACCGATATGTCTCATCATCCCTTTACCACCAAAAAAAACAAATGCAAATTCCCTACGTCCAAAACGATCTGGAAGCTTAATTTTGTTTTTTTCATAATACACTTTAAATATGTTTTTTAGAAATTCCAGTGATTCTTTCGAAGTAACAATACTCCCCATTGTAAAATATATAGTTTTTAGTGCTTTAATATTTATTCTAAAAAATTGTTAATTAAAATATGGCTTTTTGAGATAAAGTTTTATGAATGATAAATATTACGGATACAGATGAGCAATACTATAGAAGACGAACTAATGTCATCATCAGTTATCAAAGATTTAAATACTCTTGATTTTGATTTTGTACCAAAAGAATTAATTCATAGGGATGAAAAACTAAGGTTTCTTGCTCAAATGTTCAAACCCTTGCTATCTTGTGTTTCTCAAAATGTTGTAATAAAAGGACCTGTTGGAACAGGTAAGACTGTTATTGCAAAGAAGTTCTGCAGTTCTCTAGTAAATTTGGCACGTAAGCAAGGAAAGATGATTGAATATGTTCATATAAATTGTAGAAAAAGATCAACCGATGCAATGGTCTTATTAGGTATACTAAACCATTTCGATTCCCGTTTTCCAGATCGAGGTTTTTCTGTTCAGGAGATGCTTGAGGTCCTTAGAAAACAATTGCAGAAAAGAAATGCACAGTTATTAACTGTTCTTGATGAAGCTGACGCTCTTATTAAAAAAAGCGGTTCTAATCTTATATATGACCTAACTCGCTTTTCAGATGAATCCTCGATGAATAAGGTCCCTGTATCACTTCTTTTAATTTCTCAAAAAGATATTATTCAGTTACTGGATCAAGCCACACTTAGCACTTTTAAACGAAGTAATGTTTTAACACTTGATAAATACACCCGCAATGAATTATATGATATTGTCAAACAAAGAGTGGATCTAGCATTTCATAACGACACTGTTGATAAAGACTGTTTAGATTTAATTGCTGATATAGCATCTGAGTGGGGAGATGCACGTTTTGCTATTGAACTTCTTTGGAAAGCAGGAATTGCAGCGGACCATCAGCATGTAGATAGGGTGACTCCCGAACATGTTCGAGCTGCCAAAGCAGAAACTTATACAATTGTCACAGAAACAAAATTAAAAAACCTGGATCGCCACCAACTTTTAACACTATATGCTATTGCTAAACGTTTGAAAAAAGATGGTACAGCTTATGTAAATACAGGTGATGCCGAGAAAACCTATATGATTACATGTGAGGAGTATAATGAAAAACCAAGGACCCATACGATGTTTTGGAACTATTTGAAAGAAATCGAAGGAGCAGGATTTATAAACATCAAGCCTTCTGCTAAGGGACAGGTTGGAACGACACAACTAATATCGCTACCTGATATACCAGCAGAAATCGTTTCAAGTAAGGTTGAAGAACTATTGATTTGAATTTTTATAATAATTACAATACTTGTTAAGAGGGCAGCCTTTACATTTAGGGCTTTTTTTACAATAATTTTTCCCAAGAATAACAATCATTGCATGTAGATTATTATAGATTTTAACCAGTTCATCTTTCGAGTAGCTTTTTTCAAGCTCTTTTTCAAAATAGCTCTGAATTTCTTCATAAGAAATTTTTGTATCCATGGGTAATCTTTCACAAATGCGTTTTGTATATGCATCAACAACAAAGATTGGTAGATTTCCTGCGTATAAAATTATAGAATCTGCAGTTTCAGGTCCAATGCCATTTAGTGATAATAATTCGGTTCTAATGGCGTTGATATCTTTTTCAAAGAAATGATCAAGATCCCCTTGATAGTTTTGTTTAAAATATAAGGTTAAATTTTTCAATCTTTCTGCCTTCTGATTGAAAAATCCAGAGGATTTTATAAGTTTCTGAAGTTTTTTTATACCAACTTTAGAGATACTATCAATATCAAGGACTTTTTGTGACTTTAAACTAAATATTGCCTTTTCGACATTTGACCATGCAGTGTTTTGAGTCAGAATTGCTCCAACAATTACCTCAAATCTCTGATCGCTACCTTTTTTTGTGTGATACTCTTTATCCATTGGCCACCAGTCAAGACTGCCGAATCTGCTATTTAGAATTTGATATAGGGTTTGCGGGGTGATTTTCATTTCAATAATCTTTTGTAAATATCTTTCAATCTATGAATTTTTTTGTTTATTTTAATAAAACTATTAACAATTATAGAAAATCCTGGTTTAAAGTGTTATAAAGAATTAATTAAAGAAAATGAAAGTAACATATTGTCAGGAGTTTATTATTTATCAGCTTTTTTGAATTTTCTGAAAAGAATGTAAATTTGAGATATTTTAAGGCTTAATGGTAAATTCGTCTAATGTTTAATTAAATCTTATTCGCTTGAGAAAACCCAAATAAGAAATCCAATCACAATTGCATCTGCGCTCTTTGCAGTAATTATTTTACCATCAACATCTGCACCTACCATTATATCGACAAAACCAAATCCAAAAATAAACTTGGATTTAATCGACATAATACCTTCAGGTGGTAAACTGTCAATTGTTCCACTTGTTAATCTTCCTAATATCAGATTACCAGAAATCACACTTATATTCCAGTTAATATTTTTAGCCGTAAAATCACCGATGTTTTGGATAAATGCAGTTATACTAAATATTCCACCATTGATAGAAAATATCTCAAGTTGTGGTTTATCCTTCTCTATGATATTTACAGTTAACGGCTCTGACCAATTGCTTTCACCATTATATTCATCTCTTGCCTTGACCCTGATATCAAATGTACCAGTTTCAGACCAGGCATATAATTCATAAACAGCCTCACCAGAGGAATACGGACCAACCCAATCAGTGTTTTCGCCATCTCCCCATTCAAACCAATAATATATTTGGTTTCCCTCAGGATCTGTTGTAACTGTATTATATATATAATGTTCTCCTGTGTAACCTTGAATAGGTCCAGATGGTTGAGCAGGTGTAGCGGGCGGGTAATTAAACATTGTTGTAAAGGACCATATCGGGCTTTCATTTGATGCACTATGATTATCCCAAACAACTATTTTCCAGTAATAAGTTGTATCAAAGTTAATTGTTCCTGGATTATATGTTGTATTTACCTCACCTGAAAATACAAGCGGTGGAGGATTTACGGTTCCAAAGTATATATCATATGTCAATGGATCACCATCTGGGTCACTGCAGGTCCAGCTTATGTTTTCATTGACATCAATATCAGTTGCACCATCTGCTGGAGATGGATTGGAGGGAATGTTAGGCGGATTGTTTGGAATTGCACTTGTATTAAAGCTCCATAATGAACTAATGCTAAATTCACCATATGGGTCCCATGCAACAATTTGCCAGTAATATTGGGTACTATAGCTCATTGCACCAGGATCATAAGTCGCTGCGGTTTGGTTATTTGAAACTAATGAAGGGTTGCTGGTGGTTCCAAAGTAAACATCATAAGTCAAGATATCACTATCTGGGTCACTGCAGCTCCAGCTTAAATCAGCATTGATATCTACATCACTTGCACCATCTGCAGGAGATGGATTATTAGGAATATTTGGCGGATCATTTGCAGGAGTCACTGTTATGTTTATAGTTGCAGAATCGCTTTCGCCTTTACCATCACTTATAGTATAGGTAAATGAATCAGGTCCATTGTAGTTAGCATTTGGTGTATAATAGACGTAATCTGTGTCATATGTTGCTAATCCATATGATGGTTGTGTTATGCTTATTATGGTAATACTGTCTCCATTTGGATCATTATCGTTTGCCAATACATCAATCTGGTTGTTACTGGAGTCCTCAACTACAGTATCAGAATCATCATTTGCAACTGGTGGTAGATTTGTGGAACATATTATCTGGAAATTTTGCAATGCCAATGCAGGACAGGTAAATGTATAACTTACGTCTACTATCATATCAGAAACATAAACACCATTACCAACATCATATAAATCTACGGTAACATAATCACTATTGTCAAAGGAAGTATTATCCCAAGAAATAGTTAATGTTGTTGGAGAACTATAATCTGAAGGTACCCATTGAACAGAAAGATTCCATGTCTTATAATCATCAGGATAGAATTTATATTCCTCCCATAGCTCATCATATGGATCAGGGAAGTCTGTGTTAAACCAACCGCGTATATAAGGCGGAAAAGCTGCTGGACTTTTCGGCACATCAAAGCTATCCTGACCGTCCGATGCATCGGTTTTTTCACCAAAGAATGCGTTATCATATGCTCCTCCTGGCTCGTTGAATTCTAATGTGACATCCCATACATCAGCAAAGGGTGCATCTAAAGAATTTAATTGTTTCCCAGAATTTATCTGACTATCAATAGATTTGAATATATTGATATTTAGGGAACCAACTGTTGGTAAAAAAGCACTAAATAAAAAAATCAATGCAACACTAGCTACACAAATCTTTTTTATTATATCACTATTTTTCATGTTAAATCACACTCCAATTAAACTAATTAAATTTTGAGGACGGAAATTTGAATTGAGAGCAACTTTTTTCAAAGTTGTTCCTTCAACACTTAAATCTTTAGATTTCTTAGTTGTGAAACTCCATAGAGGTCCAGATGTTGTTGCTCCATGATTATCATGAGCAATGATCTTCCAATAATAAACTGTTATGTTATCAAGTTTCCCAGGGTTATAAGATGTAGCAGATTGATTACTAATTACTTTTGGTGGTGGATTATTTGTACCAAAGTAGACATCATATATCACGATATCATCTAGATCAGGATCGCCACCAGTCCAACTCAAATAAGTTTCAATATCTATATCTGTTGCACTGTTAGTTGGTATAGGATCACTAGGAATATTTGGAGGTTGATTTGAATTTGTGAAACATATTATCTGGAAATTTTGCAATGCCAATGCTGGGCAGATAAAAGAATAACTTTCATTTACTAACATGTCTGCAACAATAATATTATTAATTACATCATATAAAACTATCGATGTATAGTCATTATAGTAAAAGTCATCGTTATCCCAGAAAATTGTAATTGTTGTTGGAGAACTATAATCTGAAGGTATCCATTGAACTGTTAAATTCCACACTTTATGGTTATCTGGATACTGTTTGTAATCTTTCCACAGTTCATCATATGGGTCTTGCATGTCTGTTTCAAACCAAGAACGTATCAATGGTGGTATTCCTGTGGGACCCTTTGGAACATCATATATATCTTGACCATCTGATGCATCGGTTTTTTCACCAAAGAATGCGTTATCATATGCTCCTCCTGGCTCGTTGAAATCTAATGCAACATTCCACATATCTTCAATCTTATTATTTTGTAGTTTAGAGGTATGCTCATTTATTGAAATACCCTCTAAATTATTATTTGTTGATCCAATATACTCTCTAACTAATGGACCTACAACTGGATAATATAAGGAACAATTATGATAAGCATACATATAATATCCATAACCAGGATTTACAATATCTGCTAGTTCATAGTGTTGTGGTAGACTTCTACTCCAATTATATATATAACCAAGAATTATTGGTTCACCAGTAGGATTATTATTAGTTGTTGCTTCTGTCCAGTTATAATCTATACCATTATAGCGAACTATAATATTTTCTTTTTGTAAAGACATCATATTTGGTAAACCGATGATATTCCATTTTTGAAGCATGTTTGTTATAAAACCATCATTATTCATTGAATTTACACCATCAGCAGAAAGTATACAGTTTTGATAAGCATAAATCCAATAGCCATATCCTGGCTTTAAGACTTCTGTTAGCTCAAATTGTTGAGGAACACTTCTATTCCAGTTATATATGAATCCTAAAATGATATTGTTGTTTACTGCTTCTTGCCAAGTATAATCTACATTATTATATCTTATAATGAGATTTGATTTACTAACAGACTGGTTAAATGGTATCGATACTATATTCCATGTTGTCAGAAGCTCAGTTATTTGTAATTCATTGGTACAGATTATTTCGAACTGATATAGAACCAATGCTGATGCAGTAAACGTGTAATTTTCATTAAACAACATATTTATTATTTCACCAGATAGATTATTTTTAAGGAATATATTATTATATTCACTATTATTAAGATAAGAGGAATTCCAAGAAATTGTAACATTTGTCGGTGATGTATAGTCAGATGGAGTCCATTGCACAGTTAAGTTCCACGTCTTGTAATTATCTGGAGAATGTTTGTATTCCTCCCATAGCTCATCATATGGATCAGGGAGGTCTGTGTCAAACCAAGCACGTATAATTGGTGGTATTCCTGCTGGACCTTTTGGAACGTCATAGCTATCTTGACCGTCAGAGGCTGCATCTTTCTCACCAAATGTTACGTCATCATATCCGCCATCAGGTTCTTCAAATGTTATTATGCAATCCCAATCATATTCCCCTACTGTTGTAAAGTTCCATATTGGTCCAGATGTAAAAGCTCCTTGATTATCCCAAGCAACTATGTACCAATAGTATTTAGAGTTATAATCCATTGTTGAGGGTGTATATGTATTTGAAGTTTGATTGCTTATAATTTTTGGTGGAGGACTTATCAATCCAAAATAAACATCATAAGTAAGAGGATCTCCATCAGGATCACCTCCCGTCCAACTTAATGAGGAATCAATATCTACATCATTTTGTCCATCATTTGGATTTGGATTACTTGGTATATAAGGTGGATCATTTATAGGTGTAATTGTAAGATTTACAATAGCAGTATCATTCTCACCATTATTATCTGTAATATTATAGCTGAATTGGTCTTGTCCTGTATAGTCAGTGTCAGGTGTATAATATATATAATCCACAAAATATATTATACTACCGTGAGAAGGTTGGGTTGCACTAGTTATATTTAAATTATCACCATCTGGATCATAATCATTTGCAAGTACGTCTATTAAGTTATCGATAGAATCCTCAGTAACTGTTGCATTGTCATCAATTGCATCTGGTGGGTCGTTTATTGCTGTAACTGTTATGTATATGGTTGCTGTGTCTGTTCCTCCGTTTCCATCACTTATCGTGTATGTGAATTGGTCTGGTCCATAATAATTTGGATTTGGAGTATAGTATACAAAATCATCATCAAATGTTGCTGTTCCTTGGCTTGGAACTGTCACAGAGATAATTGTTAGTATATCTCCGTCTATGTCATTATCATTTGCTAGTACATCGATTTGGTTGTTTGTTGAGTCTTCAGCAACTGTTGCGGTATCATCGTTTGCTATTGGAGGGTCGTTTACTCCACCAACTGTTACATAAACAGTTGCAGTGTCAGTTCCCCCGTTGTTATCAGTGATACTATAGGTGAATTGGTCTGGTCCTGTGTAGTCGGTGTCAGGAGTGTAATATACATAATCCACAGTATATGTTGCATTACCGTATGATGGTTGAGTTACATTTGTTATATCTAAATCATCTCCATCAATGTCGTAATCATTTGCTAGTACGTCTATTTGGTTGTTTGTTGAGTCTTCAGCAACTGTTGCGGTATCATCATTTGCATTCGGTGCGTCGTTTATAGGTCCAACTGTAATATAGACAGTGGCGCTATCAATACCACCATTATTATCTGTAATATTATAATTGAATTGATCTGGACCTGTATAATCGATATCAGGAGTATAATATACATAAGAAGCAGTATATGTTGCATTACCATGAGCTGGTTGAGTAACGCCATTAATATCTATGTTGTCTCCATCTAGGTCATTGTCATTTGCTAATACATCTATTTGGTTATCAATGGAGTCTTCATTAACCGCAGCATTATCATCATTTGCTGTTGGCGGGTCGTTTACTGGTGTGACTGTTATTGATACGGTTGCGGTGTCTGTTCCTCCGTTTCCATCACTTATTGTGTATGTGAATTGGTCTGGTCCATTGTAGTTTGTGTTTGGAGTGTAATAGATATAATCTATGGTAAAAGTAACAGAACCATTAGATGGCTGGGTAACACTGGTTATATCTATATTGTCACCATCGATATCGTTGTCGTTTGCTAGTGCATTTATTTGGTTGTTTGTTGAGTCTTCAGCAACTGTTGCGGTATCATCGTTTGCTGTTGGTGGGTCGTTTATTGCTGTGACTGTTATGTATATTGTTGCTGTGTCTGTTCCTCCGTTTCCATCACTTATCGTGTATGTGAATTGATCTGGTCCGTTGTAGTTTGAGTCTGGTGTGTAGTATACATAATCTGCTGTATATGTTGCTGTTCCATGAGTTGGTTGAGTTACACCTACAATATCCAAATCATCACCATCAGGATCGTTGTCGTTTGCTAGTGCATTTATTTGGTTGTTTGTTGAGTCTTCAACAACTGTTGCGGTATCATCATTTGCTGTTGGTGGGTCATTTACTCCGCCAACTGTTACATAAACAGTAGCAGTATCGGTTCCTCCATTGCCATCAGTGATACTATAGCTGAATTGATCTGGACCATTATAGTTTGGAGTAGGGGTGTAATAAACATAATCCGCAGTGTATACCACCGTACCATGAGAGGGTTGAGTTACACCGGTTATGTCAAGGTCGTCTCCATCAATGTCATTGTCATTTGCTAATACATTTATAAGGTTATCAATGGAATCCTCAGCTACTGTAGCATTGTCATTTATAGCAGTTGGGGGATCATTTATGGATGTAACTGTAATATAAATGGTAGCGTTATCGGTACCACCTTGGCCATCGCTGATTGTATAGATAAACTGATCCGCGCCATTATAGTTTGGATCAGGAGTATAATAAGCAAAATCATCATCATATGATGCAGATCCATGGTTTGGAGTTGTTACAGAGATAATAATAAGCGAGTCACCATCGATGTCATTATCGTTTACTAATGCATTTATTTGATTGTTAGTTGAATCCTCATTAACTGTGGTAGTATCTGCAACAGCATTAGGTGGATCATTTACAGGAGTCACTATGATATTAATATTTGCAGTATCAGTCCCTCCGTTATTGTCTGTTATTGTATATGTAAATTGATCTGGTCCATTATAGTTTGTGTTTGGAGTGTAATAGATATAATCTATAGTAAATGTTACTGTTCCATGAGATGGTTGAGTAACACCATTTATATTTAAATTGTCACCATCGATGTCATTATCATTTGCCATTGCATCAATTTGATAATTTGTTGAATCCTCAGGAACTGAAATGTAATCGTCAACAGCATTTGGTGGGTCATTTACTGGTGTGACTGTTATGTAGACTGTCGCGCTGTCTGTTCCTCCGTTCCCATCACTTATCATGTATGTGAATTGATCTGGTCCATTGTAGTTTGTGTTTGGAGTGTAATAGATATAATCTATGGTAAAAGTAACAGAACCATTAGATGGTTGGGTAACACTGTTTATATCTATATTGTCACCATCTATATCATTATCATTTGCAAGTACATCAATCTGATTATTTGTTGAATCTTCAATGACCGTTGCTGAATCATCATTAGCATTTGGTGGATCATTTACTTGAGTAACTGTTATATTAACTATAGCAGTATCAGTCCCTCCATTACCATCAAAAATTGTATAACTAAATTGGTCTGGGCCATTATAGTTTGTATTTGGAGTATAAAAGGTATAATTACCATCAGTTGAAGCAATACCATGGCTAGGGGATGTTACAGAAACAATCGTTAGATTATCACCATCTGGGTCATTGTCATTTGCTAGTACGTCTATTTGGTTGTTTGTTGTATCTTCGAGGACTGTTGTTGCTGTGTCTGTTCCTCCGTTTCCATCACTTATTGTGTATGTAAATTGGTCTGGTCCGTTGTAGTTTGTATCTGGTGTATAGTATACGTAAGTGGTGGTGTATGTTGCTGTTCCGTGTAATGGTGTTGTTACACCTGTTATTGTTAAACTATCACCATCTGTATCATTGTCATTTGCTAGTACGTCTATTTGGTTGTTTGTTGAATCTTCTGGAACTGAAGCATAATCATTATTTGCATTTGGCGGATCGTTTATTCCTGAGACTGTTATGTTGATCTGGGCGGTGTCTGTTCCTCCGCTACCGTCGCTTATCGTGTATGTATATGTGTCGGTTCCCGAGTAGTTTGGATTTGGCGTGTAGTATGTGTAGTTTCCATCTGTTGTTGCTGTTCCATGATTTGGTATTGTCACAGATAGTATTGTTAATGTATCTCCATCTGGGTCATTGTCATTTGCTAGGACATTTATTGTATTGTTTGTTGTGTCTTCGAGAACTGTTGTGGTGTCGTCGTTTGCTGTTGGTTATTGTGTAGCTGAATTGGTCTGGTCCGTTGTAGTTTGGATTAGGTGTGTAGTATACATGATCTGCTGTGTATGTTGCTGTTCCATGTGCAGGGTTTGATACGCTTGTTATATCAAGATTATCTCCATCTATGTCGTTGTCATTGCTGAGAACGTTTATTTGGTAGTCTATAGTATCTTCTATTACTGTTGCTACGTCATCGTTTGCTGTTGGTGGGTCGTTTACTGGTGTGACAGTGACAAAAATGGTAGCGGTATCTGTTCCTCCGTTCCCATCGATTATGGTATAGTTAAATTGGTCTGGTCCGTTATAATTTGTGTTTGGAGTGTAGTATATATAAATGCCATTTGTTGTTGCTGTTCCATTATTTGGATTTGTTGTAGATACAATTGTTAGCGTGTCTAAGTCTATATCGTTATCATTTGCCAATGCATCTATTTGATTATTTATGCTATCTTCTAATACTGTACTATAGTCATCGTTTGCTGTTGGTGGGTCGTTTACTGGTGTGACAGTGACAAAAATAGTAGCGGTATCTGCCCCTCCGTTTCCATCACTTATTGTATAGTTAAACTGATCTGGTCCGTTGTAGTTTGGATTTGGTGTGTAGTATGTGTAGTTTCCATCGGTTGTTGCTGTTCCATGGGTTGGGGTTGATACTGAGACAATTGTTAAGTTATCTCCTTCTGGGTCATTGTCATTGTTCAGGACGTTGATTTGGTTGTTTGTTGAATCCTCATTTACTGTAGCTGTGTCGTCGTTTGCATTTGGTGGATCATTTGAAGGTGTGACTGTTATGTATATTGTTGCTGTGTCTGTTCCTCCGTTTCCATCACTTATTGTGTATGTGAATTGGTCAGGACCATTATAATCAGCATCAGGTGTATAATATACATAGGAAGAAGTATAGGTTGCAGTTCCATGTAATGGTGTTGTGACCCCTATTATAGTTAAAGTGTCTCCATCAGGATCATTATCATTTGTCAGTGTGTCTATTTGATTGTTTATAGTGTCTTCATTTACTGTAGCTGTGTCGTCGTTTGCATTTGGAGGATCATTTACGCCGCCAACTGTTATATATACAACTGCGGTGTCTGTTCCCCCGTTTCCATCACTTATTGTGTATGTGAATTGGTCAGGACCTGTGTAATTAGCATCTGGCGTATAATATACGTAAGAATCATTATATGATGTTGTTCCATGTAATGGTATTGTTACACCTATTATTGTTAATGTATCTCCATCAAGATCATTATCATTTGTTAGAACATCTATTTGATTATTAATGGAATCTTCGAGAACTGTTTTGGTGTCGTCATTTGCTATGGGCGGATCGTTTATTGGTGTGACTTATTGTGTAGCTGAATTGGTCTGGTCCGTTGTAGTTTGGATTAGGTGTGTAGTATACATGATCTGCTGTGTATGTTGCTGTTCCATGTGCAGGATTTGAAACGGTTGTTATATCTAAATCATCTCCATCTATATCATTGTCATTAGCTAGAACATCTAATTGGTTGTTATTTGAATCTTCATTTACAGATAAATTATCATCAATTGCTATGGGCGGGTCGTTTATTGGTGTGACTGTTATGTATACTGTTGCGCTGTCTGTCCCTCCCTTTCCATCACTTGCTGTATAGTTAAACTGGTCCGATCCAGTATAATCAGAATCTGGTGTATAATAAATTAAATCTACATTATTGGTAATGGTTCCATGAAGTGGTTGCGTTGCATCTATAATACTAAGTGTATCTCCATCTATATCAATATCATTAGCCAAAACATTGATTGGATTGTTAGTTGAGTCTTCTGGAACAGAAGCGTAATCATCAATTGCGTTTGGTGGGTCGTTTACTGGTGTGACCGTAACAAAAATGGTAGCGGTATCTGTTCCTCCTAGACCATCACTAATTGTATAAGTAAATTGATCCTGGCCATTATAGTTATTATCAGGTGTATAATATGTATAGTTTCCATCGGTTGTTGCTGTTCCATAGGTTGGGGTTGATACTGAGACAATTGTTAAGTTGTCCCCATCGGGATCGTTGTCATTTGCCAGGGCATTTATTTGGTTATTTGAGGAATCTTCAGCTACTGTGGTAGTATCGTCATTTGCGTTTGGTGGATCGTTTGTTCCACCTACATTAATATTCACGGTAGCAGTGTCGGTTCCTCCATTTCCATCACTTATTGTATAACTAAATTGGTCAGGGCCATTATAATCCGTATCAGGTGTATAATAAACATATGTTGCAGTATAAGTTGCTGTACCATGTAATGGTACTGTTACACCTGTTATTGTTAAGCTATCGCCATCGACATCATTGTCATTGGCGAGTACATTTATTTGATTATTTGATGAGTCTTCTGGTACTGTTGCAGTATCATCGTTTGCATTAGGTGGGTCATTTATTGGATTAACTGTTATGTATACATTTGCTGTGTCGGTTCCTCCATTTCCATCACTTATTGTATATATAAATTGATCAAGACCGTTGTAGTTTGAATCTGGTGTATAAAATACATAATCAGTGGTATATGTTGTAGAACCATGTGTTGGTTGAGTTACATTAGTAATACTTAATGTGTCTCCATCTATATCGTTATCATTTGCTAAAGCGTCTATTGTATTACCTGTGGAATCTTCGTTTACTGTTGCTGTATCTGCCACTGCGTTAGGTTGATCGTTTGCTGGTGTGATTGTTATATATATTGTTGCGCTATCTGTTCCTCCGTTTCCATCACTTATTGTATAGTTTAGTTGATCTGCACCATTATAGTTATTATCTGGGGTATAATATACATTAGTTCCATCAGTTGTTGCTGTTCCATGGATTGGTATTGTAACTGATAGTATTGTTAGTGTATCTCCATCTATATCATTGTCATTAACTAAGGCATCTATTAGGTTATCTAACGAATCTTCTGTAACTGTAGTAGTATCAGCAACTGCATTTGGTAGGTCGTTTACTGGTGTGACTGTTACAGATACGGTTGCTGTATCTGTTCCTCCATTTCCATCACTTATTGTATAACTAAATTGGTCAGGGCCATTAAAATTCGTATCTGGTGTATAGTATACGTATGTGGTGGTGTATGTTGCTGTACCATTTGTTGGTTGTGTTAGGCTGTTGATTATTATTGTATCACCATCTATATCAATATCATTTAAAAGAACATTTATTTGGTTATTTGAAGTATCTTCGCTGACTGTAGCAATATCGTCGTTTGCTATTGGTGGGTCGTTTACTGGTGTGACTGTTATAGATACGGTTGCTGTGTCTGTTCCCCCTTGTCCATCGGTTATTGTATATGTGAATTGGTCTGGTCCGTTGTAGTTTGTGTTTGGTGTGTAGTATGTGTAGTTTCCATTGGTAGTTGCTATTCCATGGGTTGGGATTGATACTGAGACAATTGTTAAGTTGTCGCCGTCTGGGTCGTTGTCATTTGCTAGTACGTCTATTTGGTTGTTTGTTGTATCTTCGAGGACTGTTGTGGTGTCGTCGTTTGCTGTTGTTGTTGCTGTGTCTGTTCCTCCGTTTCCATCACTTATTGTGTATGTAAATTGGTCTGGTCCGTTGTAGTTTGTATCTGGTGTATAGTATACGTATGTGGTGGTGTATGTTGCTGTTCCGTGTATTGGTTGTGTCACATTAGTAATTGTTAGCGTGTCGCCGTCTATGTCGTTGTCGTTTGCAAGTACGTCTATTTGATTGTTTGTTGAATCTTCTGGAACTGAAGCATAATCATTATTTGCATTTGGCGGATCGTTTATTCCTGAGACTGTTATGTTGACCTGGGCGGTGTCTGTTCCTCCGCTGCCGTCACTTATTGTGTATGAATAAGTGTCGGTTCCGACATAGTTTGGATTTGGCGTATAGTATGTGTAGTTTCCATCTGTAGTTGCAGTTCCATGAGTTGGAGTTGATACTGAGACAATTGTTATACTGTCTCCATCTATATCGTTGTCATTTGCTAGTGTGTTTATTGTATTGTTTGTTGTATCTTCAATTACTGTTGTGGTGTCGTCGTTTGCTGTTGGTGGGTCGTTTACTGGTGTGACTGTTATGTATACTGTTGCGCTATCTGTTCCTCCGTTGTTGTCTGTTATGGTGTAGCTGAATTGGTCTGGTCCGTTGTAGTTTGTATCTGGTGTATAGTAAATGTAATCTGCTGTATAAGTTGCTGTTCCATGTGCAGGGTTTGATACGCTGGTAATATCGAGACCATCTCCATCTATGTCGTTGTCATTGGTTAAAACGTTTATTTGATTGTCTATTGAGTCCTCGGTAGCTGTTGCTACGTCGTCGTTTGCTGTGGGCGGATCGTTTATTGGTGTGACTGTTATGTATACTGTTGCGCTGTCTGTTCCTCCGTTCCCATCGATTATTGTATAGTTAAATTGGTCTGCTCCGTTGTAGTTAGTGTCTGGTGTATAGAATATGTATTGGCCGTTTGTTGTTGCTGTTCCATTATTTGGATTTGTTGTAGATACAATTGTTAGCGTGTCTAAGTCTATGTCGTTATCATTTGCCAATGCATCTATTTGATTATTTATGCTATCTTCTAGTACTGTGCTATAGTCATCGTTTGCTGTTGGTGGGTCGTTTAATGGTGTGACTGTTATATATATTGTGGCGGTATCCGTTCCTCCTTGGCCATCGGTTATTGTGTAGTTGTATTGGTCGGGTCCGTTGTAGTTTGTGTTTGGTGTGTAGTATGTGTAGTTTCCATCGGTTGTTGCTGTTCCATGTGTTGGGGTTGATATTGAGATAATTGTTATACTATCTCCATTTGGGTCGTTGTCATTTGCTAGTACATCAATTTGGTTGTTTGTTGAATCCTCGTTTACTGTAGCTGTGTCGTCGTTTGCATTTGGGGGATAATTACCTGCTACTACTGTTATGTTAACAATAGCTGTTGCTGAAGCACCGTATGTGTCCTGAATAGTATAGCTAAAAGTATCATTTGTATAGCCATAGGAAGCGGTATAATAAACATAAGAACCATCTGTTGCTGCAAGTCCATGAAGAGGAATTGTGATGCTTGTTATAGTTAAATCATCTCCCTCAATATCATAATCATTTGCTAATACATCTATCTGATTGTTAGAGGTATTTTCAATAACTACTGCAGTATCATCATTAGCCTCTGGAATATCATTTACTGAATTAATTGAAATATAAACAGTAGCAATATTTGAATCTGCTAAACTATCATTTGCTACATAAGTGAAACTATTTAAACCATAAAAATTAGATTCAGGAATATATGAAAATGATCCATCACTATTCAATGTTAATGAACCATTAGATGGACTGGTTATTTGTGATGCTGTTAGTGTGTCTCCATCAACGTCTGTATCATTGCCTAAAACTCCAGGTGTTGCAATATTTAAGGTTGTATCCTCATCGACGTTGTAATAATCATCATTGGCTATAGGGATATCATTTACGGCATTTACTGTAAATATAGCGTTATCTTCATCCCATAGACTTCCAGGATCGGTTGCTCTAAAGACTATTGTTTCAGAGCCATACCAGTCCGAGTTTGGAGTGCTAATCGTTGCAATTCGACTAGTGTCGATTGTTACAGTTAGATTGATATTTCCCGAGTAACTCCAGTTCATTTCGCTATCCGTATTATCGGCATCATCGACGTAGTTATCTAATATAATGGTAGTAAAATCACTGCCTTCATCAATTGTTTGGTTAGGAATATCGGTAACTATCGGAGCATCATTTATAGGATTAATAATTATTATAACAGTACCAATATTAGAATTAGATATACTATCGTTAGCATAGTAAGTAAAGCTATCACTCAAAGTTTCGCTTCCATCATGTATGTAAATAAATGATCCATTTGAAAAAAGTGAAAAACTAGTTGCGTAATTTGGTGCTGTATCTAATACTGCATTTAGTGGGTCGCTTTCATTGTCAATATCGTTAGTAAGAACTCCAGGTTCAATAATATTTAAAGTTCCTCCCTCATCAACAGAATAACTA
>SMTZ1_10001814_pt1 | contig 21544 bp, 24 predicted proteins | sample DeeMarSWOR136_30_FD_25667 | JGI IMG/M metagenome (IMG submission 25667) | reverse complement strand
ATAATTGAGGAGTTATAAGTGTAAACTCTTTTTTGAATGTATTAAATATATTTTCGATTCCTATCCATCTTTTTCCAACTTTTTCTAAAATTCCACATTCAGTTAAAGGTGTAATTTGTTTTTCGATTACGCTTTTTGTTTTTCTTTTATTATAAATCTCGAAATATGAGTCCTTAAAATCTATAGATTCAAATTCTAATAACTTATTAACTTGGTGAGATGGAAGATAATACGAGTTAGATAATCTTAAAAAGGGATCAATCAAAAAAATATGTAAATAATCTTTTATTGAAGGAAAGCCTTTTTTTAAAACAGCAGATAAAATTTTTCGGTGAAATTCTTTCCCAGTTACATTTAAAATTCTAACAGCATCTAACTCTTCAGCAGGTACAATTTTATCATTTTTTACATTAATGAAATTTAATTGTTGTAAGAAATGGATATATTTCTTAATCCTATCTGAATCATTGTAGCCAAAGCTATAAGTAACTTTTACCTCACCTTCTTCACTAACTTTTTCTAAGATAGCCCAAATTACACTTAAACTAATTTCAACATTTGGAATTTTAACTAAATAATCTTGGATAGTGTGTAATAACGCCAGCTCAGATTTAAGGTATATCGAACTCATTTTTTCTTGGAATTTATTTCTTAAACTATCTAATGAGGGAAGTATTATCTGAGTATGGCCTGTATCAATTTTTTTTACTCTTAAAGTTCCAATGGAATAGATATTAAGAAATCTATATACTGCAAGATTTCTTTCATAATCCCATATCATTTTTGGTAAACAATTACCAATTTCGTAAATAGTTGTATTTTTGTTGAATTTATGTCCATTACTATTAATAAATATTGATGGTGAAATTTCTCTTTTTACAATAGATTCTAATTTTGGTTCTATTTCAGAAATTGGAATGTCCATAACTATATTATTTTTATTCATATATCATCATTTTTTAAATTCCATAGAGAGTGTTGTTTGTGCGGTTGGTTTCTCTAACCACATAATCCAATTAGGAATTTTTGCGTTGAGCCACAATCTATTCATAATAATGTTTGACAATTTAAACATTGCCTTCTCAGGCGAATGTTTACCAAAAAGACGTAAATGTGGAACAAAAGGATCAAAAAATATTATATCTTCATCAATATCAAAAGCGATTAAAGTATGATCTAATTTAGATATACCTTCAGTGACATATCCTGTTTGATGATAATTATATTTTCTATTTAATTCCTTAAAATAATCATTTGAAGAAACAGAAAAAATAACAGGTGACATAAAATTATTATCAACTATTTGTTTAAATTCTTTCATATTAGAATTAGTTTTTTCTCTTAAAATAAAAGTAGAGTTAGCCAATATTTTTTCATTTATCAATGTTGTTACAACATTATAATTTGGAATGAATCCATACTTAGCTTTAACAATTTTATGTAATTTATGTATTGATGGATTTGGGCATTTATTATAATGTCTTTTCATAGTTGTAAAAATATTTTTTATACAAGTAATCCAACAAGTCCAAGCTTCATGTTGGAATTGATATCCCTTAATATCGTCTTTTATTTTTTGTGATAGATTTTTAATCATAACAACACATTTGGATTGGTAATTAATCGAAAGGATAATGTATTCAATGTTATATTTCTTCTATCCTTATCGCATAAAGAAAATCACAGTTTTATTAATAAATATTCCTTGTCTATTTAATTTAGTAAAAATTTATTGTTATGATGTTTTTCAGGCAGAAACTATTTAATTTTACATAAAGAAAAAAAGAGAGATTTGTTGTTAGTTAATCATCGGATATTTAGCAGTCTCTGCAAGATTTGGAAGATTTGGAAGAACAATGAGCTTGAGAACTGTGAGAACTGCTGACTGCTTTGATCTACTTTAGGAATGGCTCCCCATATATTTACAGTATTACCTTCAAAAATGTTATTTTTCATGAGTGTAACTTTGTAGTATAAACACCCTTCAATATATATTCCTATAGAATGGTCTTCAATATTATTTTTCAGATCATCTGTATCGCCACCAATGATATTATCACTGCTATAGAAGAGTCTAATGCCGTAATATCCATTGTCTGTGATGGTGTTGCCAGTAATGGTATTAAATTCGGTCCAAGAAAGCCAAATACCATAGACATGGTTGTCTGTGATGGTGTTGCCAGTAATGGTATTAAATTCGGTTTGATAAAGCAAAATACCATTTTCGTTATTTGTGATGATGTTATCAGTGATGGTATTCTGGTCAGTGAAGGGGGGGTCAAAACCAGAATTATGGGCACCTATGCCAGCTATGGTACTGTCCCGAATAGTAAAACCACTGATGGTCACACTATCAACAATGAGATCTACAGCATAATTTTCTCCATCAGCATCAATAATTGTAGTTTCTTTATTTTCACCGATGAGCTTTATTGATTTATCAACATCTATATCTTCATAATATGTTCCACTTCTAACATAGATAGTATCACCATCGTTTACACTTTCACTATCTATTGCTTCTTGTATGGTTGGAAAATCATCAGGAACATACCAAGTAGTACCGTATGCTTCTACCACAAACGAGCCTGATGTTTGAAATTGTGTATTTGCAGCCATTACTCCAACAGAGGATAACATCAGAACTAGGATTAGCAAAACACTTGCCTCCTTTACAAAACATTTCTTATTCATCTTTTTTTCCTCCCGTATTTTCCAAATTAACCTAATATTAATGTAATACTAGTTATTTAAATATTATCAAAAGTGGTTATACAAGTTATATAATATTCAATTATTAGAAGAAGTGGCATTGAGGCTAATTTTATACTAAAGTTAATTTATGTGCAAATTTTGATTTTGCACACAAATTGCTGAATATATGTGCAAAGCCTGAAATTTGGAAAAATATTTATATAAGTTTTTGATAGTCGGTTGTCATAAACCTGGTAGTTGCGGGGGAGAGAATGTCTGAATACATTTGGCATTGGACGAACGGAAATAGTAAAGTATATACAAAAAACACAGAAGTTGCTGAAAAGGCAATGAAAGAAGGAATGCTTGTTATGGGTAAAAGAGTTAAACCCAACATTATTAGATATTAAAAAAGAGCATTTCCTTTATTAAAAAATAAAAGTTAGAGGGGGTTTATTTTTCAACGGAAGTTTTTTAGATAATCATTGTATTAGCCCTTGACAGCATGTCTGATTTAGATTACAAGAAATTATTAAAAAAGGTTATTGATAGTACTCCAAAAAAGGAATTAGTTGAAGACAGATTTAAGCTTCCAAAGGCGGAGATATTTTATGAGGGCAATACAACTGTTATAAAAAATTTTGATAAAATATCTGATGCTGTTAACCGTGAGTCAGATCTCATATTAAAATTTCTTTTAGGCGGTTTAGGAACAGCTGGCGAACTTGATGGTAGTAGGGTAGTATTTCAAGGTAAAATACCTGCTAGAAGTATTCAGGATAAACTGAAAGAATATATCGATGCATATGTAATTTGTTCAGAGTGCAATAGACCTGACACACATCTAGTTAAACAGGGGAGAACCATGTTAATTAGATGTGACGCATGTGGGGCTTTTCGTTCTGTTAAATCACGTAAGAAGAAAGCCGTACAGCAACCATCTGAAACGTTGAAAGAGGGTATGACATATGACCTAACAATAAAGGACATTGGCAAAAAAGGAGATGGCATTGCATACTTTGATAAATTCATAGTTTATGTTTCTGGAGCTGTTAAAGGATCTACAGTTAAAGTAAAGATCGAAAAAATTTCTGGAACAGTAGCATTTGGGCATATTGTAGAGGTTTAAAACTTTTGCATATTTACCTGCATATTTACCTGCCAAATTTTTAGCGAAAATTATTTAAACTGAACGACACATTCATTCTTACGTTTGTCAGACAAAAGATGTCATTTGTCATTTGTTCAATGCCAATTTGACTAACAAATGATGCCGGTTTGACACATGTATATGTGAGGAGAAAAATGGAAACGCAACGCATAACGATAAGATTACCTCAGCACGATATCCATTCAATAGATCTATTTATTAGAGCTGGGGAGTTTGCAACTCGTTCTGAGGTTATTCGTCATGCAGTAAATGATTTTATTAAAAAATATGCCAACAACATAATTGAAAAGGCAGATAAAATCAAAAAAGTCCAAGAATTGGAACTTGCTGTTGAATCCATTGAACCTTACATGAAAAAATGATTGGTTAAAGGAATAGGAGGGGATGGGATGCACCCCTAATCGAAGGGCGCCTTGGGATGGGCGTCCTTCAAACTACCAGAATAATAGGAGGAATGGTATGAGTAAAAATAGGAATATGGAATCTTTTATTACAGAAGCAATAGAAAATAAAGCTGAGGAAGAAAGTAGATTAGTATTCAATGAAGAAGAGATGTTTGGTACCCCACGGATAACAATTGTTGGCTGTGGCGGTGCTGGAGGAAACACAGTAACCAGATTAAACAAGCTTGGTGTAAAAGGTGCCGATACAATTGCCATCAACACTGACAAGCAAGCACTTGATTTGGTTGAAGCTGATCATAAACTACTTATTGGAGCAAGAATAACCCGTGGTCTAGGTGCCGGTGGTTTTCCCGATGTTGCAGAGCGTGCTGCACGTGAATCATTACATGAAATTGAGGATCTGATAAAAGGTTCCGATCTCGTGTTTATAACTGCTGGTATGGGTGGTGGTACTGGTACTGGTGCTGCGCCAGTAGTAGCTGAAATAGCTAAAAAACATAATGCCGTTGTAACCTGCATGGTTTCAACACCCTTCAATGTTGAGAGAGCAAGGCTTATCAAGGCAGATGAGGGGCTTGACAAACTTAGAATCAAGGCAGATAGCACTGTTGTTCTTGATAACAACAGGCTACTTGAGTTTGTTCCGAATTTGCCAATAAATCAGGCGTTTTCTGTTATGGATCAGATGATAGCAGAAACCGTTAAAGGTATCTCTGAGACAATTACAGTTCCGTCACTTATCAACTTGGATTATGCAGATATGAAAACCATAATGGATCAGGGTGGACTATCTGTTATGCTCTGGGGCGAAGCAGATGAGGATGCCGGTGTAGATACAATAGTACAAGAGGCACTTAATCATCCGTTGCTCAATGTTGATTACACCGGAGCAAATGGAGCACTTGTTCACATAACTGGTGGACCAAATATGAGCCTGAAATATGTTCAGGACGTTGCAAAATCACTTACACAGGATTTGGATTGCTATTCAAATGTAATCCTAGGTGCAAGGGTACTTCCAGAGTTTGAAGGTAAATGCAGAGTTATGGCAATAATGACTGGAGTACAATCACCAAACTTACTTGGTCCAAAAAGTGCCGCTGTTACAGAACAAGTTCCTGTAAAAACAGTGGCAAGTACAAAGTTTGATATCGACTTCGTACGATAATCAAACCTCTTTTTTTATATTTTAATTACTGTTCCATCAAATTGTTGATTAGTTATTGCTCTTTCAAGTTGGTCTAATCTCTTTCCATTTAAAACAAAAGTAGGTATTTTTGCTCTGTTGATAATTTCTAAAGCAGGACCATCAATTACAATGTTTTTACCTGCAGCACTCCAATCAGTACCGTATTTGTCGATCAACTGTTTTATCGATATCTCCTTTATTTGTTTTGCATCATTGTATTTGTTTGGATCTTTATCATAAACTCCGTCTACATTGGTTGCAATTATAAATTTAGATGCAGCTGTTTTTTCTGCAAGTTCTGCACCAACCATATCAGTACTGTGTCCAGGGGTTGTTCCACCCATTACTACAATAGGATATTTCAACTCTTTAGCCTCATCAGTCGTATCAGGTATTTTACTATTTGATATCCCAAGTATGTTTGCCAAAAGTTTTGCATTAACTTTTGTTACGTTTATTCCTATCTCGTCGAGTAAATCCTCATCAAAATTAAACTTTCTACCAAGTTTTATGTAAGTTCTTGCAGTTTTTCCTCCACCAACTACTAGGTATAATCTAAAATCTTTACTTAGTTTTTTTAGCAAATTTTTTAGTTCATTAAAAAAAGAAACATCTGCTTCCTCAGAAAGTAGAACTGATCCACCAATTGAGATAACTATTGTTTCCATGAGTAAAACAGTATGCAAACATGATTTATTTAGATTATTAATGAAAAAAAGAATTTCTTATCTATGCAACTTCTGGTCCAGCTTGTCCTTTTTTAGGAGAAGTGCCAAGTCGTACCTGTGGAAGAGGTATTGGTGGAGGTAGACCAAGGTCTTTTGCAATACTAACTGCCTCCGGCACACATGCATGCATCACAGCAGTATGGATATGACTAGCGATTTGATTAGGCATCTTACGAGTTTTGTTCCATTCACTAGAGACTTTTTTAGCGTCATCACCTTCATATAAAAGGGATCCTTCAAGTTTAATCATACCTACTGGACCATAGCTTGCAGTATATTGAAAATCAATTGAAGCATTATTGTCCTTTACAACAGATATGTTTGAAACAGTGCTATTATGATCGATGCGGACCTGTTTAGGACGTTCGTTTCGATTGATGTATCGTCTTGCTTCTATAGATTTAAGTTGAATGTTTCTAATTCTCATAATTGAACCTTATAACAAATAACATACTTTTACATCTTTCGTTTATTTAGAAATTGTATATATATTCTATATTATTCATATTACGTTTTTTAGAAAAATACATAAATACCTAGAAATATGACCTCATTGGGGAGGTTTATGAAGAGAGCGTTAATCTGCCTAGTGATTGGTTTAATAGTTGCTGTAGGCTTGCTGGCTATAGCATCTGAAGAAGATGTTAATACTATAGATCATCAAATTACAATAACAACAAAAGATAATTCTTTATCTGTTGTTGAAATCTTAACAGTCCAAGGGGACACAAATGAGTCATATGATACCTTAACCGTCTGGGTTCAAAGTGAAGCAAACGATGTAGACATTTTGATTAACTCTATGGCCCCGGATTCAATAACCCAAAACGGCAGTGAGTACATCTGTAATATATCAAGTTTTGGAATCAAAAAGGAGGACTCCACTCAAGTTAAGATTTCATATGAATTAAGTAAGGATGTAGAATTCACAAAGAAAATAGTCAGAGCTACAAATAGCACTTCAGTTACATTTAACCAGGAAGAAATATTCACTGGTACAAATTTGGCACCTGGGGCTACTATTGATCTTCAGCTTTATCAACCAGCTGAGCCAACGCTAGATTGGTATATCACTGTTTTGATAATACTACTCGTAATACTTATCGTAGTTCTTGCTGTGTATGCATTAAGAAGGCAAAAATCAGCAAAAATAAAGGAAATAGCCGGTGGATCTGAAGAGTTACTTACTACAAAGAAGACACTTCTTATGTCTTTACTAAAAGAAATTGAAAAACAACATAGAGCAAATCAGATATCCGATGATACTTATCATAAACTCAAAGAGCGGTACAAACAGGAAGCTGTAGAAGCAATGAAACAACTTGAAGATATGAAATCAAAAGTCAAGTAAACTTTGTTGCAAATCCTCTTTTTTATCTTCTTCATCTGGTTCTTCAGCTTGTTCATGAATAGGTTTTACATAAATTGGTTCATGAGCAAGAAGAATATCTTTTAATTTATGTTGATGACTTTCCCCGAGCAAATATTTAATCTCAGCTTCTGTAAGATCTAATTTATTTTTCATTTTAATTGCAAAATATGTATTATTTCTAAACATATGAGTAAAATATGACAAGAGGAAATACTTGCTTTTACTATTTGAGTTGTGGCATACGCTACTAATTTTTCCAACTATTAGATCTCTAATATCTACATTACTCTTAACAGCCTTTTTTTCTCTTAACCATGTTGGAAAGTTATAACTATCATTTGGATAGTTATGGGTTTTTGCAGTGGCTACACCACCATGCATAATATCACAGGCATATGACCATAAAGCATAATTTTGACTTTTAGCAGTTCTATTTAAAAAGACATCTGCTTTTGATAAAGCGTCGTATGCATTAGCCATGTCATTTGTATCAATGTATTCTTTCGGAAGGTTTTCGTTAATCCATAATATTCTAAGCTTAGGATCGACATCCAAATTAGATAAATTTTCTCGAATTGCCTTGATATTTTTAGTTTTAAATATCTCTCTAAGTGCATTAAAAATGTCTCTTTCTCTATCTCTATATCCTAAAACATCAAGTGATTTCACATCGACATGTGTTTTATCAACACATAGAGATTGCAAATCATTGACAGCTGAACGAATATCTCCCTTGCATCTATCTGCTATCGCTTGTAGAACTTTTTGATCTACAGCAATACCTTCTTTCAGACATATTCTTTTCAGTAGATTAAAAACTGAACTAGAATATGGGTCGTAAAATCTTATGAGTTTGCACATCTGCTTTAAAACTTCACCACTACCTCTTATCAAACCATAGTAATCATTTACTATCAAAATTATGGGTTGTTGAGTTATTTTTATTGTATCAATGATAGCTTTTTTACCGCCTTTATCACTAAAATCATTCCCGTTTTTATTTGAACCTTCAACTCTCTCATAAAGGTTGTCTGCCTCATCTAAAATTATTAGTTTCCTACCACCATCGAGTGATGAAATAAAAGTTCCACTATCCGAAAAGGTTTCATTCATCGCACCAAATGTTGCCACAGTCCTTATTTTTTCAGCATTTCGCGCATCTGAGGTATTCAATTCTATTGCAGTCCAACCAAAATCGTTTGCTAATGCTAAAGCACTACTTGTTTTTCCAGTACCAGGTTTACCTGATAGTATTACTGCTCTCTTTTTAGGTATTCCACCATCCCAAGAATTAGCCCATTTTCTAAGCTCAATAATCGCACGTTCGTTTCCAACGACCTCATCAAGGCTTTTTGGTCGATATTTTTCTGTCCAGTCCCCCATAACAATAGATATAACAAACCTGTCATATTTTAATATTTGTTTTTTAACTTACATAACCTTTTTATCAGTATGGTTTATTTCTCATTTTCAAAAAGCGGGGATGGCCCAGCCCGGCACGGCGAAGGATTGCTAATCCTTTGATCTTCGGATCTCGGGAGTTCGAATCTCCCTCCCCGCGCTTTTTTAAAAAAATTAAGGTTAACTAGTCGCTTCTTTTGTATACATTTCCTCAAGTTTCTTCCACTTAGTAACATCTCTAGAGATACCCATAGTACCAACTATATTTCCCTCTGTATCAAAACGTGGTATTTTTGTAACAGATACCCACCTTTCATTTCCATCGATACCAGTGAGCTTTTCGATTTTATCAATGATGAATTTACCCGTTCGTAATACTTCTTCATCATCTTCAAAAGCTTTCCTAGCTTGATCTTCAGGTAGAAAATCAAAATCAGTTTTACCAATCATTTCCTCAGGTTTAACATTAGAATGAGCAGCTTTTGCTTTGTTTACCATGATAAATTTGTTTTCATCATCCTTAAAGTAAATAGAATCAGAAATACTATCCATAAGCGTTTGAAGAAGTTTATGCTCATGAGCAAGTTTAATTTCAGCTTGTTTACGATCACGAATATCTCTTATCACAAGTACAAAATTATCAACCTCGTTTTCCTTTTTAACCAGGAAAAATGAGCTTAACTCTACAGCTAGTACCTGTCCCTCTTGGTCAATAATCTCAGTTTCTTGACTCGCTGCAATTTTTTGGGCCAACAGCTCTTGGAACTGATTCACAATTATAGATAACGACTTTGGAGTGAGAAGACCCATACTTAGAAAATTACTACCAATCATGTTTTCTTCTTTAAGACCGAATAGTTCAAGCGCCCTATCATTTACATCAAGAATCTCGCCGCGGGCATCTAGTACCAACATTCCATCTGTTGTACTTTCAAATAAACCCTCGTATTTCTCTTCGCTCTCCTTCATTTTTTTCTCAGCTTGTTTACGTTCAGTTATATCTTTTATAACCCCAATGGAGCCGATGATTTCCCCTGCATCATTTTTAAACACACTTAATGATAGATCTATATCAATTAACTCGTTATTTTTCTTATACATTTTTGTTTCCAAATTTTGTTGCGTACCTTTTTCCCGAATATTTTCTACTCGGATTTTTTTCCATTCATCTGGTGGATAAAACATTGCAACAGGTTTATTTCGTAACTCGTCTTCCCCCATTTCCAAAAGTGTTTCGGTATATTTATTCCAGGAGACAACACGCTCACGTTCATCGGTAAGCATGATGGCAACTGCAGAATTATCAAATATACAGCGATATCGCTCTTCTGACGCCCTTAATTTCTCCTCTGCATTTTTACGTTCTGTGATATCCCAGATTAATGCTAGCATTACTGGTTTTTTATCTCTTTTGAAAAGAGAAGTACTTACACTTACTGGGAAACAAGTTCCATCTTTTCGAACATTTTCTGATTCAAAATTCATTCCACCTTTAGACATAATTTCTTCAGCTAGTTGAGGCCAATCAACAGATTCTGGGAATATCTTTGAAATATTCATTTTAATTAATTCATCCCAATCATAACCAAATAACCAGGAAGATTTTGTATTTGACTCTAAAATTTCACCAGTAATATCTATTAAAAAAGCAGCTGCATTGACTGATTCGAATAGAGTCTTATATCGATCATCCATAAATTTATTTTTAGATTCATCTAACATAAGACATCACATTTCATGCATCCCATTTGAAATTTTACAAATATTTTCAATATGGTACATTAATTGAATACATTGCCGATATTTAAATTTACTTTATAGTTAAAAATCTATATTTTTGCTAGTTCACTTTTTAATTCAGTTATTGCATCAACAGGAGTAGGATCGATTTTTCTTAAAATAGCAAGATAACAACTAATGAAATCTCCTAGGCACATAGCATACATCATTTTTGCCAGACGCTTTTTACCATTAACCTGTATTTCAATAACGTTTCCTGCAACCTCTTCAAAAAGTTTTTTCATGAAATCAAGTCGTTTAGACATAAAAATTGATTCATTTTCATCATCTCTAAATAGAATGCATGTGAATTTTTTTGATGCCTCTGGATTCATTGACCATCCCACGATATCGTTATGATTGCATTCTGAAACTTCATCATATTTACATATGAGCTTGCTATTTTCGTTAAACTGAGTGCACCATCGTTTTGCTATAGGTGTATAAGTATTCCATCCGTATAATTGTGGTATTGAATTGAAAATTTTTTTTGCCATCTGTTTTGATATGTTGTCCTTTTCAGAAACCTCTTTTTTATTATGGTTTCTAAACTCATCTGTTATCGAGATAGCCTCTTTAATTTCTGGTTCAAGATCAATATTTAAAATTCCAATTTTTTTTAGGGCATATATCGAGGAGAATAAAGTGTATCCCGTCGCTCCCCTAGGGGGTAAGCCTGAAGGTATTTTAATATGTGGAATTTCTCGTTTTTCGCAAAATTCCTGTAGTTTTCCACCAGAAGAAATACCAATTATTTTACTTCTTTTTTGGCATGCGTGTTTGAAAGTACTTAATGTCTCCTCAGTATTTCCTGAATAACTTTGAGAAATAACTAAGGTATTCTTGTTTACCCATTTTGGCAGGTCATATTGGCGTGTTACAAAAATAGGTATGTCAACTCTATCTCTAAATAAGCTTTGGACGATATCTCCAGAGATAGAAGATGCCCCCATGCCACTTATAACAATGTCATCTATTTTAAAAAAACTACCCAATGATGCAGAATTTACAATATCTTTTGCATCTTTTATTTGTTCAGGAAACCCTGCAACTGTGCCAAGCATGTCAGATTTGTCTATCTCTGAAATTAACTTCAAATCATCCAACATAATAATTCAACCAATTTCCAATCTCTGATAAATCATGCCTGTAAAAAGTAAGTCACTATAAAGATATTTTCATTTAGAATGCAAAAACTTAAATTGAGAACTTATATCTTTCCCACACATGATAATTACCCAGCAGAAAGATTTCAACGATTTACTGTGGTCGATTAAAGATGGCCCTGTTTTTATAGTTGGGTGTAGCGAATGCGCAACATTATGCCATACTGGTGGAGAGGAAGAAGTTTTATCGATGAAAGAAGCTCTAGAGAAAAAAAATATTCAAACTACAGGTTGGATAATTTTAGATCCTGCATGTCATCTTCAAAATGACAAGCGTCTTCTAAAAAAGTATAAGAATGAGATTGATAAAGCGAAGAAGATTCTTGTTCTTGCATGTGGTAATGGCGTGCAAACAGTATCTGAAATAATTGATGATACTGATGTCATATCTGGCACTGATACACTATTTTTAGGGGAGATTAAACGTGCTAGTGATTTTGAAAAACGATGTGAAATGTGCGGTGAATGCATAATAGATCTATTTGAAAGAGTGTGTCCAATTTCACGTTGTCCTAAGTATATGCTAAATGGCCCATGTGGTGGATCAATAGATGGAAAATGTGAAGTTGACGATGAAATTGATTGTATATGGGATATTATTTACAATCGTTTAAAGGAAAAAGGTCAACTACATAAATTGAAAGAAATTAGGGAGCCTAAGGATTGGTCAAAATCAACAGAGATGCGGAGGGTTCTATAGGATGGGTTACAGGAGTAATTTAGAACGAGTTCTCTCTAAAGGTAAATTTGCTATTACGGCTGAGATAGGTCCTCCAAAAGGCGCTGACCCAAATAAGATAAGAGATAAGGCAGAGACTGTAAAAGGATGCGCTGATGCCTTTAATGTTACAGATAATCAGACAGCGGTTGTGAGATTGTCTAGTATGGGCGGCTGTGTTATTCTTTTAGAGAAGGGACTAGAACCAATTATGCAGATAACATGTAGAGACAGAAACAGGATAGCCCTTCAAAGTGATGTACTCGGCGCAGCGTCTATTGGAGTTAGAAACATTCTTTTTATTACTGGTGATCATCAATCTTTTGGTAATCATCCGAGTGCAAAAGGAGTCTACGATTTAGACTCTATTCAGCTTATTAAGATGGTACATGATATGAGAGACAAAGGGATTTTTCAAAGTGGCGATAAAATCTTGGCGGGCAATCCAGATATTTTCATAGGTGCTGCAGCTAATCCTTTTGCAGATCCTTATGAGTATAGGGTCGATCATCTTGAAAAGAAGATAGAGGCTGGTGCAGATTTTATCCAGACTCAGAGTGTTTTTAATTTGGATAAATTTAATACCTGGATAGATGAGGTTCGATCTAGAGGTCTTGATAAAAAAGTTCACATTCTAGCAGGTATCACACCTCTTAAATCTCTTAAAATGACCGAAAGGATGAAGTTTCATGTTCCTGGTGTTGATATCCCAAATGATATTTACGATAGAATGAAAAATGCTGATGACCCTAAAAAAGTAGGGCATGAAATTGCCTTAGGTCTCATAAATGAAGTCAAGAAGATAAAAGGAGTTCATGGTCTTCATATCACCGCTCTTTTTTGGGAGGATATAATCCCTCATCTTGTTAAAGAATCTGGTTTGTTTCCCAGACCATAGGTCTGTCTTTCATAATTTTTAGATTCCTGAGTTCATCTTTTTTCTTTAGTTGAGTCCAGTGGAGTTTTTACATTTTGACATTTTAACGGCAAATCTTTTTATAATGTCACTTGAGAACAATATACATGCTACTAAATATCACGTAATGGCAAAGCGTGGTGAAAAGCAAGAAGAGGAAGATGAAAGGAATGAAAGTCAGCAAAAAATGGTTGGTACTGTCGGTACTATTTCTCATTTTAAATATGGTTATAGCTACGCAATATGCTGTTACAAAAATTGGTTATGAATTTGCAATTGCTCATCCGTGTGACTCTAGCATAAGATTTATAGGATCAGATAATTCAACTGATAATGAAAGAATATTAAGAGTTGTAGGAGATAATATCACTAATGTTCGATTGAAATTAAATTTAGGAGACGGATATTCAACTAATATGGTGAGAACTTATTCTGCAGCATTTGGAATAGTAAACGAAGAATCATACCCATTAAATATTACTCACATAAATGTTTCTTCTTTGAATGCTACTTATATGAAGATCTATTTACATGGAAACAGAACCGCTGATGCTAGTAACAGTACCCTTGATAATAGTAGTGTTCTTATGTGGAATAATAACACTATGGTAAACGCAAGTGATACCACAGCTTGGACTCTTGCCGCAGGTAATGACAATAGTTCTAATATGTGTTACAATGTATCAAATAGTACAAACTGTACTATACCAACTCCATGGGATAATACATCTCATGTTCGTTATTCATTAAATAATAGCGTTGCGGCAAGCAATGTGTCTGATTTTGTATGGGTGCAGATAACGATGGATATTCCAGAAACAGTAGAGATGATAGGTACCTATACAGGTACCATATGGATTCATTTAGAATATGAGATTTCATAGAATTCCATTTTTCTCCTCCCTCTATTGTTTCTGGATTTTATTATTCAGTTAAATAGTAAATTATGTATATCCCTTTTCTATAGCGATTAAACAGCTGGGGGACTTTGTATTACGCCTAAAAAAGATATGAAAAAAATACTTGTAACTGGTGCCGTAGGTCAAATAGGCTCAGAGCTAACAATGGCCCTCCGGAAGAGATATGGTAACGATAACGTTGTGGCATGTGGCCGAAAAACCAAACCAAGTGAAGAATTACTAAATTCTGGTCCTTTTGAATTCATTGATATTACAAAGAGGGAGATTATTGAAAAAGTTGTAAAAGAATATGATACAGATACAATTTATAACATGGCAGCGATACTCTCTGCAGTAGGCGAAGAAAGACCCTTGCTGTGCTGGAATGTAAACATAAATGGGCTTTACAATATAATAGAAATAGCACATGAACACGAGATGGCACGTGTTTTTGTACCAAGCTCTATCGCTGTTTTTGGTCCTGAGACACCTAGAGTGAATACTCCTCAAGAAACCGTGCTAAAACCCAAAACTATGTACGGTCTCACTAAAGTAGCAGGTGAACTACTAGGGGATTATTATTTTAAGAAATTTGGAATCGATGTTAGAGGGATTAGATACCCCGGTATCATCAGTAGTGAAACATTACCAGGAGGTGGAACCACTGATTATGCTGTGCAGATATTTTATGAGGCTATCAAAAATAAAAAATACACCTGTTTTGTAAAAAAAGACACAATCCTTCCAATGATGTATATGCCTGATTGCATTAAAGCAACAATTGATCTTATGGAGGCAGATGTTTCTAAACTTAAACATCATTGTGATTTTAACATTGCATCAATGAGTTTTTCAGCAGGTGAATTGGCTGATGAAATAAAAAAACACATTCCCGATTTTAAATGCGAATATAAACCTGATTTCAGACAGGCAATAGCTGATTCATGGCCACAATCCATAGACGATACTGCTGCAAGAGAAGAATGGGGTTGGAAACCCTCTTACAATTTACAATCTATGACAAAAGATATGTTAGAAAAACTAGGTAATCGCTACAAAGAAGGAAATTTATAAAAATTTAATTGTAATAGAAAAAATAGGTAGGTTTTATCCTACCACCATTTATTTTTCCAATCTTGATTCCACCATGATTTAACTGGTACATTAGTTTTAGTTTCCCAGCCTTCCCTCGTGAACTCGATTAAATGGTCCCAAACCTCGTTCCAATTTTCTCCTTGTATCCAAGCTATACAATCCCAGTCACCAGGGATACTCGCTCCACTAGTAGCCCAATCCCATTTCTTTATTCTCTCAGGGGCTTCATCTAATTTACCTTCTCTGAGTAACACCCAGGTACCTGCAGGTTTTTCCCACCACCAGCCATCTTTTTTGAATCCATTATATACCATATGCGAACTAGTGTGATCCACCTCATTCCAATCCTTTATAGTTTTTACGCAGTTATGCACTGATTCCAAATCCTGTGCATCAAACCAAACAATAACATCCCAGTCTCCAGCTACAATCCAAGTACCAATAACATTATCCCAATCGTGAAATCTTTTCCAGACATCGTCTGCTCTTCCCTTATGTGTTTTAATAAAAACATATGCGGATCTGTTTTTCCAATCCATATTCTGCCTCTCCATCTAAACAAATCGTGGTAAAATATATGCGACAATACCACTTATATCTTTCTCATGATCTAAAGATATTCTAACAAAAGTTTTTTGTGCTTAAACATATTCCTTTTTAATCGGAGAGATGATACTCATGCAGGAGTTAAAAGAGATCAAGGAACATATGAGTATAAATATCGCACCTATCAGAGAATATTTGGGTAATGAAGCAGAACATCTACTGGAATTTAATAATCCCAGAATTAAAAATGAGTCGTTACATCTTCCAGGCCCTGACTTTGTAGATAGAATATTTATGGATTCTGATAGACCCACAGGTGTTTTAAGAAATCTAAAATCAATTTTTAATCATGGCCGCCTTAGCGGCACTGGTTACTTGTCAATACTTCCTGTTGATCAAGGTATTGAACATTCTGCTGCTGCATCTTTTACTCCAAATCCTATTTATTTTGATCCTGAAAAAATTATAGAGTTGGCAATCAAAGGTGGTTGTAATGCTGTTGCATCTACTCTTGGAGTTCTTGGCTCTGTTTCTAGAAAATATGCACATAAGATTCCTTTTATTGTAAAGATAAATCACAATGAACTTCTAACCTACCCAAACAAGTTTGATCAGATAATGTTTGCCAATGTTGAACAAGCTTGGGATATGGGCGCTGCTGCAATTGGTTGTACCATTTATTTTGGATCACAAGAATCATCTCGACAGATTCAGGAGGTTAGTCAGGCGTTTAAGTATGCTCATGAACTTGGTATGGCTACTGTTCTTTGGTGTTATCTTAGAAACCCTGCTTTCAAGGTTGGCGATAAAGATTACCATTCCTCTGCTGATCTGACTGGCCAAGCAAATCACATTGGAGCCACAATTGAAGCAGATATTGTTAAACAAAAGCTTCCAACTATTAATGGAGGATATGTTGCTCTTAACCGTGAGGGAGTAAAGTTTGGAAAGATAGATGAGAGAGCATATACTGAACTTTGTTCTGATCATCCCATTGATCTAACACGATATCAAGTTGCAAACTGTTACATGGGCAGAGTTGGTCTTATTAATTCTGGTGGGCCATCTGGAGAGAATGATTTTGCACAAGCGGTAAGAACTGCTGTAATTAACAAGCGTGCCGGTGGCATAGGTCTTATATCTGGAAGAAAAGCATTTCAAAGACCTATGGATGAGGGTATAAAACTTTTAAATGCTATCCAGGATGTTTATCTCTGTAAAGATGTAACTATTGTATAGTTACTTCATCTCTTCTTTTTTATTCCAAGAAATTTAGGCATACCAAAATTTATTTATACTAGTTATTACTATATATATTTAGGCATGCCTAAAAATTGAGGCGATTGAGAATATGCACAAAAGAGGAATACCGTTAACACATCTAAAAAAAGGAAAAACTGGAAGAATAATCTATATACACGGTGGGCACCATGGAGGACCTCATGGTAGACATCATGGAGCACATGGTTTTCAAAGGAGATTTCATGTTTTAGGGATTAGAGTTGGACAGATAATAAGGGTAGACTCAAAACAACCTCTAATGGGGCCAATTACAATTTCTGTTGGTAATAGTCAAATGACAATTGGCAGGGGGATAGCCCATAAAATAATTGTTGAGGAATTATGATCAAAAAAATAGTTTTAATGGGAAATCCAAATGTTGGCAAGAGTGTAGTTTTTTCTAGACTCACTGGGGCTAAGGTTATTTCTTCAAATTATCCTGGTACTACTGTTGACTATTCAAAGGGAAAAATGCTGTTGGATGGTAAACAGGTTGAGATTATTGATGCTCCAGGGACATATTCATTAGAACCTTCTAATAAAGCTGAAGAAGTAGCTGTTGATATGCTTAATGATGCAGATGTTGTGATAGATGTTGTTGACGCAACTAATCTTGAAAGGAATCTGTATCTTGCTCTCGAGCTACTCGAAAGGGATTTGCCTGTAATTATTGCTTTGAATATTTGGGATGAAGCGAAACATATTGGAATAAATATTGATGAAAAAAAGTTGGAAAAGATACTGGGAGTTCCAGTTGTTCCCACCGTTGCTTTAACTGGCGAAGGAATAAAATCTTTAGTTTCAAAAATTAAGGAAGCAAAATCTCCAAAGAAGATCAAACCAACGAGTGAGAAAAGGCGATGGATTGAGATTGGCTCCATTATAAAAAATGTTGAAACAGTGGAACATCGTCATCACACAATTCGTGATAGAATTAACGATTTAACAATCAGACCTTTAACAGGTATCCCTATTGCTGCGGGTATTATTTTTATTTCATTTTGGATTGTTAGATTGATTGGAGAATCAATTATTTCATATATTATGAACCCAATTTTTGAACAAGGTTATAAACCTTTGATGCTTGGTTTTGGCGAATGGCTTGGTGATGGAGCCGTTTATAATATCTTAATTAGTGACACGTATGGAGTCATTGAATTCACAGAATCCTTCGGGATTTTGACAACAGGTGTTTATGTACCACTTGCTATGGTTCTACCATACATTATTGCCTTTTATTTCCTTTTATCACTTCTTGAGGATAGTGGTTATTTACCACGTCTAGCAACACTAGTTGATAATATTTTTCATAGGCTTGGTATGCACGGATTTGGAATTATTCCTTTATTCCTTGGGTTTGGATGTAATGTACCAGGATTGATAGCCACAAGAACTCTTGAAACCCGAAAACAACGCTTCATAGCCGCAACTTTACTATCAATTGCTGTCCCCTGTATGGCTCAAATGGCATTGATACTAGCATTTATCGGAAGTAAAGGTTTATATTATCTAGGAATCGTTTTTATTACACTTTTAATTCTATATATCACAATTGGTATTCTTTTGAATAAAGTTTTAACTGGGTCAAGTCCAGAGATTTTTTTAGAAATACCTCCGTATCGCCGGCCAAGTTTACGGGCCACAGGAAAAAAAACATGGATGAGGATCAAATGGTTTCTAAAAGAAGCTATTCCTTTTTTATTCATTGGCGTAGCTATAATAAATATACTTCACGTTTTAGGTGTTATTCAATGGATTTCTAATGCTGTTCAACCTTTTATGCACGGATTATTTGGCCTGCCGGGTGAATCAAGCGTTGCACTAGTTACAGGTTTTGTAAGAAAAGATTTAGCCATCGGTATGCTTGGTTCATTGAATATGAGTGCAGAACAATTAGTAGTTGCTGTTACAATGTTAACAATTTATTTTCCATGTGTTGCATCATTTGTTGTTTTGGTAAAAGAGTTGGGGGTTAAGGATATGATTAAAGCTGCATCAATTATGATTTGTACGGCAGTTATTGTCGGCATAATATTGAGATTTATACTTATTGGAGTGTGATGTTTTGAGAAAAAAAACAATTGAAGATTACGTAGAACTTTTTTACGATCTTCAAAAAGGAAAAAATAGAGTTCATACAAATGATATAGCCTCTGCTTTGAAAATTAATCCTGCAAGTGTTACTGAAATTTTTAAAAAGTTAAGTGAAGCAGGTTACGTAAATTATGAAAAGTACACTGGTGCAACTTTAACTAAGAAAGGCAGGAAAATTGCTATAGCTACAAAGAAAAAACATGATATATTAACAGAGTTTTTAGTACTTCTAGGTGTTGACAAAAAAACGGCAGAGGAGGATGCATGTGAGATGGAACATATCCTGCATCCTGATACTATGGATACTGTGATTAAATTCGTTGAAGTTGTTAGACAATGTGATGTTACCCCATTTTGGCTGGAACGTTTGAAAGAGTATGTTAAAACAGGTAAACTTTCGGAATGCCCCTCTGAATTAGCTGAAATATGTTTTAAATATTCAAAAACTAAAAATTAAAAAATCCTCCACGGATAGGAGGATGTGATAAGATTTAATCTAGTGTAATAGCTCCTTCTGGACATTCATCAACACACGTACCACAGTCAATGCAATTTTCTTCATCAACAACTGCTTTATCCTCAAGTTTTATTGCTTCGACTGGGCATGAGTCAACGCATGTTCCACAAGCGTTACATTTTTCTTTATCAATTGTTACTGCCATGGTTTTTGGCATATCTTTAATCTATTTTAATAGTTTTCTCAACAAATTAGTTTTATAGTTAGTTTACATTTCAATATAACACACCAAGGAAAGGTAGATAGAGGAACATAAATGAAACACTCATTTAAAGTAGGATTTAGCTTTGGATTAACTTCTGGAATAATTACAACACTAGGTCTTATGGTAGGTTTAAATTCTAGTACTCACTCAAGACTCGTAGTTATCGGAGGAATATTAACGATAGCGATAGCAGACTCTCTTTCAGACGCAATGGGCATCCATGTTTCTGAAGAATCTGAAAATAGACATACCACAAAAGAGATATGGGAATCAACACTATGTACCTTTTTCTGCAAATTTATAGTTGCATCATCTTTCATAATTCCAGTTTTACTGTGTAACGAGCTGAGAACAGCTGTTATTATCAGTGTGGTTTGGGGCCTACTTTTGCTTAGTATTTTTAGTTATAATATGGCTAGAGAGCAAAAAACAAAATCCTGGCGTGTAGTTTTAGAACACCTGATTATTGCCATTGTAGTGATAGTTGTTGCTCATTACGCGGGATATTGGATTGCGTTGACATTTGGATGAGACGGATCTGCCGGGAGTTAAACAACTCAACAGGAGAGATATTCAGGAAGAGATTTAGAGATTTACCTCTGTTGATTTTTAGTAAAATACTGCCTTAAATTGTACTTTTTAGAGGTTTAATAATGCAAAGAGAATCAATATATGATAAAATGACAAAATCTGAAAAAGTAGTTGCTGAATTATTAAAGAATCTAGGAATTAGATGGTCATATGAACATCCTATCTTTGTATGGGATGAAAACAATAGACCAAGAGTATGGGCACCAGATTTTTATTTGATTTCATTTGGAATTTATGTAGAGGTTTGTGGCTCAGATAAATTTGACTATAATTATCGAAAAAATATTTACAAAGAAAATGGATATGATGTGATTTTTCTACATATGTATAAAGAAACATATAAATGGAAAAAACATTTCAAAGACTATCTAAAAGAGAAATTAAATTATAGAAATAAAAAATTATTTTCGATGAGTTGGGATCAAATTTTATATAAATCCTAATTAGTCGGGAGATATAGTATAAAATGTTTTTCACTTTTAATTCAAATACTATTATACTTACATTTAAAAACATGTTTTTAATTATAAATATTGAAATGGTAAGTGATAAAGAACAATTGAAAAAGATAAGAGATTTTTTTAAACCAAGTCCGAGAGGTAGATTAGGATTCGAGAGATTTATTTCTGGACGTTGGCTATTATCCTTTCTATTTATTATAGGCCTATTAGTAGCAATGATTATTTTGGCACTAATAATTAACTTCTTAGAAAGTATTCAAGATTTGAATATTTTAATCTCAGTTGTAATTCCGATAATTCTTGGATTTCAATTAATA
>SMTZ1_10004062_pt1 | contig 21545 bp, 19 predicted proteins | sample DeeMarSWOR136_30_FD_25667 | JGI IMG/M metagenome (IMG submission 25667) | reverse complement strand
TTTTCCGGATTCATGGTGGTTTCCCATAGCTGATCTGGGTTCATCTCCCCCAATCCCTTATATCTTTGTATCTCTTGTCCCTTTTCTCCTGAGCGTAAGACATATTCTAAAACCTCAGAAAGGGTATTACATGTCAATTTTCCATTTTTGTGATTTATGGTAAAGGGGGGAGAACCCATGATCTTAAGGCTCTCTGCCAACTTTCTAAGCTCTTCTAACTCGGTAGAGGTTAAAAGGTCAAAATTAATGGAAGTTTCTTTGGTGATACCATCTATTTTTGAAAGACATCGGATAGCAAAACAGCTGTGCTCTATATCTTCTATTAGTGAATATTCGATAGGGGGGACAAAAGGATAGAAAAAACTGGCGTGACTTTTAATACTTGTAAGGAACTTCTCTACACTCGCTTTGTTTTTGAGGGCATCCTTCCGAAATGTACCTTCAAAGGCAAGTGCACTTAAAATATTTTTATCCCATTGTTTTTTATCAAGTTTTTCTAATAATCTCCTGTATTTTAAGGCCTTCTCCAGCACGTTTTGCAACCGATTATTTTTAAAGGATTTACATGATCCCTTTGGTACTATTTCAATCCCCTCGGTCCCACATTCAAGGAGGTACCTCTCTAGTGAGACCTCATCTTTAATGTACCTCTCCTGTTTCCCCCTTTTTACCTTGAACAGGGGGGGGTGGGCAATGTAGAGATACCCCCTTTCTATAATAGAGGGCATTCTTCTATAAAAGAAGGTGAGAAGCAGTGTTCTAATATGAGATCCATCTACATCAGCATCAGTCATAATAATAATGTGATGGTATCGAGGGGTTAAAATTTTATTCTCATCTTTTTCAACCCCCGTCCCTAAAGCGGAAATGATAGTATTAATCTCTTCATTTTCAAGCATTTTGTCGAAACGTGCCTTTTCTACATTTAAAATTTTTCCCTTAAGTGGTAAAATGGCCTGGAAACGACGGTCTCTACCCTGTTTGGCTGAACCACCAGCAGAATCACCCTCAACCAGATAGATTTCACACCGAGCAGGGTCTGTTTCTTGGCAATCCGCTAATTTCCCTGGCAGGATACTGCTTTCAAGGGCAGTCTTTCTGCGGGTGAGCTCTTTGGCTTTACGTGCTGCCTCACGTGCTCTCGCAGCCTCTAAGGCTTTACCCACTATCTTCTTTGCTACCCTGGGATTTTCCTCAAGATAGTAACCCAGTTTTTCACCTATTAACTGTTCTACTATCCCCTTGATATTGGTGTTTCCCAGTTTGCTTTTGGTCTGCCCCTCAAATTGAGGCTGTGGTAGCTTGACGCTGATGACAGCGGTGAGACCTTCTTGAAGATCCTCGCCTTTGAAATTCTCTTTAAAATCTTTTGGTGAGAGATTTTTGGTAGCGTAGTTGTTTATAGTTCTAGTTAAGGCTGTTCTAAAACCAGAAAGGTGAGTACCACCCTCTTTAGTATTGATATTATTGGCAAAGGAGAATACATTTTCTGTGTAGGTATCATTTTGTTGAAGTGCGATTTCTATCTGAACGATATGTTCCCTCCTCTCCCCCTCTTCCACAGAAAAGAAAGTTTTCTCACCCTGTAAATAAATGGGCTTTGGATAGAGGGTATTCTTATTCCTATTGAGAAACTCCACAAAAGAGACAATCCCCCCCTTATAATTAAACTCATGCCTTTTTCCCCCTCTCTCATCTTCGATGGTAATTAAGACACCTTTGTTCAAGAATGCCAGTTCTCTTAACCTCTGAGAGAGTAAATCAAAGCTGAATTCAATAGTTTCAAAAATATCCGCATCTGGTTTAAAGACCACCTTGGTTCCAGTACCTTTTGTTTTACCTACTACCTCCAGTTGAGAGATAGGCTTTCCCCTCTGATAAGCCTGATGGTATACCTTTCCATCTCTCTTGATCTCTAAACCCAAATATTCAGATAGTGCATTAACTACTGAGACTCCCACCCCATGCAAGCCTCCTGAAACTTTATAACTGCGACTATCAAATTTACCTCCCGCATGCAGAGTAGTCATTACTACCTCAGCAGCAGGCCTTTTTTCTTCTGGGTGGATATCTACGGGGATACCCCGCCCATTGTCAACCACCGTGATACTGTTATCAGTATGGATAATCACTTCAATACGGTTGCAGTATCCAGCTAGTGCCTCATCAATGCTGTTATCAACCACCTCAAAAACGAGGTGGTGAAGACCGCTACTCCCGGTATTCCCTACATACATAGCAGGCCTTTTCCTGACTGCCTCAAACCCCTCTAAAACCTTAATCTGGGTGGCATCGTATTTAAAAACTTGCTCTCTCATGAACGCCCTTAATCCTTTCTATGATACGCTCTAGTTCTTCGGGAGAATAAAATTCAATAATAATTCTGCCCTTCTTTCCCCTCTTTACAATCCTTACTTGGGTACCAAGCCACTGTCTGAGGTCATTTCTTATGTATTCCAAGTGAATTAGTCTCTTTTCTGGTTCCCTCTTTTTCTGCACCTGATTCAGCTTCTTTACCAGCTTTTCTGTCTCCCTTACCGACAACCCCTTACGTACTATTGTCCTAAAGGCTTCCCTCTGTTTCTGCGGCTCATTTAAACTTAGAAGACCTCTGGCATGCCCCATGGTTATTTCACTTTGGGCAAGTGATTTTTTAACCACATCAGGAAGTTTTAATAAACGAAGTTGATTGGCTATGGTTGTGCGGTTTTTCCCCAGTACCTGGGCAAGCCTCTGCTGGGTGTAATCAAAATCTTTCATCAGTTTTTTATACGCTTCCGACTCTTCAATAGGATTTAAATTTTCTCTTTGTAGATTTTCAATCAAGGAGTATTCTAATAGTTCTGCCTCTGAGACCTTCCTTACTATGATAGGAACTTTACTAAGCCCTGCAATCTTTGCCGCCTTTAACCTCCGCTCTCCTGCAATGAGCTGATAGCTACTTCCCACCTTTCTTACCAGTAGAGGTTGAATAACCCCTTTTTCTTTTATAGAAAGAGCCAATTCTCCAATCTTTTCCTGGTTAAAACTGCTCCGAGGTTGATATGGATTTTGTTGTATCTCATTGAGGTCACAATAAAGGCTACCTCCCTTCCTCGCAAAATCATCCTCAATGTCTGGAATTAAGGCCCCTAGACCCTTGCCCAATGCCTTTCTTTCAACCATGGTAGTTTTTCTCCCCATTGGTTATAAGTTGAGCTAGTTCCAGGTAACTTCTGGCACCAGCTGAGAGTTTATCGTAAAAAAATACTGGCTGCCCAAAACTGGGACACTCTCCCAACCGCACATTTCTAGGGATAATTGTTTGAAATACTTTATCTGGGAAATAGTTCTTGATTTCACACGCAACCTGATGAGAGAGATTATTGCGTTTATCAAACATAGTCAGCAAGAAACCCTCTATCCTGAGATGAGGATTGAATATCTTCTTGATTCTTTTAATGGTAGTTAAAAGTTGGCTCAGTCCCTCCAGGGCATAGTATTCACACTGGATGGGGATTAAAACAGAATCAGCTGCATTCAAGGAATTAATAGTCAATAATCCCAAAGAGGGGGGGCAGTCAATAATGATGTAATCATAGTTGTCGGTGATCTTTGCCAATCTCTCTTTAAGCCTCTCTTCCCTCCCAGAGACATTTACTAATTCTATCTCTGCTCCAATGAGATCAATACTGGAAGGAACTACATAAAGATGAGGGAAAGGGGTTTCTCTTATAATCTGCGTCAACTCTCGATCTTCAATGATTACATGATAAATGTTTTCTGCAATACCCTCTTTTTCAATCCCTACCCCACTGCTTGCATTTGCCTGGGGGTCAATGTCGATTAGCAATGTCTCTCTTTCTGTAAGTGCCAGAGAGGCTGAAAGATTAACGGCTGTGGTTGTCTTTCCAACACCACCCTTCTGGTTAGCTATACAAATGACCTTCCCCATATATCTCCTTTAAGAGCTCCCTACTTTAAAAATAAAACCTTTAAAAACATGAATAGAATATCAACCATTTAGAGAATAAATTCATTAAAAACATAGCATAATTGTAATTAATTTGAAAGCCAAAAATAAAAAATGTTTCACGTGAAACACTCATCTTTTCTTTATAAAAATCAAACATCTCTTTTCCTTGTTTACTGGTAATAGTAACCCCACTGTTCTGTTTATTTCAAGGGATAAATCCTCAACCACATCTTGGTTATTTTTTAACTCCTCTTCTGCATGCCTCCCCTTCATGACTATTAGATACCCTCCTTTCTTTACAAAAGGCGCTCCAAGCACTAAAAATTTTTCTAATCTGGAAAATGCCCTGGAGGTAACGGTGTCAAAGCTAAGATGGAATCCTTCTTCAGATTTCAAGCCTTCTGCCCGACCTTGAACAGGATAAATGTGGGTTAGGCCCAGTGTCCTCACCAGATGCCGTTGGAAATTAACCTTTTTTCTCGTGGCTTCAAGCAGGGTAACCTTAAGAGATGGGTGTGCAATCTTTATAGGTATCCCTGGAAACCCCGCCCCTGAACCTAAATCCAGAAGGGTGGCTTTAGAGGGAAGATACGGTACGAGTGATAGTGAATCAATAAAATGCTTTGTTATGATGTCAGCATCCCTTTTTAGGGAGGTAAGATTTACTTTCTGGTTCCATTCTTTTAACTCTTTTAAGTAGACAAGGAACATCTCAATCATTTTTTGATTGAGGAAAACTCCAATTTCTCTTGCGCCTTCTTTTAAGATGAATTCTGGGTCCTTTGACAAAAAATAGTACCTTATGTGTGGGAGGTTATTTCTTGATGGGACAATTTTTAAACGCCATGTCTAAAGAGAATGCAGAGGTGTGTAGTTTTTACTGAATTGCCCCTTGATCTTTTCTTAACACTATTTTATGGCGTTGGATTTCTCAGAGGGGGATGCTAAAAATGATTCCTCATTACATTGCCTAATAGTAAGGATTATAAATCTATACTCATCTCCCATTGTGGTTACTAAATAGAGAGTTCAAGAATTAAGGGGCTCAAGGGTTTTTTTAGATTTAATGAGTGTTTTTTCAGCACTCTTTCACCACCCCCTATTTTCCCAGGATGTATGTCACTAGAACCCTTGACTCCTTGCCCCCTTGAACCCTTATGTGTTTATGTTCACTTTTATAGTGTAATGAAAACCCCTTTTTGCTCAATATTAAAACTCTTTTTGGAGATGAACCCACATCTATTATTTCTCAAGCCTGGTACTCAGCATTCTTAATATATTATCCACATCTGTTACCTTTTCGTCTGAAACCTCCCAACCCGTTTTCACTTCACCGCTTTTGCTTTTCAATTTTCCCCTTACTTCTGACGGTTCTTCAACCCGATCATAAACCCTCACCACAATCCCATCATCCTTCCTGTCCAGCAAAACCTTCACGTTCCATCTCAAAGTCCCACGTATCCTAATGATTGAAATCCAATCTGTCTCAATAATACCTCTTCCTTTATCTTTAATCTTAATAGGGTACCTTAACTCTTCAACCATTAAATTTTCCAAGGCCTTCCATACCTCATCATACTCTTTAGCGAACGTCTTTGAGAAACGATAGGTGTGCTCGACATCTATTTGCTGATGGCCACACCCAAATTGAAAAAATAAGAGCACTAATCCTAAAAATACCGTTTTTATAGTTGATAGCTTCACCTTATAGATTCCTTAGGATGTAAATAATCGTTGAGTGTTTTTATTTTTGTATTTTAAATAATTGCGACGACATGTCAAGCAGAAACGACGGAAGAGTGTCGCTTTTATCTGGTAAAATTTAAAGGTATCAGTCGTCAGTTCGGGTTGCTATGGAACAGCGGCTATTCATTACCTTATCCTTTACCCCTAGACTGTTCTGTGGTATGAATATTTTAGTGCAGTATTTAGTTATGTTACATTTGCAATGGCGTTTAATATTATAATTATTCATGCTATCTCAATAATGTGTCTTATATAAAAGAAAAAATACCGCCACGCTTATAATTATTCCCTTTTAAATATGATGGTCACTTTATAGCTAACACGATGCTGAAGTAATCCGATCAAATGATTGCGAGGAGGCACATATGAGTAAACATTACGATCTCATTGTGGTGGGAGCTGGGCCGGCTGGATTGATGGCAGCTAAGACTGCAGGTGAAAACGGATTGAACGTAGCGCTTATAGAAAGGAAAACTGATATTGCTAGTGTTAAAAGGGCGTGTGGGCAGATGCTTCTAATATTTGATGGTCCTTATTTCGGTGAGCGAATGAAGTTCAACCCGAGGAATGGGTGGCTCTGCTTTCCTATAAATGGCTTTTCAGTGAAATATGACGGTCCCCATCTTGATCTCTACGGTTTCCGTTTCTATTCCCCAGACGGGAACCGAATAGAATTGGGTAGGATAGATCCAGAAATGATAGAAGCAAACGAAAAGAGAGTGGGCACCGTCCACGACAAATCGATACTTCTGAAAGGGCTGCTTAAGGAAGCGGAATCAAATAGTGTGGAGATTTTTCGGGGGGTCAACGTGATCGGTATTGAGAAGAAAAGAGGTGGGGTTGAAGTAGTTGGAGATGGTAAGCGATTCAGTGCCAATTTCGCCATTGGTGCCGATGGTTGCAATTCCCGCCTTACGGAACAACTGGGCTTTAACGCAAAGAGAAAATTCTACGGGACGCTGGTTGTGGCCGGCTGGGAGATGGATGGGGTTGAACTCCCCGAAGACCACTTCCCCATCTTCATTCTCAACTATGTTCCTCGTCCCTCCGTTTTCTTTTTGTGTAATCGCACGACAGCTGGTAGGTCTATATTGCTGGCGCTTGCCTTTGATCCACAAATGGAGCATAAAAAAGCAATAGACTACCTTATACAGCATAGTCCCTTCATATCGTGGTTCAAAAAAGCGAAAAAGGTAAGGGGCGTATCAGCGGTGGAAAATTGCTATTCTCCCATCGCCGAGCCCTTTAAAGATAACACCATCCTGATTGGAGATGCAGCCTGGTGCCAGGAGGCAGAGAACATGGGTTCACTCATGTGTGGCTGGAAGGCTGCTCACGCTGTAACATATGCTCTTCTAGAAGAAAAGCCGAACCGAGAAGGAGTGTTGAGCTATCTAGAATGGTGGAAGAAATCGTTCATCGAACATCACGACCATACCATTTATCTCCGAAATTTTCTCTTCCCCTATGCCCTAGACGAAGGCCACACCAACTATATCTTCAGCATAATCAAAGAACCCCTCCCGGCCACACTAGATGCTTATCTCATCCCCCATGTGGTAGGAGAGGCAATCGGAAAGGTGATGACCCAGATAGTGGAGGAGAGGCCAGAGATTGCTCCCACACTCCAAAGGTTCAGTAGCACACCTCTGGAGGAACTCATGGATGAACTAAGAGAAAAAGGGTTCCCACTCAAAAAGAGAAAAAGGAGCAAATATGATGACGAGGCACTATGACCTCCTCATCGGATGAGATCTCAGTCTACTATTTTGATAATGAGATATCCCCAGATGTTATGGTTTCAACTTTTTCATTATAAGTAACTTCCTGCTATTGCGTCTGAACAATTGAAAGGCTGATTTTTTTTGTTACCAGATCTAGACTTTCCCACTTTTCTAGGTAATGTCAACGCTTTTTTTGCTTTTAGCAACTCAAAATTGAGAAGAGTCATTTCTTCAACGATATTCCATAGCAATTCGTAATTCTTCGAATATTTCTCTGCTTCTACCTTCCTAGATTTACCAAGATACATCAATTTGGTCTTTTTTTTAACACTCACCGAGAAATAATATTGTGGATGTTTTTCTCCCTTTGCGCATCTGCATCGGGGGTTTCCACATCTGGTTCCAAGAAGCACTATCGTTCCGCGCATGATAGGCCCTATCTCAGTCAGCCTCTTATGCAAGTAGCCTAACCTTCTTTTAATTCGTGCAATTTCTCTCTTGTTCATGTTTTCCTCATCTGCTATAATTATGTTATGCTATTTAGCATATCATATTATCTCCACAACATCACCCTGTTTAGGAAGAAAAACAAATGGATTATTTATCCCCTCTTTTCACACAACTCATGATGAGTTTCTCTTTTGTCTTCGCATGTAGACCCACGGTAGAGTCTCTCATTACGATAACTCTGGGTTGGATTCTTTGTTCGGGAAGGAGAGCTCTCACCGGCATTAGCCGAGCAGTAGGCCACCACGTCTACGAAATCGCACGATGCTTATCAGGGATTTTTCTCTCGATCAAAATGGCAAATGGATGGACTCTGGAAACTTTTGTTTCTGATGATTGTTACACTTCTGCCGGGGCAACAGTCCATCTTCCTGGTGGGAGATGATACCTTGATCAAACACTATGGAAGGAAGACAGGGGGTGACGGGTTCTATCGCAATGCAGCCTGCTCATCGAAATCTTACTATAAGAGTCCCACAAGAGGGTCATAAAAAACACCTCACCATTGCAGGTGTTATTCTTAACAATCTTACCCTTAAATCCTGATTTTTCTACCAAGACCAATGCTTAGATTATTAAAGGATTGTCAGGTGTGCCTCTCTTTGGTATAGTTCCCTATCTTCCCCTCCCCGAACGAACCGATCCCTCACTGGGTGCTGAGCTCGTGGGTGAGCATGAAGATTTAGATCAGCTGATGTGCACTCGAGATGTTGAGGCATAGGAATCTAGGTTAATCAGACAGGTGTTTTTTAAAAAAGTTTTGATCAAGATAAACGTAGGGTGCAGCATTCTAAAACCAATTTGGCTTCTCATCTTAAGTCACTTCAATAAGTATGTTTATGAAGTAGTACCTACAATAGGGAGAGGTATTGTTTCAGCCACATTCATATACAATCCCTGTACCCCCCTTTGGCATAGTATACTGAATCGCATCAGCAGAACATATGACTTCACAATTGGCACATTCCAGGCACTGGTTCAAATGGGCAACAAGAGCTTTTCCCTCTTTAATTTCTAGCACCTCGCCACCACAGATAACAACACAGCTGCCGCAACCTGTGCATTTGTTGAGATCTATTGTAATAAAGGTATCGGGTACAGCAATCCATTTACTCATGTTACGTGCCTCTTAAAATGGATGATCAAACATCTTTTTCTCATTAAATGATTGTTCATTTTTTTGAAACCACTTGAGAATAGTGGGAAACATTTTAGGGTTTTGAAGGATCGGGCCATAGAGCTTAAGTAGATGGTTTATTTTTACTGCAATCAGCCAGGTTCCCATATCCACATAACCGAACTCGCCACATTTTTCAGGATCGGGAACCCCCATAACATGAGGTACTGCGGCAAGACGCATATTTTCAACCATCTCATCTATGCTACAGTCGTACTTCGCCATATAACCGGCACCCGTACTCCAGAGCACTATTCTAGTTTCACTAAGCTCTGATAGTTCCTTTGTGAGTTTATTATTTCTGGATTTTTGTTTGTCTTCATTATAATAGATAATCCTACTCATCCTACCTCGTGCGAGGGTATAGCCTGATAGCGCCTCATCTGAAAGGTCATCTGTTTCAAGGAGGGGGGCAACATATTGTGCAGTTTTGTATCCAGGCAGGCAAATGCTGCCGACGCCTCCAGCATCACCGCAGATTACAAGACCAGCCATATAGGGTTTTGTGAGTGGTGGCCCTGGCATAAAGCAGGACTGCCGCTGATAGGGTTTATCAGGGAATCCCTCACAGGGCCGCAACATCCTTTTTACTTCCATAATACCATAGAGGTTTTGAATATACACACGTCGTGAATTCTTTTTAGCACTGGCCATAGAGCTGAGTGGGGTCCAGGCTGTTGGAGCGTTAACTGTAATAATGCCGCCGGGGCGCAAACTTATGGTGCAGGCACCCCAGGGTTTTGGTGGTGTCAATGTCGGTCCGAAAAACATGTGACGCACATGTTCGACATATTCAAACATCTCCTCTTCCGACCTGAACTTCCAGGCTTCGCCGTAATGGTAAGAGCAGATGTTTGGATCCCATTTTTTAAGCAAACCAGCTTTTTTGGCTATTGTGGAAACCCTGCCGTCCGCCCCTATAGTGAGTCTTGCCTTATACCGCTGACCGTCTTCAGTAACCACTCCTTTAATGACGTCTCCTTCTCTGATAATATTTACAACGGCAGTGCCTGATATCAGTTGAGCCCCGGCATTTACTGTTTCTTGTGCCAGGACCCTGACAAAATCGCAGTTATGCAGGCTATAGCTTTCCTCCTGCCCAGTTTTGCCAGGTGCCACTGTATGGGATTTAAAAACAACTTTATTATCTTTATTTACATAGTAAAAGAAGTTACCTGATCCAAGATCCCCTGGCTTTAGGTGGGGTATCTGTTTGATAACCTTGAGCTGTAAATCTACCAGCTCAGGCATTGAGTGGAAGATAACACGAGGACAATATTCTGTTGCGCCGTGACATTTGTCTCCAGGAGTACCGCCTGCCTCTATGAGAAGTGTTTTAAAACCCTTCTTGGCGAGAAAATACGCAGCTGTCGACCCATTGGATCCAGCACCGACCACAATGACATCATAGATCATTATGATCACCTCTTTTCTGAAAGTGTTATTACTAGGAAAAAGTGATCAGACTTTTTTTCGCACCATTCAATTTTACCGCAAGACCGAAATTAACTTTCCATTTTTTTAGTGTCATGGTCGGTAGCCCCCAATGTTTGATCCATTTAAGTTCCCATTTCTTGTCTCCGGTCAAGAGTGCCATATCCCTGCAGAGCTGACCTACGGGTATACCCATTGCTTCCAAGGAGGGTACTTGCAGTGCTTTATTTCTGCATTTTCCATTCTCTAGACAACCCTGGGGATAGCATATCTGACAGGGTCCTGCGCCAAACGTCTGCAGAACAGCTTTTTTCCCAAGCACTTTTTGCACGTCTTCCCTGAAGCGAGTTATGGTTTTGAATTCCCATTGAACACCACCATAATCGGCGAAAAGCTTAGTCTGCATGAGGATAAAGATGTCAGACTTGTCAAACAGTTCCCGTACCTTCTTCGCCGGCGGTGTAAAATAAGGACACGCAGATGCTGTTTCAATCCCTGGACAGCGGGTGAAACGCCATTCCCTTTTTTTTGTTGTCCGGCTGATAAAATTTGTCCAAAGCTGATAGCGGCACATATCTTTTATTCTGTCATCACTGATGACAATTTCAGGAGGGGCTATCCCAATGCGTCCCCAATTTTCTATTCCCTCTATGGGATAGTGATAAATATATTTTATATCAATAATTTTTTTCAACTCAGGATAGTTATCGATCATCTTAAGCTTCTTCTGGTAAAGCTTTTTCTTTTGCTCATCAGTATACTTTTTACTGATCGGGTTGTCTGCTACAATAGAGCGTTCAATATTGTCAATAGAATAGTTAATACGCTTGTCAAATTGAATTGGTTGCATTGGTAATTCTCCCCGTAAATTATGGATTATGTGTTAAGTGGTTAGTTGAATTGACTGCATTATGTCACGCAAGGTTGCCTCGAAAAGAACCATGCGGAATAAAGCACACTATCTCTATTTATTACATAACATTATGATCATCTCGCAAACCATGCTGAATGATTTTAGTCAACAGGAGAGCAGCTAGGTCAAATTCAAGAGAGCTATAATAAAAAAATAAATCATTTTACAAATATATATTGCACTATGTGTTTTTTGTCAATAAAATTCAAGAACTATTTTGATTAGCGAGATGAAAGTGTCACAATACTTTTTTGATGAAGTAAATTTACTCCCTTAGAAAGCCCCGCCATTCATGGCGGGGTGTATTCCAAGTGTCTATAGGAGTCTTGCGCAGTTATGTAAATCATCATATCGATCCAGAGGATACGTTTGGGTGGGGTTTAAAGCTCCACTCAAACTTTATAACGGAGTTTACTTTTTAAAGTAAAATTTCACTCCTACATCACATGTCTATATTGTGCGCTCATAATTTATTATCAAAGGCCGTACGCTTCTGTTATAGATGGTCAGTAGTTAAAAACCGAATTATTTAAGGTTACCATATCAAGTCTACGTTAAAATTTATTTGATTGACTACCTTCGCCTCTGTCAAAAAGTATAAACTATTTTGCTTATTATAGGCACCGTAAATATTGTGGTCAATTCTTTACTAAGATGATCAAACATAGGACTAATAAAATTCTGAAATTTTCTAAAGTTATCTTAATAAGTAACGATATTAATAAAAGCTTATCAGATTATTTTTCTTTTTCAAAATAATAGGTGAACTGTGAAAACACAATCTTTAGCAAAGTCAGAAATAACTAAACCCCAAAAGAAAAAAAAGATAATACTAATAGAAAAACTTGGGCAAATAGAGCAGATAAGACAGATAAAACATTCAAATGCAAATATTTCTGTTATCATTATAAGATTGATATGTTTAATTTTTTGCTTAGCTTTTTGGTATGGTATTTACAAATTATTTAGATTGTTAATTTTTTAGTAGTGCTAATAAGATCTTGCATTCTTATGCACCAGTAAATACCCTGAAAATCTTATTCACACCACAATAGTAACCCCATTTACACTCAATCTTAAAAATTACCTTATCCTTTACCCATAAGATATTCTATGGTATAGAGAGTTTAAAGTCAGAATAGTGTATAATATTGCATTTCACAACGTTGAATTTGTCTAAATGTGTTAGGTATTTTAAATACAGCTACATGAAAATAAAATGAAAAGTTGAGCTTATGATTTCATGCTGAAATCTAAAATATATTATAGGATTATTCACATAACTCAGGTTCATCTTTTTAATATTGATTATTTTATAATTTTAGTTGTCTGTTTTGCTAACTTGCAATGAAATATCAAAAAAATATATATAATCAAGCTGATAGCTGTAAATTGCCTGAATCAAGTGAATAGCCCTATATTAAATATATTAGAGGATATGAAACTAAAATTATTACGATCTATAGTCATTTTGATTCTCGTTTCAGTTCTATTTATATTTCTTTCTCTCTGCTTGACTTATTGCGAGACTCCTTTAGAAGAAGATGCTTTTATAACTTTTAGATATGTTGAAAATTTTCTTAATGGAAATGGGTTTGTATTCAATAAATCAGAAAGAGTTGAAGGTATCTCTAATTTTTTGTGGGCAGTGGTACTTGCTATCCTGTCTAGATTTGGTTTTGCTTTGCTTCCAACATCAGCCATGTTAGGATTAGGTTTAGGTATTCTTATCATCTGGACACTATGGTTATTTTCAGTCCTTTATTTAAAAAGTGAAAGTTATTTTCAATTTATTGCCCCCCTACTTTTGTCAACTCATACTTCTTTTATTATTTCATGTACTAATGGATTAGAAACTGCATTATATACATTTTTCATAACCATTGGTACTATCAGCTTTGTGCTTGAACTAAGAGAAAAAGAGGTATTCCCTTATTCTGCTGTCATATTTTCTCTCGCATCTATGACAAGACCTGAGGCTCCACTTCTTTTTTCTGGTATTATGCTTACCCTAATCTTTAGAGATTTAATAAATCACAAATTAAGAAGACACACAGTGGTTAGTAGTGTAACTTTTTGTCTTATTTATGGTTCTTTCATTAGCTTTAGAATATATTATTATCATGATATTTTTCCTAATACTATTTATTCTAAGATTACCGCTTCTACTTTGAGAAGCTCCATTTTATTGTTTGATTTCTTTGTCAACACCAAAAGTTATTTTATTTTATTCCCAGCACTATTTTTGTTGTTTAAAACTTATGCTAAAAAACCCTTTTATCAAATTGTCATTATAATAACTGTTCACACAATTTCTTTACTTTTTACAACCCCTTTTCCAAGATATATAGTTCCTATATTGCCTTTATCCTTCATATTGGTTCAAGAAGGTTTGTTTCAGATTTCAAGAATCCTTGAACATTTTAGCAGTGTTAAAGGAAGATATAAAGAAGGATTTGTACTTCTTCTAACAGTTTCTATTCTACTTACTAACTTACTTGGGCATGATTTTGGATTTTGGGGAAAATTTGTTGTTCCCAAAGCAAATCTTCTATTGATAAACTTGAAGCAAATTTTTGCTAACCCAACTATTATAAAAAGAAAATTTGAAGCATATAATTGGCAAAACACTCCACAAAACTTTCATGCATTATTTGGGGATTGGATAAGGAGAAATATCCCCGAGAATTCGATTATTTTATATGATCAGATGGGACAAACACCATTTTATGCTGGGCGAAGTTATACATTCATAGATTCCTTAGGGATAACCGATAAAATAATTGCTGAAATAAAATATAAAGAAAAGAATTTTATACTATTTAAAATAAGGGATTTAGTTCTTAAATTAGTTCCTGGAGTAGATGCAGAGACTTATCAAAAAGACTTGACATTTTCAGGATACGTTTTGTCAAGAAATCCTGATTATATATTCATATTAGTTAAAAGTAAGGAAATAAGAAGGCTTATATTTTTAGATGAATTTAATCATAGATACTATAAATATCGGAATTTCATTCCAGGCTCTCGAGAATTTAATGCATATTATAGAAAAACCTCAGTTCCTATTCCTAAATTTATCTTATCTTACCCTTTACATTAGATAATCTAAACAAGGGGCTATAATTTTTGCAGTTGTATCAACAGACCTCACTTAAATGCCACATGCCCACAAATTGTGGTCTCGATTTATCCCCTAAAACTTTAACATTCTGCTTCTATGTGGGTTTCCTTCGTCAAGCAATTTTTTGGTCAAAGTTTAGAAAATTGCCATGATACTACCTTTCAATGTCCTACTTGCTCCTGCCTGGTGAAGGTGTCTTTCGGAAAAAAATTATTAATTTCAAAACAGTGTGTGACACATATAATCACGAAACATCCATGGCTGATATTTGATCTGTGTGTGGTTGGCTGGTTCTTGAAGGGCGTTGGGTATTATACCCAATCTGCCAGCTTCTATCCGTGCTGACACCTGTTGGCCAGACACCTAATACATCATGCGTGAGAAAAAATGGAGGGCTTAAATTACACAAATTACTAACGCAAATATACACTCCAAAATTTAGTCAAACCTTATTAATTATGCAAATTTCAGATTTAACCTGACCTTGAAATTAATTCTCTCAGATTAAATCCTGGTTATTACAAATTTTTTAACAGAACAAATACTAATCCCGGAGCAGGAATGCCAAGTGATTTTGCAGCACTATTTTCTCTACATACAAAGTTTTACAGCACAATAGTCAAAATAATGTCACCTATCGGTGTTTTGACTAATTCCATTTACAAATCGAAGAAATGTGAATGTGGTATCGCTAGAAAAACTTCTTATATTTCAATTTATTATAAAATAATTACAGAGGCACTATCTAATGCCTCTGTTTTGTTATTTTGGCATAAATTGTGCTTTATTAAAAATAGATATTATTTATTAAAGTTTCTCATATCCTTTCTTCATAGGGGGTACGATGGCTCCAGAGAGGGCTTTAATAATCGATGATGAATCAAAAAATATAAGAAATCTATCTTTTTTTCTCAAAAAAATGGGGATTTTTGTTGAGGAAGAGTCTGATCCTCTTTGCGCCCTGGAAAAACTCCATGATGGTAATGGTGAATTTGATATTATTTTTATAGAGCAGAAATTGCCTCTCATCAGTGGAATTAAGATTTTAAATGACTTGCAATCTTCTAATTGTAAGAGCTGTGTCATTTTTATGACAAAAAAACCCGATTTAAACACTGTAGTCTCACTTTTACAGGAAGGGGCCTTCAGCTTCTTAAAAAAACCCATAGATTATAATCGATTGGGAGATGTGGTAAAGAAGGGTCTGGACAATAGAAGAGCATTCTTTCAAATCCTTGAAATGTCAGATAGTTTGAGGGAAGCCAATAGTAAACTTAAAAGACAGAGTGGGAGGTTAAAAAAAGAGAAGGTTTCCCTTAAGAAGATAAATCAAGAACTAAATTTATTGAATCAATTGAGCTTGCAGATCAATTCCACCCTTGACGTTCACAAAATGGTACATAAAGTTGCTCACAGCAAATTTAACGAATTAATTGACCATGATATGGTAACTTTCTTCCATTTCTTAGGGGAGGATGCCTTTTTAAAGATCTATTCCTCTGCCTTTTCTCTTAATAGTAATGTAATTGAAAGACTAAGAAGTGATTCTATTGAGGAATACTACAGGTATACAGGAAAAAAATTACTTACCGATGATATTCGCACTGAGGTGATAAAAAGGAAAAATTATGGTGGAATAAATAATAAAATATCTTCAATCAGAATAGATAAGAAAATCCATATACCTCTTAAGGTTGCCAACAATGTGTTGGGTATGATGGGTTTAATTGGTGTGCAGAAACTCAGTAAAAACCACCTTAGGTTAGTTTCTACTATGGCCAATCAGGTAGCACTTGCGTTAAAAAATGCAACGGAGCACCAGAGAATCCAAGCGTTAGCTATTACTGACGAGTTAACAGGTCTCCATAACCGTCGTGCCTTTCATAATGCGTTAGATAAGGAACTTCGAAGATCTAAAAGGTATCGAAAACCTCTTTCCTTAATTATGCTTGACGTTGACGGCTTTAAAGAAATCAATGATAACTTTGGTCATCAAGTAGGAGATGATGTACTCAGATCGTTAGCCGTCTGCTTACAAAGGTCTGTTCGAGAAACCGATTTTTTAGCCAGATATGGAGGTGATGAATTTGCTGTTATACTACCTGAAACAAATGCGGAGGAAGCTTCTGTTTTAGCTGAGAGATTGAAAAATATGGTTAAGAATTATTCTTTTAAACTAGGAAGATCACACTATACTATTACTTTGAGTATGGGTGTAGTGGATATTTCAAATACTAACACAGTAAGCGAAGATGAGTTAATTAGACAGGTTGATAGCGTGCTCTATATGTCTAAAGGACATGGTGGAAACTCCGTAGAGGTTTTGTGTAACACGTGATACTGAAGATTTAAATGAATACTTTCAATTTTTTTAATGTTAATGAAAAGGTTACTATGAAACCGTTGGATACTGAAAAGGAATATGAGTATTCCTGTTCAGTAAAAGATATCCACGATAATTCACTTACTTTAGAAATATGCAATGATGATGGCAAGACTTGTCAAATCTCTTCAGGTACTAAAGTACTCATTTCCGGAGAGGGGTCCAATTTTAGATTTGATATCCCTGCGAGGATTGTGGAACATTCGTTACCTTCGATATTAAAACTAGAAAAGATAGGATTAAGGGCCCATCTGCGTATGAATGTTATGGTTCTACTTCAGTATCGGAAATTAACACCCAAAGAATATGAAGATATCGAGAAAATATACATTAGTAATGACAAAGAGGATTGGTTTTCTCAATCCTTTTTCATAAAGCCTTTTATGGAGGATACGGCAAAAGAGGAGGAGGTAGGGAATGTAGATCGTTTTATTATCAACGCCTTGATTGATATTAATTTAAAACTTAATCTCATCCATAATATGTTGTCATCTGAAGATGAAACGAGTATTTTTAGACAAAAACCTGTGGAAGTAAATATCAGTGAGTCAGGAATCGGGTTTATTACAAAAGAAAAAGTTAGGAAAGGAGAGATTCTCGAGTTGAAGATACTGTTGCCCATTTTCCCCTTAGCCATTATAAAGGTCTGGGGCAAGGTTGTCAGAAAAACTTCATTGTCAAAAGGTGGTTATAGAATAGGTATACAGTACATTAATATCAAAGAAGAAGACCAAGATAAGATTGTGCACTATATATTTAAAAAGCAAAGAGAATTATTGAGAAACAAAAGAGTGTGAGTGGGGTAGATGGCAATGAAAGCATATAGGTTTATTATCCTACTATTTCTTGCAGTCTTAAGCCTTTGGAGATGTACACCAAGCTTTCTATATGTTTCTGATCCCACCGTATACGTGAGGGAGGAACTTCCCCCGCAAGAGACAACTTCAAGACTCACTGTGTTCCCCTTTGAGAGTCCCTCCTACTATCCAGAAATTGGGATGTATGCGGCTAAGCTATTTTTTCAACAATTACTTGAAAAAAAGGAGTTTGAGGTTTCATTCTCACAAGACACTGATTGGTGTGAAAAAGGGAGAAGCTGGGTTGGAAAGACAGAACTGGCAGTTGAAGAGGGAAGAAGGCGTGGAAGCGATTATATCCTCATTGGTAGTGTAGACCAATATATGGTTGGATATATCACCAGTAGTAGGGTTATGGTAACTGCTAGATTAATTGAGGTACGAACAGGAGAACCCATTTACTTTGCAACGATATGTGGAAGTGGTAAGCCTGGAAAAACATTTTTAGTACTTGATCTTAAAAGTGGTGAAAATACCCCCAGTGCCACTTCGGTTCTCTATGCAGTAGTTAATCATATAGTTAAAGACTGCTTTGATAGGAAGAAAGGGTATCTGGGACCTTTGAACATAATCTTATAGCCTTTCCTGTGATATGGTTTATGATACAGGAGGAAGAGGGCTCAGGGATCAGTGGGTGGGGAATGTAATGCATGATACAGTTTAGAATTTTAAATTCAGGTTTTTAAGAGGCTTGCCTCCTTGTTGTCATAATGATATAATATGATTTTTAGGAGTATAATTAACAATGAAGAGATACAGAGATACACTATTTATAATTACTACTATTCTTCTTCTTTTACCCCTTGCTTCCTTTGCCCTCACGGTAGATGAAGTAATCAAATTGAAAAAAGCAGGGGTGAGCGATAAGACTATTCAATTGATGATCCAACACGAGATACAAAGGGAAAAGTTATCTGATCCCTACAAAAATATAGGGGTTAGAAAGATTGAAGAAACAGATGGCAGGAGTTCAACTATCTATTCGACTGGAGAGATTGAAGATCGAGCAGACTATGAAGATGAGAGTGAGAGGGAAAAGAGGGAGAAGGCATGGGAGATGTTGCACAACATAGTGATTGACAGTCGTGATAGAGTAGATTGAGCTAACAAGAAGGAATGGTTCAAAGAGAGGGCCAGTAAGTTTTATGTATCCCCCTCACCTTTTCAATAATCTTTTCTGTACTACTCAATTTCTTGCCTTCCCTTTTAGAACCGCTCAGGATAGACTCTCCTGTGAGTTCCTTTAGTGTAGCCTTCACAGAATCCCTCAGACCACTGAGGTGATAACCTCCTTCCAGTGTGATTAATAATCTTCCCTGACAATTGGACTGAGCCATATCCATGATCGAAGAAGTAAGGGTAGCAAATCCCTCCGGAGTGACCTTCATAGCCCCTAGTGGATCCTGAAAGTAGATGTCATAACCAGCTGAGACCAGGATGAGTTGAGGTTTAAATCCAGAGGCAATTGGTTCCAAGATCTCCCGATAGATTCCTGTAAAATCTTGATCTCCCTGACCTCCAGGCAGAGGGACATTGATGGTGAAGCCTTTACCCTCGCCTCTTCCATCATCATCAATGCTTCCACTTCCAGGGTAGTAGGGGTATTGGTGAGTGGAAAAGTATACTATATGAGGATCATCATAGAATGCATTTTGTGTTCCATTGCCGTGATGTAAATCCCAGTCAACAATGAGAATGCGGTCTAAGAGGTATTTTTTGCGGGCATAGTGTGCACCGATGGCAATATTATTGAAGAGGCAGAAACCCATCCCCTTATTTCTTTCAGCATGATGACCCGGTGGTCTTACCAGGGCAAAAGCATTTTTAACCCCACCCTCCTCCATGACCTTATCAATTGCCACAAGCACCCCTCCCACCGCCATCTGTGCTGCTTCCCAGGACCTAGGAGAAGTCGTAGTGTCTGGGTCTAACATGCTGAAGGAGCGCCCTGCGGTTGCGGCAACCTGATTAATGTAGTTCACAGAGTGGTTAAACTCAAGCTCTTGTTGAGTAGCAGGGCGTGGCGATAGTATCCCGAACCTTCCCTCCATTTCTTCATCGTTAAGCATCTCATACACAACTTCTAAGCGGTGATGACTTTCAGGGTGGTAGTCCCCCGTTAAGTGTTGAAGGTAAATTTCATCTCTAACCACTGCTGTTTGGGGATCCATTTTTTCCTTCCTTAATAACTATTAAGCATTATAAAAAGCTCTCTTCTCCTCGATTTAAAAGCTAGTCCCTTTTAGTACATTTGTCAAGCAAAGAGAGCGAAAATATTATTGACAGTTATTGCAAAAGATTATAGTTATTTAAGCATATTACATTAGTATAAGGAGTAAATGTATGCTCGGTATTGGGATGCAAGAGATCATTTTAATTCTTATAGTAGCCTTGATCATCATTGGCCCCAAGAAATTACCTGATTTAGCGAGAGCGCTGGGGAGGGCAATGGCAGAGTTTAGAAGGGCCGCTGATGACCTAAAAGAAAACCTGGATATCAATGGGGTGAGGGAAGAAAAAGAAAAGATGATACAAGACTTAAAACAGGCTAAATTTTATAAAGATAGTGATGCAAAAGAAAGTAAAGAACCTACTAAAACGGGGGAAGCAGAAAAAAGAGAGGAAGGATTAGATCTAAATGGCTGATGAAAAATTACCCTTTACAAGTCACCTAGAGGAGCTGAGGAAGAGGATTATTATATGTATTATTGCTGTTGTCTTAGGATTCTTGGGTTCGTACTTTTTTGCGGAGCAGATCTTTAGTTTTTTGGTAAAGCCATTACAAGAGGAACTTCCCCCTGATAGCCTGCTTATTTTTACAGCATTACCAGAGGCCTTCTTTGCCTATCTCAAGCTCTCACTATTTGCCGGCATATTCCTGGCAAGCCCTGTGATTTTATGGGAAGTCTGGTGTTTTGTTGCACCAGGTCTCTACGATCATGAAAAGCGCTACGTGTATCCCTTTGTTTCTTTCTCAACTTTGTTTTTTGTAGCTGGTGTTTTATTTTGTTACTTGGTTGTCTTTCCCATTTCCTTTAAGTTTCTTATTGGCTATGGCTCCGAGGCAATAAAACCCCTACCATCTATTAAGGAGTACCTTTCTTTCTCCTGCAAGATGCTCCTTGCCTTTGGCATTATTTTTGAACTTCCTCTCTTTGTGCTGTTTCTCGCCAAAATAGGTATTGTCGATGATAAAATGCTCCGTAGCAAAAGGAAATTTGCAATCTTAGGTGTTTTTATTGTCGCTGCTATCCTTACCCCCCCGGATGTTTTCAGTCAGGTCTTGATGGCCTTCCCTCTGATCGTTTTATATGAAATCAGTATTCTCGTAGCTAAATTTTTTGGGAAAAAAGGTGGAGAAGGAGAAGAAAAATAGTGGTGGAGAGAAGAAACTTTTTAACTTATCTGACACACTGTTTGAGGACCTACCTCTTTCGAGCTGCTAACCTTGATGATGTTTTCACCTCTACTATTATCTGTTGGTCCCCTCGCCCTGTTCCTTGTGTATAAGGGATACCTTTACGTTTAAGCCTTAAGATCTTACCTGATTGGGTTCCTGGAGGTATATTCATGCGGATTTTCCCCTCCAAGGTGGGAACTTCTATTTGAGTTCCAAGGCTGGCTTTGCGAAAGCTGATAGGTAAATGGTAGATAATATCAGTTCCTTTTCTCTCAAAGAGGGGGTGGGAATTAACATTAATCACGATATAGAGGTCACCAGGTGG
>SMTZ1_10006801_pt1 | contig 21549 bp, 18 predicted proteins | sample DeeMarSWOR136_30_FD_25667 | JGI IMG/M metagenome (IMG submission 25667) | reverse complement strand
ACCTGAGGTGCCGGATGCGGTACCTGCACCCAGGTCAACGAAAATGCTTGTCGTGAACGCGGAGTAGTTAAGGGTATCGGTTCCCTGGCCCGCGTTCTCAGTAACCGTGTCTTCTCCACCCCCCTCTTCGAACCTATAGGTGTCATTGCCCGCGCCGCCCACAAGCGTGTCATTACCAGCACCGCCGGCAAGGATATCATTTCCGGCACCGCCGGTCAGGGTGTTGGCGTTCGCGTCGCCCGTCATGGTATCGTTGGCGGAACCGCCGATCACGTTATGAATACGGCTGACACCGTTTGTGCCTGTCGCAGTCCCTCCGCTGAGATCCACCGTGATACCGCTGGTGTATGCAGAGTAATCGAGTGTGTTCGTCCCGCTGACGCCTCCATCAATGGTTCCTGCAAAGGTTGCCCCGCTTTCAAACACAAACCTGTTGTCTCCCTTGCTGCCAATAATCTCTTCGATGTTGTCAACCTGATTCAGACCTCTGCTGCTGTCGTTGACTGAAAAAGTCCCGTCCGCATGGAAAGTAAAGGTCAGGTTGGAGAACAGATTCGAGAAATCCAGGACATCGTGGCCGGCCCCTCCATCCAGGATGGTGCTAGTGGACACCGGAAAGGCCGAAACTATAAAGGTATCATCACTACCTAAACCATAGACAGTAAGGGCATCATCTGAATCTAGCGCCTGTGGTGAAACAGTGCCTCCGGTTACCTGTGCCGCTTCAATCGTAATTGTATCTTCTTCGGAAGTCCCCTGGACATTGACGTTGTTCAACAGGTAATTATAGTGATCTATAATATCGGTTTCGAAAACAGAAATTGTCTCGATAACTCCTGTGCTGTACTCCAGATTCCAGTCGCCGCCGAGGTAGGAGGCACCGGTGTCGTCAGTGGACGCCGCAACGTCTGCACCGGTCAATTTGCTGAGGTCTTCGACAAAGGCAACACCTAACTCGCCATTCGCGATGTTACATCCATAAAGGAGGACATCGCCTCCCTCCTTCATGGCATTTTGCCATGCCTTGAGTCTTGAGGAATATTCTTTCAGCTTATCCCTGTCTATGATGCTGTTTCCAAGGCGCATGGTTCCCACCGCGCCGTGGGATATGATGTGAACAGCGCTGACCCCTTGGTAGTGCTCCAGAGTTTCGGTAATCTGTTCAAGGCCGTCCCGGTCCGCATCCAAGATCACGATCTCGTAGGAAGATTCTTCCTGGCGTTCATCTCCTACCCTTAAGGAAGTCTCAAAATGCGACGATAAAGACTCTCCCTCATCAGCATCAATAGAAATCACGGATTCCGAATCCTCGGCCTCTTTATTAATATTTTGGGTCGTGTTAATGTCCGGGAGTTCCTCGTTTTCAATGGAGGTCTGTAAATCCATACCGGAATCAGTACCCTTGGCATCAAATTTATCCAGAAAGGATTCATACTCAGGGACGGAGGAATCGATAAAGATGAGTTGATGTCCGCTATTATGTAATAAAAGATAAGAGACTTGAGGTGAGACAGTTGTGGTGGCGGGAACGTCTTCGTTATTTTGTGTATCGGCAGTATTGGCAAGTGCAAGATCAGCGACATCTTCCGTATCCGCGGTTGCTTCCTGTGTTTCCGCAACATCCTGAGTATCAGCCACACCTGTCTCCGCGGAACTTTCGTCTTTAGTCGTGGTTGACGCAACCTTACTATCATGAATCTCGACATCACCTTCTTGAGATATATCAGCGGCCTCAGTTTCCTGACTGTCAGTAGTGTTAACCTCTGATTCCGGTAACTGATTATCCGGTTCCACAAGGGCAGGGACAGGATCGAGACCTAGATCTTTCTGTTCCTGGAGCTCCTGGGATGCCATTACCGGATCTGCCGAAAGCAACAGGCGCCTCTCAAGGGGCTCAAAAAGCATCCTGCGTCTGACATTGTCCTTTTCCGGAGACAACTTCTTTGAAAAGGACTTCAATTTACCTCTGATTTTTTCGAGATATGACATGGGGGAATTCACCTGACATTAAGGGTTAATATTTCATATGCCAGTTATGCTGAATCAGGCTCAAGACATTATAGATAAAAAAGTATAAAGCCTGACCATCTGATCTGAAGGAGGAGATGAAAAACTCTGTAATCACATTAGGACATTTTGTTCAATAAGATATTATATGTTACTTATTGTTTTTATTCTTTATTTTAAATAAGTTAGACGGAATTATAGGTTAAGTTCAACTGCCTGTCAATCATGATAATATCGTATTTTAATTAGTACTTTTATTATCTATTTTCTAATACGTTTCTAATAATAATTAATTAGAATTATTAAACACCCTGCAGCGAGGTATGGGTGACCACCTATCAGACAAGGTCAATTCCGCCAATACTACTCCAACCACTTATTGATCCCTTCCAGATCCACTTCGCTCAAGATTCCTACCGCCCTTTTAAGACGAAGGCTGTTAAGGATGTAATCATACTGGGATTTTACATATTCCAGCCTTGCCTGGTGAAGATCCCTCTCCGCATCAAGGATTGCCAGGCTGGGAAAGAGACCTGATTTAAATCCCTCTTTTTTTGCCTCTAAGGCGATTTCATTTGATATTACTGACTGTCTAAGCGCCTCCGCATTTTTGATGGCGCTATTGACGCCAAGGAACGCCGCCCTGGTCTCACGCTCGGCTAAACGGATCTCCTTTTCCAGTTCCTGTTCAGCGGCCTCTGAGAGCGTCCGGGCCTCCCTTACCCTGGAAAGAACCGAAAAACCGCGAAAGATAGGAATATTCAATTGCATTATGGCTTCTCTTGTCTCCAGGTCGCTATCCCCGCCAAAGAGAGAGCCGCCCTCATAATCCCTGTTTATTCGCCCCACAAAGGTGATTGTCGGCAAATAGCCGGCCTTCTGTCGTTCAATCTCTTGCTTGGCAATGAGTAAATCCTGTCTCCGCACCAGCACTTCGAGATTCTGTTCCCGGGCCGCTGATATCCATGCATCTATATTTTCAGGCTCCGGATTTATCAACGGCATCTCGCCTTTAACTCCTTCGCCCTGGATCTCCGGGTTTACTCCAGCCTCTCCAGGTGTCACGGATAAATTCAATGAGCCCTGTGAAAATATTAGCCTTGCGGGATTATCTATCCTCTCCCCTGTGATCTCCGCCAAGGCCTCGAGTGCATTGTCAAGATCATTTTCAGCCACTATCCTTAAAGCGGTCATATAAGCGAGCCGGGCCTTGGCATCGTGGAAATCCGTGATAGGTGCCAGACCATTTGTATAACGTTCCCTCGCAAGCTCAAAGTGGAGTTTTACCGACTCCTCTTCCGACTTGGTATACTCAAGATTGTCGTAGGCTTTTAGGGAATTGATATAGGCCTCGGCGGTTCTTAGTATGAGGTCCTGCTCGGCAGCCTGGAACTCCAGGTCCGCGCTCTTGACCTCCTCCCTGGCCTGATCAAGTCTCAATAATGATGAATACTTAAAAATAGGCTGGGTCAGTATCAGGTTATAACCTTTACTAGGATAACGTGCCAGTTTGTCGCCGTAAACAGCTACATCCGTCTCGAATATCTCCTGACGGGTATATTGATAGTAACTGTCCAGGCTTAACGTGGGCAAAAGTTCAGAATAGGCCTGTTTATATCTCTCCGGAGAGGCCTCATGCCTGCTCATCTGGCTTAGAAAGGTCGGATCTTTCTCCCGGGCAAGGCTATATGCCTGCATAAGATCTTCGGCCTTTGCCCATTGAACCTGTAATATTATCGATATCAATAGAGATAACATCATAAGATAGCCTGTTGCATACCTTTTTCTTAAAAATATGAATCCTGACATGAAAGAAGCAAAAGATAGGGTCATGATTCTGTCCTCCTTTCAAGGTTTGACTGCTACTTGGGAATTATTAAATAGAAAGCAAGATTAATAAAAACTCAAAAAAGTCTGAAAATGCCATTTTTTATCTTTTCCCGTTTCAGCAGGGAAGCTGGTCTCCCTCTGGTTCCTGACCCGGACTCCGGATCTAGCGCTCATCAGAGTGACGACTTTTTACGGATTCATTGGGAAATTAAGATTTTTCTACTATTATTTCCTAGAAAAAAAAAGATGTTTTTGGAAAATAATGATTGATTTTTAGTAAGATACTCGATTGTCTTGAATTCCTTTCTTTGCCGTAACCAGAAAGAAGGGCATCTCCAGGTATATCTTCTGAACCCTTATATCAAAAAAGCCTAATTCCATGAGCTGATTTTCATATACCATGGGCGTACGGAAGGAACGGAAAAAGAGTAAAAAGGGCAGTATTGAATAGGGAACCGCCTTTTCCATGAACTCCAACGGACCCCTCTCGAAGATGAGCAGTGTGCCGCCCGGGTCCAATGATTGGGCCGCCCCTACAATCAATTGTCTCGCCTCTTTTTCCGGCCAGTCGTGGAGCATGGATTTAAAGATTATAAGATCAAAGCCCGCTGGCAATATATCCTTAAGGGCGTTCCCTTTTACAAATTCTATTCGCCCGGCTTCAGGTTCGGAACGAACGTGCTCTTCCCCGATATCGCAAACAAGGGGGAGGTCAAAAATAGTTGCCGAGATCTCCGGGTATCTCCTGCATATCTGAAGCGCAAATTCTCCACTGTTTCCTCCAATATCTAAAATGCGATGATGCGGGGCAAAATTATAATATTCCATACATACCGGGGATTCATATTTTGTCAGGGATGTCGTTATTGTCATCCACCGTCTGGTTAGTTCATAGTTCTCAGGGGTAAAATCAAGACATCTGTTGTAACCGAACAGGTCAAAGACGCGGGCATTGCGATTGAATTGATCCGGATCGCTGACTAAGAAGGTAAAAAGATCCGTAAAATCACGGATAACGATGTCCGCGAATTCAAGTTTAGCCTTCAGCAGGTCGACATACGGCAAGGCCTTTCTAAATTCCTCACTCAGCCTGATCTCTCCATCCTGTTCTTCAATAACCTTATTTGCCTTAAGCAAGTTGATCAGCAGGCGCAGTCCCTGATCATCCCATTCGAATCTTATTTTAAGGTCATGGAGATTGCTATGCCGATTTTCATTGAGATAGTCGATGAATCCTGTTTCAAAAGCGGCTCCCAAGGCTCGCGCGTCAATCAAAGTCATCAGAAATTTATCCACTCGGAGATAATCGAAAACCTTCTTCTTGTGATACTGTTTCCGGTCTGGAATATTCATATTCATATAAGGCAATCCTTACCCAGATTTTCAAGCAGCATATAGATATGTATCAGAAAAAACCGTAATAGGCGCTCTTCAGGATCAACAGGTTTCCCCTTTCCATCCTGTAATCGAACCCGACATCAAATTGCAGATGATCCAGTTTTTCCCTGTTTTCATCCACAAAAGTGACAAGCCCCCCCGGATAGCCCATCCTGCGAAGGAAAAAGATCAGTTGATCCACATTGATCCTTGAAAAATACACACTATCATTTTCCTGTTTATTGGCAATGACGATGACCTTGCATCTCTTTAGTTCGGGCCAGAGGATCTTATCGACTTGTATCTGTGTTGAGTCGATATGGGCGGAACAGGCCGTTTTTGCCATAATCTCATCCATCTCTGTTTCAGCATCAAAAAAAAAGTAGAAATTTTCCAGCCTCGTTTCCATGGCCGTGAGTGAGTAGCATATTCCCGATGAGACCGTGCTTCCCGGGTTGCCGATATACATGTGGATCTCCTCCAGATCCCTTGCCCCGGAAATGAGATCATCTTTGATATCTACCGAGAACATAAAGTATGGGTAATTTTCATTGACCTTCATATCACACCTTACAAAAGGCCTGATAATATCCAGAAGCCTGGTTATTGATCTCTCTCTTTCCCTCCTCCGGTAATCATAAAAATAAAACTCCCAAAACATATCATCTCCCATACGTTTTATTCCCCAAACCGTATTTGAGACTCCTATGCCCTGCCGGATTGCATTGATGAGATCAAAAAACCGTTCATGGACACCTGCGTACTCAAAGGAATGATACAAAAGGTTCACAGACCTTAATTTATTTTCATAGGGTATAGATGGCCTGTACCTCCACAGACAGAAATCATGGAAGATATCCTTGTTCGTCGTGTATTCAAATCGATCCATTAGCTATGAGAAACCTCTCTATCGGGAACATATTAAGGCCCGACCTTACTTCTCTCCTTAAAAAGTGTAAACGATTTACCCGGTTTAAAATATAACCTATGGTTTTAGTTGCACGCACATCTTTTCATAAAAGCGGTGACAGGAGCTGTCTTTCATCCCCGTATTTCTCAATATAAGCACTGGAAAGTCCCCAGCATGACAGGGACTTGCATCTATCCCTGTGAACGCACCTCCCGAACCCACATTCGCCGAATTTTTTCCAAAAGGTATCCGGTAGAACTGTCACGGGGAAATAGCTATCAAAAACTGCCGGATCATTGATTGCGAGGCATTCAGGAAAGCTTTTAAGTACCAGGGGTCTGCCCTCGGGCCTGATGATACCCGATATTTCCGGAAGCAGAACAAGGAAGTCTTTCATGCTTACCAAAAGGTCCCCGGTGTCTATCTTTTCCATGGGGAAGAAGTTCCACAGATGTATCTCACTGATCCTCTCATTGGACAGAGATGTCATCAGGCGAGGGATATCATCATAATTAGTCTTGGAAAGAACCGTATTGCTGATCACATTTACGTCAAAAGACTCAAGGTTCCTGATGCCCTGCATCGTCTCCCTGTATGACCCTTTTTGGCGGGTAATAGCATCATGAACATCCTCAGTACCATATATGCTGACAAAGAATTCATTCACGCCCTGATCAATGAGATGCCTGAGATATCCTTTATTGCTCAATTTTCTGCCGTTTGTCTGTATCTGTATCTTCTTGAACCAGGCAAGAGATGCGGCAAACTGGATATACATATCCAGGTCGTCAAGGGTCGTAACCTCTGCTCCGGATAGGATGAGATTCTCATACCTGCCACCCTTCCTGATATCGAGGACCACTCTCTTGAAATTTTCAAAGCCAACGGGAGGTAATTTCCCCTTCAGCCCTGACAGCATGCAGGTGGTGCAGTTATTATTACAGCCAAACCAGACCGATATAACAACATATTTACTGAGATCAATCCGTTCGTAAGTCATCATCTGCCAATCAGGCTCCTGGTGCTCCCCTTCACACCAAAATAGAGTGTAAGAAAATCTCTATCCTGTCTGTCAATACCTCCGGACAGGTGCCCGAATATCCGGGACTTCATCGGTTCATATAGGCTGTGAAATTGCTCATCAGGAATCGAATAGTGCCGTACTATATCCAACAGAAAAGGGTAGAGTTCGCTTAATCGGAGATTAGCCCTGTACATATTGATATCAAAAGATCTTCTCGGGTTATCTTCCTCGCTCACTTCGAAATATAGAAACTCTTCATAACTCATCTTCTTCGAAGCGAGTTTCACAATGTCTTCGGCGATTTTAGATGGGCTTTTACGCTTCCGGGCATAAAAAAATCCGGGCAACCTCTTAAGCATACTTTCGACCGGAAGTAATGGAAAACATGTATATTCCGCCTTGGCGCAAATCCTGTTATCCGAGGCGTCCCACTTGAAACCTTGATGTATCAAGAAAGGCTCAAGATGGTCAGGATTATCCCTGATTACATTTTCAAATTTTCCGCCAAACTCCAGGTATGCCTTGTAAAGACGGTTTATCTCATTTTTCTCAAAACCGAAAAGGACAATATTGGATTCAGGCAGTCTCTCTTGAAAGGTTTTGAGAAAATCCTCTGGCATGTCTATTTCCCTACATATATTTATTATTCTCTCATGTGTTTCCTGGGACAAACCTGCTCTCAGGAAGCCCATCAGAAAACGGTCTGATATCAGGGTCTCATGGAAAATTTTAAAGGAACGTTCAATACCTACCTGTACATCCAGCTCATTTACGAGTTTAAAGAGAAGACCGGCTTTTTCATCTCTTATTTCCACTCCCGCTACAGGGGGCTTCTTAGGGGAAGGTGTTCTAAGGCTAGCTCCAGACCATTGAAACTTATCATATGCATGAAATCCAACGTCAGCATCATGGCCCTCCATATCTTCCACGCCATAATAAACTGTAACAAAGCCCATCCCTTCCCTGTCAATACCGCCGGATAAGTGTCCGAAAATCCGATGTTTTACTGATTCATACAGGGTATGAAACTTCTCTTGAGAAATCGAATAGAGCTGGCACATTTCAAGTAAAAAAGGGTACAGCTCACTTAATTGGAGATTGGCCCTGTATATATTTATGTCAAAAGATTTTCTCGGATTGCCTTCCTCCGTGACTTCCAGGTAGAGGATATCATTATGAGTGATTCTTCGCATTGCAATGTCTAGAATGTCTTTCGCGACTTTGATGACAGCTCCCTCCTTATGGGGGCCTAAGATTTTTGACAGCCTTTTCATCATGCTTTTAAAGGAAATAGAAGGATACCAGGCATATTCTGTGATTGCCCGTTGAGTATTGTCTGATACAACCCACTTGAAGCCCCTGTGCATGAGGAAATGGTCAGACGCCTTAGTTCGGGCCTTAATTTCAGTTTCAATCTTCTCATAGAATTCCAGGTAGACTTTGTAAACAAAGGCCCTTTCCTGTTCCTCGAAACCAAAATGAATATAGTCCGCATCGGACAGGTCTCGATCTAACTCTTCCAAAAAATCCTCCGGCATATTCATTCGAACACAGATGTCCCGAATCCTTTCATGAGGTTTCTGTCTTATGGCATTCTTTTTCGTGCCCAGCAGGAAGCGGTTCGAAAAAATACTATTTTTGGTAAGCTTAAAAGAACGTTCAATGCCGATTCGTACATTTAGCTCTTTAACAAGTTGAAAGAGGAGATCAGCCTTTTCACCAGCATCGGTCTGCTGATGAACCATTTTTTCGAGGGATCCGTATTTAGTCTCGTAGTCCTGAATAACATTGTTAAGCAGTAGGGCCAAGCGTTTGGCTGAGTAAGGATTCAATATTATGCTGGCAATTGATTGGACATCAGCATCTTTTTTTGAGGAATCCGGTGGTTGGCCTATTCCGAACCCGATGATAATCTCTTCCCGAACGGCTGACAGTCTTATCGCGTTGGCGTAACTGTCGCGCATATTCGAACTGTTATATATAATCTTTCTCCTTTCTCTGTCTCTGTCAGTCATTACGGTATCCTGCTAAGAATCTCATCCGTTGCTTGTTGAACCATGTTTTCAAGATCATGCTCACCGTTAATTATTATATCCGCATTAACACTTACCTTTTCCTTTTGTATTTGAAGAACATTTCTAACTATGCTCAGGTAATTGCCAAGGTATCTATTCAACCAGACAATGGAATCCTTATGATTGACTTGCTCTGCCAAAAAACTATCCGTGAACTCCTCTATTTTACGGGCCAACGCTATATCGAAGGAAACTTCTATCCATATTAACAGGTCAATATAAGAGGCTGTAGGCCTGTGTTCTTTTCCTAGAGGCATCTCGAAAATGATATATTTATCTGGCCTGATTTCGCTGTCCGTCAATGGGTCGATAACGGGTTTCCCCATCTTTAATCTTTCCAGGTCTTCCGACAGCTTAGGAATAACAAAATCATTAAAATCAGCCCCGTTCCTCATCCATTCTACAAGGTCATACACTGATTCTCTCGTGCTCCTCTCATAATGATCATAGTGGATCGTTGTGGCGTCTTTTAATCTTTTTGAGAGGGCCTTTACAAAAGAGGTCTTGCCACCACCTATGATTGACGCAACCGCTATTACATAATTCATCACAATCTCCCTCTTATAAACCGATTTTATCCGCGACCCCTTTAATCATTTTATCTTAAAAAATACTATTTCACGGGCAGTTTATAACTGCCCATTTGTTTCTTTTATTATCATGATTTGTGACTCTAATGCCACTTATTTCATAGACTTTATAACATGGCACTATTAAATTTTACAAAACTGCTTGACAACCATAACTATCAATGATAGCAAGAATTCATTATTTTATAAGCTCCTTGTTCCGTCTGACATAGAATTAGGCCCAGGGATGATGAGACATTATGAAACTATCTACATTCTAAACCCCAACCTCAGTGACGAAGATTATCACGAAATAATCAATAAATTCAATAAACTGATAGAAAACCATAAGGGTGTCATCATCAAGACACAGGAATGGGGCAAGCAGAGATTGGCCTACGCTATTAACAAGTTTAATAACGGCTTCTATGTGCTGGTCAGCTTCTGTTCTAACCCTGTTGTTACTGCTGAACTTGAGAAGAACTTTAAGATCGAGGAGAATATCCTCAAGTACCAGACGATCAAGATAGCCGATAAAGCGGATCCACAGGAATTGATCCTGAAAGAGAAAGAGGCCCCAAAGGAGATTAAGGAGAGTTCTTTGGATAAGGAACAGGATATGGAGGAAGTTTACGAATTCCAGGATGATGATGAAACCGAAGAAGACAGCGAGGAAAAAGATGGAGATAGATAATGATAAACACCCTGCCAGGGGAATAGCCTTCCACAGAAGAAAGGTATGCAGATTTTGCGCGGACAGCGGTCTTTCAATAGATTATAAAGACGTGAAAATGCTGAGGATGTTTACCACAGAACGTGGAAAGATCGTCCCTAGAAGAATATCCGGCAATTGTGCCAAGCATCAAAGGATAATCACAGCGGCCATAAAAAGGGCCAGGAACATCGCCCTATTACCTCATACAACAGCGACCATCAGGTAATAATATCGGAGATATGATATTTTCAGATATAATCGGGTGCACCGGAGCAGTCATCTTCTTTCTCCTGGTCTCTGTCTGGGTGCCCTTTATCGGACCTCTATTCATCCTGTTGATCCCATTGCCATTTCTATATTATTTAAGCAAGCTGGGACTTGGTCAGGGGTGGAAAACCGGTTTAATATCCCTCTTGATTTTAAGCCTTATCGCAAGGCTGGTAGGCTATCCCTATTTAATATTATTTTGTATCCTGTTGGGCCTAGGTGGCCTGATTATATCCGAGACCTTCAAAAGGGAGTTCAAAATAGGCATGACCGTATTCTGGGGGACTGTCTTCATGTTATTCGCTGGAGCGGTCTTCCTCTTTTTTATTACTCTTTCAACCGGAACAGGCGCGATTCAGCTGATCGTGGGATATTTCCAGACTAATGTTGACAGGGCCCTCGGCCTGTATGAGGAGATGGGATTGGATCAACAGACAATGATCCAGTTAAGACAGTTCGGGGCGCTTTTGAACAACCTGATCACACAGATCTATCCGGCCCTGATAATAATAGGAACGGGATTTGTAATATGGATTAACGTGGTGATAAGCAAGCCATTATTCCGGCTAAGGGGGATTAAATATCCTGATCTGGGCCGGGCAGATATGTGGTACGCACCGGAATTTATGATATGGGGTGTGATCGCCTCGGGATTTGCTTTATTTTTTCCTGTAACTGTTATAAAATTTATAGCGTTAAATACTCTGATCATCTTACTTGTTATATATGTATTTCATGGGCTGGCCATTACAATGTTCTTTTTTAACAAATACAATATTCCATTTTGGGCCAGATTGGGCGTATATTTCCTGATCATGATCCAGCAGATCTTCATGTTTGTCCTAGCCCTGGCCGGGCTTTTTGATCAATGGATAGATTTCAGGAAAATTCATAAAAAAAGGTTGGAGGAAATTTAATGAAGGTTATCTTAAAAACAGATATGGATTCTTTGGGCCTGCAAGGTTCTATGGTTAATGTTGCCAAAGGTTACGCCAGGAATTACCTGATCCCGAACGGGCTCGCAATTGAGGCAACTGATCAGAATATAAAGCTTATGGAGATGCAGAAGAAAAAGATAGATGCCAGCAGAATCAAGGCGAAGGAAGACGCTGAAAAGTTAAAGCTCATATTAGCCAATACAGTGGTTACACTGAACCAGAAGGTCGGCGAGGAAGAGAAGCTGTATGGTTCTGTTACCACCATGGATATAGCCGCCCAGCTGCGCAATTCGGGAATAGATATCGATAGAAAAAAGATAATCCTGGATAAGCCGATCAGGGCCCTCGGTGAATTTGACGTGCTGATAAAGCTCCATCCCGAGGTAACAGGTTCAATCAAGGTGATAGTGGCCCCTGAGGAGGAGTAGATAATTGATAGTCTTACGGTCTCGATCGCACGGCCGATACGCATTGCACGAATACCGATACGAGCCGCACAACCGCAACCGTTAAAACATAAAACAAGAGGTTTTAGATCATCGATCAAATAATCTGGATTTTGATCCTTAATTTATTGGCCATAAAAGGGCCTCAATGAGGATAATTATATGGCTCAGGCAAAAGAAAAGACCGTTACATCCCCCATTAAGGTCCCTCCCCACAACATAGAGGCCGAGCAGGCCATATTGGGCGGAATACTCATCAATAATGACTCCATGAACCAGATCCTGGACATCCTCTCGCCCGAATGTTTCTATCGGGAGGCCAACGCATGCCTGTTTCAGGGTATGGTCGATCTTTATAACAATAATGAACCCATAGACCTTATAACACTTTCCCATCATCTCACGGAGAAAAACCTGATGGCAAAGGCCGGGGGGGCCGATTACCTTACCGCACTTGTGGACGCGGTTTCCACTTCCGCCGGCATTGTCTCTCACGCGGAGATAGTGCGCGACCTATATGTGAGAAGGAGGTTACTTACCCAGTGTTCCGCCATCTCCGAGTCATGCTTCCAGGGCTGGCAGGCCACCGAAGAGTTGCTTGACCTGGCCGAACAGTCAATATTTGATATAGCCGAGGACAAGGTCGGTGAAGGCTTTATCTCCATGGATACGGTTATCAAGAATAGTTTTAAGAAGCTTGAGAGCGTATCGGAACATGATGGTTTTATAACCGGCGTTCCCACGGATTTTTCTGATCTGGACCGTCTTACCGCAGGCCTTCAGCCTTCGGATCTGATTATCATCGCGGGCAGGCCCAGTATGGGGAAGACGGCTCTTGCCCTTAACATCGGTTATAACGCGGCAAAAAGGACCGGAAAGGCGGTCGCCATATTCTCACTGGAGATGTCAAAGATGCAGTTGGGGATGCGGCTGCTTGGATTTGAGGCCCTTATCAACGCCACAAGACTCCGCACAGGCACCTTAAGGGATACTGACTGGACGAAATTGACCCAAGCCGCGGGCAATCTTGCGGAACTTCCCATGTTCATCGATGACTCCTCAGGCCTCAGTGTCCTTGAGATGAAGGCAAGATGCAGGAGGCTTTTCAAAAAAAGGGAGTTAGCCCTGATTATTATAGATTATCTTCAGCTGATTCAGGGCAGAAGGTCAGCGGAATCCCGGCAGATTGAGATATCAGAGGTCTCCAGGGCGCTGAAAGCCCTTGCAAAGGACCTCAACGTGCCTGTTATAGCAATCTCCCAGTTGAACAGGAAGGTTGAAGACCGCCCGAATAAAAGACCTCAGCTGGCTGATCTGAGGGAGAGCGGGGCCATTGAACAGGATGCCGATGTTATAGCATTCATATACAGGGATGAGCTATATCATGGCACAACGGATGAGAACCGGAATGTTGCGGAGATCAATCTCGCAAAACAGAGGAATGGCCCTACCGGATATTTCAAATTAACCTTTCAGCAGGAATTTACACGTTTCAGGGATTACGCAGAAGAAGCACAAATATAATCAAGAGGCCTGAACCATAGACAAAGTACAAGGTAAGACCGGCGGGCTTAAGTCCAGTCAATTAAAACACCTGCAGAATATCTATCGACGGAGGATATCCCGTCACGATATCATATCACGAGAACTGCTGCGTCAAATAGCCTCCATCTCCTTTGAGATCAAGAGACAGGTAGCCCTGATCCTGACAAGGGGCGGCGATATAGCTTATGTGATAGTGGGGGATGATAGGAGGATATTTATCCCGGACCTGGGCAGGTTCAGGTCCGGGGCCGGCCGTCTAAGCGGTCTCAGATGCGTACACACACACCTTCACGGCGAACCACTTTCAAAGGAAGATATGACAGACATGGCCTTTTTGGGCCTGGACATCATGGCATGCGTGCAGGTCAACGCAAAAGGACTTCCAGGATACATTCATTATGCACATATTCTTCCGGAAAACGGACGCAATCAGCATTGGCAGGTAACCAGTGTCCCTGACATGGGGCAATTAAACATCGATTTTGAAGAATTGATACAGTCCCTTGAGGATGAGATCGGGAGGGTGGGCAGGAAGCCAAGAACTTCAAAATGCGAGAGGGCAATACTTGTTGGCGTAACCTCCGGTCCTGTAAAAGATGCCATGGAATCTCTGGAGGAATTGAGAGCATTGGCGATCTCAAACAACCTTGAGGTATCGGATGTTGTTGTTCAGAAAATAAAAGAGGCCAATCCCCGATTTTTAATCGGCAGGGGCAGATTAAGCGAGCTGGTTCTCCGATGTATTCAGACAGAGACTAACCTGATCATATTCGATAATGAACTGACCCCCGCACAGGTAAGAAGTCTAACCGACTACTCGGAGCTGAAGATTATAGACAGGAGTCAGCTTATCCTTGACATCTTCTCCAGGAGGGCGGTTACAAGGGAGGGAAAGATACAGGTAGAGCTCGCTCAATTGAAATACCTCCTGCCAAGGCTCGCAACAAAGAATAGCGCCATGTCCAGGTTGACAGGGGGTATCGGCGGCAGGGGCCCCGGAGAGACAAAGCTGGAGATCAATCGCAGGAGGGCAAGGGAACGGATTTCAAGGCTAAACGACGAGCTTATAAATATAGGAAAACAGAGAAAGGAGAGGAGGAGACTCAGAAATGATACAGGGCTTCCCATAATCTCCATAGTGGGGTATACAAACGCCGGAAAATCAACCCTGCTTAATAATCTGACCTACAGCAGCGTCAATGCCGGGAGCCGCCTTTTTGAGACTCTTGACGCCAGCACCAGGCGGCTGAGATTTCCAAGGGAAAGAGAGGCCATAATCACCGATACAGTTGGTTTTATAAGAAATCTCCCGGAAAGCCTCATGGAGGCATTTGCCTCGACATTAGAGGAACTCCACGACGCGGACCTTCTGCTCCACGTGGTTGACGCAGCAAGCCCATGGTTGGAAACACAGATCAAGGTCGTTGAAGATATCCTGATACGGCTGGATCTGAGAGGGATTCCATCTATCCTGGTCCTTAACAAGGCGGACCTGTTAACCCCAGATGAAGCGGCCGCACTGTCCAGGAAGTGGCATGGGATTGCCGTATCCGCCCTTGAACAGAAGTCTTTATACCCTTTGCTGTTAAAGATGGAGGATTTTATATCCTCATCTGTATATAATGAAAGATATCTATCATAATGCTCAGCGAGGTCCAGCGGGATTTAATATATAATCTTGAGCTCAGGCAGAGGGCATATCACAGAGCTCATGTCGCACGGGGAAAAAGGCTTTAAGAATATCGAACACGGAATTTTGAATTATGAAGTTTAGGCTTTTTCAATATTCATTTTTTTGCCCCCAAATAAAGAGACCTCCAAGGTTCATTTAGACCAACATTATATGTAAAATCCTTTAGGGATATCGCTTATTAATGCTTGACTTCTATCCGGAGAGAGATTAAGTTACCGCCACCTAATAGATGCCCGTCTTAACGATTGGGCCTGTTTCGTTCTGAAGGAAAGAGCTGTTTGTTATGAGCGTCATCCTGAAGTATTGAAACATTAGAGTAATTTGAAAGGAGGATGTCATCATGGCAAACGGAATCGTTAAGTGGTTCAATGACAAAAAGGGATTCGGTTTTATTGAGCAGGAAGACGGTAAGGATATATTCGTTCATCACACAGCTATTAATATGGCCGGATTCAAGACTCTTAATGAAGGTGACCATGTAAGCTTTGATGTGGAACAAGGCAGCAAGGGTCCTTCGGCCAAGAATGTCACTGTTCTCTAATTTTTAGGCATACACCTATAAGGGCATCTCGTCATGCATGGACAAGATGCCTTTTCTTTATATTATCCGATCTATGACCACTAATAGTAAAGCTAACATTAAAATCCTCTTTGCATTCGGCATGGGAGGTATTTTATCTCCTGTAGTAGGTAAACTGGCTGATATCTATTCCATAAATAACATATTAATCGGCGTATCTTTCTTGCCCCTGCTGGCGCTCCCGCTGATAGCATTCTTCCCCCGCCTAAGATAAGGTTAATGTAAAAATTTTTTAAAAGAAATAATCATTTTATTCTTGCTAATATCGCTAATTGTCACTAAATCTTAAAATTGATTATATATTTGCCAAGTTAATTTTATTGCCCCATCCCCTCTTAAGTGAGGATTAAGGAGGAGTATTATTGTTGGAAATGATCTCATAGAATTTACGGAACCGGCCTTATTGCTTTTATTTTAATAAAGTCTTTGAACACAATCTTGCACGGAGTTTGGAGCAGATGAATGAAACGGATAAAAAGTCCTTTGATCTTAATCGGTTAAAAATTGATCAGAACTTAAAAAGATCATCTTTAACAGGATGGAAATCATTTTTAATCTTCCTATGTTTAATCCTGTTCCTGGTTATGAGTTGGTTCTTCTGGTCAAAAAACAGGATCGAATCAATCACGATCACAGAAGTCCAGCAGATCGGCAGTCAACAGCAAAGCACTATTTTGAATGCAAGCGGATATGTGACTCCAAGGCAACGAGCTACAGTCGCAGCAAAAATCACCGGACGGGTTAGCGAATTATTTATAGAGGAAGGCATGGGGGTACAAAAGGATCAGATCCTTGCAAAGTTAGACTCAACAGATGCCCAAAGGGAACTTGATTTAGCCCGGGCCGACGAGATCGCGGCAAATGCCTCTGTGGCTGATCTTAAGGTCAACAGGGATGAGGCGGAACGCAATCTCCAAAGGCTCAAAGCGCTTTTTGTTAAAAAAATAATAAGTGAACAGGAGATGGACTCCGCTCAAACATCCCTTGACAGCCTGAATGCGCGTATAGAGTCAGCCTTAAAACAGGCTGAGACAGCAAAGGCACGCCGTAAAGTCTATGAGCAGAACCTCGATAATTATACAATCCGTTCGCCATTCCCAGGGATCGTGGTCTCCAAGGACGCCCAGATCGGTGAAATGGTCTCCCCCATCTCCGCCGGCGGTGGGTACACCAGGACAGGGATTGCGACAATCGTGGACATGGATTCCCTGGAGATCGAGGTAGATATCAATGAATCCTATATCGCCAGGGTCATTGTGGGGCAAAAGGTCGAAGCGACACTGGATGCCTATCCTGACTGGAAGATACCGGCTTCAGTCAGGACTGTTATCCCGACTGCAGATCGGCAGAAGGCAACAGTAAAGGTCCGAATAACATTTGACGCGCTTGATCCCAGAATACTCCCGGACATGGGAATCAAAGTAGCTTTCCTTGAGGATGAAAAAACGGAAACTGATGCCGGTCGCCCTAAGCTGACAGTAAAAGAAAGCTCGATCCTCCACGATGGCGATAAGACCTACGTGTATGTGTATGATTCCGGTGTGATCGAAAAGTGTGAGATCAAAACCGGCACATCAAAAAATGGTGCGACAGAGATCCTTTCAGGATTGAACGCCGGAGATAAGGTTGTTGATAAACCCTCAGATCGTCTCAAGGACGGGATGAAGGTGAAAATATTAAGATGAGGGTTCAAGGAATAGAGGGTTGAAGAGGGTCTATTGAAAATACAAAAGTCCTGATCTTCATCATGTCTTAACCTTCAGCCTAAACATCTCTTTTCCAGAGGCAATAACCATGGTCCAATTAAACGGCAACTCAAAGACGGATGCGCTCATACAAATCCGCCTTCTATGTAAAAACTATGCACGGGGCAATGAATCCATTGAGGTTCTGAAAAATCTCAACCTGGACATAGACCGTGGTGAATTTATCGCCTTCATGGGTCCGAGCGGATCAGGAAAGACAACCCTCCTTAATCTGATCGGCGGCCTGGACCAGCCGACCTCAGGCAGCATTGTTGTGGACAATTATGAGATCACGCAGATATCCGGGAGAAAACTTACCGAATGGCGTGCCCGCCATGTCGGCTTTATATTTCAGCTATATAACCTGATACCGGTTTTAACGGCATTTCAGAATGTGGAACTTCCTCTCCTCTTGACCCGCCTTTCAAAATCTCAACGCCGCGAACATGTTGAAACAGTCCTTTCGATCGTAGGGCTTCAGGACCGGATGCATTATTTCCCAAGGCAGTTATCAGGGGGGCAGGAGCAGCGGACAGCCATTGCAAGGGCAATTGTATCTGATCCGACCTTTCTGTTATGTGATGAACCAACAGGCGACCTGGACAGGGGAAGTGCGAATGAAATTCTAGAACTGTTAAGCAGGCTTGTGAAGGAATTTGACAAGACCATCCTGATGGTGACCCATGATCCTGTCACGGCCGCTCAGGCCCATACCACCCTTCATCTTGAAAAAGGCCTTCTCATCGAATCTGCAAAAAGAGGATAAGGCATGAACACCCTGTCCCTGATGTTTGTCAATTTCAGAAGGAAGCGAGTCAGGAAGTTGCTAACCGTGTGTTCTTTTGCGATAGCCCTCTTTCTATTTGGGGTTCTTGCAATCATTTATGACTCTTTTTATCAGCCCATAGAGGTCGCAGGAGCTGACAGGCTGATCGTTCAGAACAAGATATCAATCATTATGCCTCTTCCCTATTCCTATTATGAAAAACTCAAACGGATAGATGGTATTGATTTGGTCTCATTCGCTTTCTGGTTTGGGGGTGTGTATCAGAGCGAGCGTAATTTTTTCATGCAATTTGCTGTAGATACCGAGACCTGGAGTCAAATGTTCCCGGAATTTATTATCCCGCCTGAGCAATTGAAAGCATTTACTGAGGACCGTCAGGGATGCATCATAGGGCAGAGTTTAGCCAAACGTTTCAACTGGAAGGTTGGGGACCGAATACCGTTAAAAGGGACTATTTTCCCGGGTGTCTGGGAATTCAATGTGCGTGGAATATATCAGGGCAAACGCCTATCCGACGATACATCCCAGTTCTGGCTACAGTACAAATATCTTGAGGAGAACTCAGAATGGTTGAAGGGATTTGTGGGCTGGTATTATGTTCACGCTGACGACCCTGATAAGACCTTTGAGATCTCCCGTACCATTGATACCCAATTCGCGAATTCACCTTTTGAAACAGTAACTGTAACCGAGAAGGCCTGGACAGCTACATTTATCAAGCAATTCGGCAACATCAGGCTGCTGATTTTGTTAGTAGGCGGGGTTGTATTTTTCACGCTGCTTCTTATTACTGGAAGCAACATGGCCATGTCCATAAGGGAGCGCACAGGCGAGATAGGCATCATGAAAACGCTGGGGTTCAGCGGCGCGCGAATCCTTTTCATGGTCCTGGCAGAGTCGCTTATCATCGCACTGATCGGCGGAGGCATCGGTTTAATCCTCGCCGAGATCTTTGCAATGCAGGGAGATCCTACAGGCGGGCTGCTTACTGCATTCTATCTCAGCCCAAAAAATATAGGTCTGGGATTAATCATTGCCATCATGATAGGACTGGCGGCCGGGATCATTCCTGCTGTTCAATCCATGCGTCTTAAGATTGTCGATGCCTTGAGGAGGGTATAATAATGGCTATCCCCTTCCAATACAATTTCAGGAGTGTCATGGTGAGGTGGACTTCTACGCTCGTTGCCATCATTTCAATCGCCGGGGTTGTGGCCGTATTTATTGCTGTCCTGGCTTTGGCGCATGGATTTCAAAAAACGCTTGTCAGTTCAGGGTCTCCGGAAAACGCCATCATTCTTCGTGGAGGCGCCTCATCAGAGTATGAGAGTGCCGTATATATTAACCAGATCAAGATTGTGCAGGATATTGCCGGCGTTGATAGGGATAAGAGCGGCGCCCCACTTATAAGCCCCGAAGTGGTAGTGATTGCCGCCTTTACCATGAAGGCAACAGGCACTGACGCCAATGCGCAAGTACGTGGCGTGTCTGATAACGTTCTTCGGGTGAGGAATAATATTAAAATAGTTAAAGGACGATTCCTGACCCCTGGATTAAATGAATTGGTCGTGGGCAGTAAGGCGTCACAATTGTATTCGGGATTTGATCTGAATAATACAGTTAATTTCGGGGGATCTAGCTGGGTTGTTGTCGGGATATTCGATGCCGGCGGATCAGCCTTTGATTCCGAGATCTGGTGCGATGCCAACAACCTCAACCAGACCTATAAACGATCGCAGAATGTCTTTCAATCGGCAACAGTCCGCCTGACCTCGGAAGATGTCTTTGACTCATTTAAAAATACCATATCATCTAATCCGCAGCTGACATTATCCGTTGAACGGGAAATTGCCTACTATGCCAAACAATCCGAAAATGTAGCAATACTCATCAGAGTGCTTGGTTTCCTTGTCACCTCTCTCATGGCCATAGGCGCGATATTCGGCGCAATAAATACGATGTATTCCGCGGTGAGCGCTAGATCAATAGAGATCGCAACGCTCAGGGCCCTGGGCTTCCAAGCAAGACACATCATTATTTCCTTTGTGACAGAATCGGTATTAATAGCATTAATAGGAGGTGTCGTAGGCATACTCCTGATCCTTCCCATCAACAACCAGATAACCTCAACAATGAACTGGCAGAGCTTCTCAATGCTTTCCTTCTCGTTTTTAATTACACCAGCATTTATGCTGGAAGGCCTGCTCTTCGCCGCGGTAATGGGTTTCCTGGGAGGCCTGTTCCCGGCTGTTCGCGCATCAAAGATAGCAATACCCACTGCGCTGCGAGGTCTTTAGGACTGTCATCTAAATCTTCCCGGAAAGATCTTAATATTTTCCATTTATCCATTATTTTGATATAAATAATTCGGATTTCAGGAAACCCGAATTATCACAAAACCATATAATATGTTGAATAATATGAGGACACGATGGAAGAGGTCTGGATTGCAATAGGGCTGACCATATTCGCCGGTATGGCGACAAGCATCTGCAGTATAATAGCATTCACGGCAGAAAGGACAAACTATCGGATTCTCTTCATCACAACGGGCTTCTCCGCCGGTGTCATCCCTCCCCATCTCATGGGAATCCTCTTTAGGAGATAGCCTTTATCATGGTCTACATCAGCCTTGATGAACTGCTGCCAACAAGCAGGCCCTACGGAAAAGGCCATGACAGCCTTTTCAGCCTTGCGGGAGGGATGCTGGTGACGGCTTTGAGCCTGCTGCTGATGAAATAGGGTAAAGGATGACAGTATGAAATTTAATGAACCAGTCATATTGGGAAAAACCGGTCTTAGGGTCGGCCGCCTGGGAATAGCCTCAGGCTACGGGGCGCCCGCCGAGGCTATTGAAGAAGCCTTTGAACGGGGCTGCAATTACCTGACATGGGGGACATTCATCAGGGGTCATTCACCCCACATGCGCGAGGCACTCCGCAGTATCATTGCCAAAGGCCGTCGGGACCGACTGGTGCTGGCAATGTTCAGCTATGCCCATCAATCATTTCTGACTGAACATTTTCTCGTAAAGGGTTTGA
>SMTZ1_10001812_pt1 | contig 21556 bp, 26 predicted proteins | sample DeeMarSWOR136_30_FD_25667 | JGI IMG/M metagenome (IMG submission 25667) | reverse complement strand
CGATTATTGAAACTCCACCATTCTTCATAGTGGTTCGTACATCAGCAAAGTCCAGATTCACAAGACCTGGTTTTGATATCAGTTCAGCAATTCCCTTCACAGCCCGGACTAATACCTCGTCTGCTACCATGAATGCCTCTGGAAGGGATAAATCCGGTGCAATCTCTAGGAGTTTTTCATTGGGTATAGCGATGAGGGTGTCTACGTGTTCCATCAAGGCATTGAGACCACGAGTTGCATTCTTCTTTCTAGTAGCTCCTTCTACATCAAATGGTAGACAAACAATTGCTACTGTCAGAGCACCATTCTCCTTAGCTGCCTTAGCTATATGGGCCGCAGCTCCTGTTCCAGTCCCTCCTCCCATTCCTGCAGTGATGAATACAAGATCTCCATGTACCACATCCTTGATATCATCGTATGTTTCGATTGCAGCAGCCTCTCCAATGTCTGGATCATTACCAGCTCCCAATCCTCCGCAAGTTTCCCTTCCAAGGAGTAATTTATGATGTGAGTTGCAGAAGTAGAGGTCCTGAGCATCTGTATTTGCTGCAAGCGTTTCAGCTCCCTCTACACCAACTTCCATTAGGCGTGTTATTGCATTGTTTCCTGCTCCACCAACACCTACAACTAATATTCTCGCGTTCACAGATTCAAGTAACTCAGCAAGTTCCTCATCAGTTGTAGCTGATTTTGGAACCTTTTTCGTTTTCTTGCCAGGTGAGTCACGTTTTCCACCTGACGATTTGAGGACCTCTTCTAGTAACGGGTGCATAATATTACCACTCACATCTAGATGATGTTATTACGCAGGTATTGTTGTAACAAAAAGTAGAATACTACCCAGATAATACTCAGTTACTACCACGGCCCTTCCTAGACTTGGCATTCTTTTTACCTTTGGATTTTCTCGTTTTGCTTCTAACTTTGAAGGTCTTCAACACAGAATCAATCGAAATCCTATGTCGTCGCAAGAGTTTGGCTGCTTCATCAAGGGTTGGTTGTCCATTCTGCGCTCCAGGCTGAGTGATCGTCAGTGCAGCTACTGCATTTGCTACATTCAGGGCTTGTTCTATTCTCTCTGACCGCATCCATGCTGCAACAAATCCAGCTGCAAATGAATCACCTGCACCCAGTGTATCAACGACTGGTACTTCAAAGACCTCAGATGTGCAATATTCAAACCCATCTGTAGCTATAGCACCCTTCTCTCCCATCTTTAGGACCACTATGCCTGGAAATGTCTTTGCAAAAGTTCGAAGAGCGCTTTCACTAGGATTAATCTTGAAGTACTCCTTGAGTTCGGTCTGATTCAGGAATAGAAGATCGGTTTGTTTCAGAATCTTATCATAGTCAAGATTCGATCCTGCACGTCCAGGATCTAGAGATAGAATCATTCCATTTGATGTAGTGAGTTCAGCTACCCTGCCTGTCAACATGGGAAAAGAGCCTGCGATATGAACTAACTGAGCATCGAGTAGCTTTTCCTCTTCAAATACACGTTTCTCAAGGAATCGATTAGCTCCGGGTTCAACAACAACAAGGCGATTGCCATTAGTGTCATGAGTATAGACAAAGATGCCTGTTGGCTGTTTCTCCAGAACGAGAAGACAGCTTGTGTCCACCCCATCTTTTGTGATTGCCTTTGTTGCTAGTTTTCCAAATTCATCATCACCAACACAGCTCACCAGCATTGTCTTGATACCCAGTTTTGCGCACTGACAAGCGAAGTTAGCGGCTGACCCGCCAAAGTCAATTCTACCCACTTGACTAATTATATGCTGGTTTATCTCTGGAAGTTTTTCTACTCTCATGTCAATATCGACATTGATTCTTCCTATTGCTACAACCTCGCCCGGCAACCTATCCACCCCTTATACAATGAGTGCAAGTATTGCCTTCTGTGCATGCAGACGATTTTCTGCTTGATCGAATACAACCGAGTGAGGACCATCCATAACCTCTGAGGTTAGTTCCTCATCACGGTGAGCAGGCAAACAGTGCATCACGATGGCTTCGCTATTTGCTTTACTGACTAATGCTTTATTCACTTGGAATGGCATCAGTGCATCCTCTTTTTCCTTTTCCCTCTCTTGACCCATGCTGAAGAACGTGTCAGTATAGATTACATCAGCCCCTTTCACCGCCTCGCTAGGATTGCTTACAACTTCTAGTGTTGTCCCATACCTTGTGCTTAGTGCAGTTGCTCTCTTCATCATCTCATCTGATGGTGTATATCCCTTCGGAGACCCTATAGTGACATCCATTCCCATGATTGTGCAACCCTGCATTATTGAATTACTGACATTATTCGAATCGCCAACGTATGTTATCTTGAGTCCCTCAAGATTTCCCTTGTGTTCTTCTATGGTCTGCATGTCTGCCATAATCTGACATGGATGCAAGAGGTCCGACAATCCATTAATGACTGGGACAGTAGCGTGCTTGGCTAGCTCCATGACCTCATTATGACCATAGACCCGTGCCATAATCACATCACAGTATCTGCTTAGAACCAGAGCAGTGTCTCCGATTGTTTCTCCTCTTCCAAGTTGAGTGCCACCTGGCTCAAGATAGAGTGCATGACCCCCAAGCTGTGTCATTCCCACCTCAAAAGATACCCTAGTTCTAGTAGATGACTTCATGAAGATCATAGCCAAGGACTTGCCTTTCAGAAGCTCGTGTGGTTCACCTCGTTTCTGTTTCCGCTTCAGATCATGCGCAGTGTCCAAGACTTGTCTAAGCTCAAACCTTTCGAAATCCGCAAGATCAATAAAATTTCTACCTCTTAGGCTCAATACTTACACCTCAGGGCTTTCTATAGCGCCATCATAGTTGAGTCGTATAAAAAACTGTCCACTTCCTCAATTCTCGGCAATGAGTCGTTCTGCAAACCAACTGGGGTCAAAACGCTTTAGGTCATCATAGTATTGGCCTACTCCAACATAGACCACGGGTCTCCCAGTGACAAATGCAATAGAAAGAGCTGCTCCACCAGATGGGTCTGCATCAACTTTAGCCAGAATCGCCCCATCAATGCCTATTGCATTATGAAACTCCTTTGCCTGAGATAGAGCATCATTTCCAGCTAGAGCATCTCCAACAAAGATCTTCAAGTCGGGTTCAGCCACACGTACAATCTTCTTCATCTCCTCAAGGAGATTCTTGTTACTCTGCATCCTGCCAGCAGAGTCAATCAAGACTATGTCAATGTGCCGCGCCTTTGCATGCGCAACAGCATCATAAGCTATAGCTGCAGCATCAGCACCATAGTCCTGTCTTATTACCCGAACTCCCAATCTTTCAGCATGCTTCTCAAGCTGTTCGATGCTTCCTGCTCGATAAGTATCACCAGCCGCAATTACAACCGAGAATCCCTTTTTTTTGAATATATTAGCAAGCTTTGCCAAAGTTGTCGTCTTGCCTGTCCCATTGACCCCAACAAACAGAATAGTAGTTGTTTCTCCCTTTTCCCTCTTTTCTCGTGCAAATTCAATTGGGTCTAGTGGATGCTCAGGTGTGAGAACTTCGAGAATTGAATCGTATATAGCAGACTTGAAAAGGCGACTGAGGTTCTCGAGTCTTCCTGCTCTCGTTCCAAGTACTTTCTTCTTTGTCAGTTCACATATGTGCTCTGCAACTTCAACCGCCACATCATTCTGAATTAGAACCATCTGAAGCTCCCAGACAGCATCTGCAAGATTCTTCTCGTTAAGCTCTCTTGTCGTAGCTTTTGTAATAGCTGAATCTAGTGCTCCCCTGAGCTTCTCAAACAATAAGTTACTCCTCCTTACCGGGGGATGTTGCACCTTGAATCTGTGCTGCTAGCTGCTGAAATTGTGCATTAAGATTAGATGCATGAGCAATCAAACGTTGATATTCTTGAGTAAGCGCCTCGTATTGTTTCTCTAGACTGGACACAGCCTCAATTATCGCTGCTTTTGCGTCTGCAACATTCTGTTCTATTCGAACTCCGTTTCCAATCCCGCGGATTACCCTGTCTGGATCTACAAGTTTGGCCTGAACGAAGATGCTGCCTCCCACATTCATGAGCATCTCCTCATCCTCTTTCCTTTTCTCTATCTCCTCTAGGACTAAAAGACCAGAGCGATAGTTTGTGATATATACTTGGACTACTTCAATTCGTTGCTGCAAAAGATTGAGATTTGATTCCATTATCTGTTGCTCGTTATAGACCCTCTCGAGCTTAGCTTGTGGATCTTCCTTCATTAGAATTCAGTCTCCACTCCAAGTATTCTTCTTAGTTCCAAGTTTGTGACTTCTTCAGGTTTAATCTCGTTTATCTCAGAGATTTCAACATCTTTGCGTTTCACCCTATGGCGGCTACCCATTTCTGAGAAGATTCGCTCCCTGACATGATCCTCCTTATCAGCAAGAAGCTCTCTAGTAAATGTGAACTTTCTCTTCCCTTTTATGTAAGCGCCAGTTGCTCGCCAAATTTTCGAACTCATCCAAGTTGCACCTCATCTATACAAATCCCAAGACCTGACTGATATGTGCTAGTTCAACTCCTGTTGTATCAGTTCCTGCAATCATTCCATCAGTATTTGCTAACACACCCAGACTTGTGTATGGGCTTCCTCTGTTCACTGTTCCAACTTCTACATGCACTTTTAACAACTGTGCTAGCAGTTCAATCTCACTTTTCGTGGCTAGAGGATGTACTACTGCTCCATGGTTTGTTGCTATCGCATTTGCACCCACAATAGGTAATTTAGCAAGACTACCAGAAACGACTTCCACTCCAAGGACATCTGATATCTTCCGTCTAGATCTAAAATTGAAGTCGGGATGACATATTGCGCCATTGTCATTGGCAATGATAATATTTCCAAGTGCCGTCATCTTGTCATCCAACCAGTCTACTGGGACCTCTGACGAACTCTTGAGTTGAGCAAGCTCCTCATCTGTTGTTGTGTATGGAACAAGAATCCCATTAGATGTAGCCACAGAAACCAGTCCCACAGCGTCTAGAGTAGCAATTGTTGTTTGAACTAAAGGTAGATTGAACGTTTTCTCGATGGTGTCTAGTCCCTTCTCTGACATATTAGAGCTAACAAATACAAAGCGGTCTGTGGCGATTCCATAAGCTCCAACATTCGAATCGCCCTCGAAGTCTGTTCGGGCGATCATTCTGAGCTACCCCTCCGCAAGATAGACACGCACAAGATTGTCTGAATTCTTGGTCGCTCGGATTCTAACTCTTCGTGGAGGTTTCTGAATACCTCTTGCCCAGATGTGCTCATTTACTTCAGGTTGGATAAGAAGCTCCTCAGGTTTCATATGCCTCTCCACAAACTCGCGGAGAACCCTGACTGCTCTATTAGACCTACGAAGTCTGGTCCCTGACCAGTAGGCTTTCCTTAATGGCACGGTGTAGATCCGTTCATCTATGATCTCTTCTTCCTCTTCAGGTTTCTCTTCCTCTACTGGAACCTCAACTTTCTTAGCGTCAGCTGGTGCTTCTTCAATCTCTTCAGCCTCTTCAATCTCAGGCTCTTCTTCAGAGACCTCGAGCTCTGGTTCTTTCTTCTTCTTATTTGACATCTATGCCCACCTGATTATGGTTTTAGCTTTGTCTGACGCCAATTACGCTGCGAAGGTGTTCTTCTCAACTTACCGCCGGTCTTGACAATGACCCATGTAGGTACTGAGGAGTTACTTCTCATTGCTTTCGCCATCCTCATTTTCTTTGCTAGTGGTTTGTTTCGTGCCATTTTAGTCACCTTTAACAGCAATTCATCTGAATGATATTTTCCGTTCTCGTTCCTTTCCCTGAAGTTGTTGCAGGAGTCCTTTCAGTTGTTCATCAGTCACACGTGCTCTAAGCCTTCCAGCAGTCGCCAGTTGAATGAGTTGAATCTCAATTTGCTCAGCAAACTGAGGTTTGACCATTCTTATGTTCGTTAGTCGGGCACGTGCTTCAGGAGTGAGAATCTGCCTGAGCAGAGCTTCCTTTTGTGCTTGGGCTTCAGCAGCTTGCTGCTCATTGGCTTGTTCTCTGAGTGCCTGCTCCCGAAGTTGAGCCTCCTTTCTCTGGCGGATCGCTTCGAGTTCATCATCACTCATTTTGCCTTATCACCCAGCTTAGTACTTCTCCAGTTCTGGAATTGCCTGTGAGAGTTCTTTCTTTAGAGTTGATGACAGTTTGTCCATATATGACCTACCAATGTCGGTCATCTCTCTACCTTTATTTCCTTGCTTCTTGATGAATCCAGCTCTTTCAAGCTGTTGCAGTGCGGTCCTTACGATAGACCCACTCCCTTTCTGAAACTTGTTTGGCTTTACGCCACGTCTCTTTTTTCCACCGTATGCAATACGCAACTTCTCAGTTCCAATTGGACCGTTCAAGTATATCTTGCGGAGAATACTTGCACATCTGACATACCAGAATTCTGGGTCATCTGGACCCCGCTCTCTATGAGCACCAGTCTTCGCAAACGGCATCCAGTCTGGAACAGCTATCTCCTCTCTGGACTTCAGGTCCTGAGCAAGTCGACGTATGAGGATATTTGCTGGAATATCATAGACAGTAGGCATATGTTTGTCACCAATCTCATTGAGAACAGGTCACCTCACCCAAGTTTAGCGGCTGACCTACCTCAAAAGGCTGGAACCACCGTCTAGAGTCCGCATAAAAGGTTGTCGTTGTGTTTGATGAAACTAATATGATCAGAGGATTAAAACCAAGTATTAGGTGCTTCAGAATCATTGGAAGGCTTGCATCTGTCGGGTCTTATAGATTACCGCAGTGTTTCCGCGAAAACCATCGAGCTTCGCTCCCGTCTTCTGACAAAGGGAACTCAACAAGTCTCCTTTGGTTGAGTCACCAAGTGCACTCCTTAGAATGCGGACTTTCATATACTGATGTTTCTTGAGGAGCCTTTTTGCCTCCTCTATGATGTTTGCAGAAACACCTCCTTTCCCAATCTGCATAAGTGCTGGTTCCTGCCAAGTAATCTTTATTCTGACAGAATCTTTGTCGTTTTTCATCTAAATTCAACCTACAATCTTCAGGAACCTGTATTAAGCTATGCCTACGACTCACTTGTTGATGTCGTACCTTTTTACTCTCCCACAGTTCAAGCAGGTCACTGCAAGATGTTTTGACCTATTATGTCGCACTCTAACCCTACAATTATCTCCTGGTACCAGAATGCTCCCGCAACTCCTACAGACTCTTCGGTTGATATGTTGTGGCAGCTTGGTCCTTGTCCTCTGTGCGATTTTTCGGGCACTGAACATCTGTTGTCTTGCTATTTCTGGTCTACCGGATTTAATTGCTTTCTTTGCCTGTTCCCAAAGAATCTCCACCCTCACTTCTGCAAGACGTTTCGCCTTGACTCTTGGGTGACTTCTTTTTGACATACACAAGCCTCTACAACAATGAAAGATAGGTCAAACTGCTTAAATCGTTCGTGTTGAACATTCCTTAAGGAGAATACCAATGCTACATATCATACTCCTTGACTGTGCAATTGAATTGATACCTAGAGAAATTACTAGTCTAAAACAAATCCAGAAATATTCCGCACGTCGGGGAAAGAAACCCTCTGAGATTATCCTTGATCAGACACACCACGGTCAATCAATGACAAAACTCTCTCTGAGTGAACGCAGAGGGCGACCAGACATTACATATCTCAGCTTACTTTCAATTCTTGAAACCCCCCTCTGTAAGGAAGGTCTTCTCAGTGTACACCTACACCTTCAAGATGGTAGTATAGTCGAGGTGCACCCCGATGTTAGACTTCCTCGAAACTATGACCGATTTGTTGGATTGATCGAACAACTCCTACTCGAAGGGCGTGTTCCTCCACAAGGCGACCCTCTCTTGCGGTTTGTAGATATAACACTCGGAAATCTAATCTCAGAATTGAAAGATGGAAGTCCCTCCTCAATGACGCTTTTAGCCTCTGAGAGCGGGAAAAAGACATCAGTGGAAAATCTTCAAAACTTGCTCCCTCAAGATTCCTCAATTCCTGTGATTGTGGGTGTTGGAGCATTCCCACATGGTCCCCAACCCGAGGAGATAACGTCATACTTCGACACACATCTCGAATTAGATAAGGAGATGATGATGACCTGGCATATCTGTGCAGAATTCTTATGGTTGTACTCGCTAAGAATAGATGTTGTCAAGAACAGATATTCTGTTATTTGAGAATGAGGGTTATGTTTCTTCAAGTTCTCCCCTTCTGGCAATAATTGAAAGGATGATTGCAAAAGCAATCATCAACACTCCCATAACCAGAGTAGGGATGTTTGAAAATGGATTATTCGCTGGTGAAGGCAGGGAAATACTTGCCACCACAACTGCGAGTATCCCCAGTAGAAGGAGCATGGGTGTTGCATAACGAAATCGCTCCATCAAACACACAGACCTCGGCACTCTACAACTCCTCCAAGAGGCAGTGTTTCTAACTTTTTCGTAACTTGAACAATACGCTTAAATCAATACTAAGAATGCCTTGCTCTCAAAGCGGCCATAGTCTAGGGGTTATGATTCGAGCCTTCCAAGCTCGTGACCCGGGTTCGAATCCCGGTGGCCGCACCATTCATCATAATTCTGCATAGTTCGATAGCGTAATCCTTTTGTTAACACCGGTTGGAAACGACAGACGACGAGGACTCTAAATGGAATCACTGATACACAATGGCATTCTTGTCATTGAACCACCTCAACCGCGTGGACTTTCAATTAGAGCAAGAGAAAGAGAGATCATCCTTTCGCAGCTTCAAGAAGAGATGGCTGTTGCTTGGGTCAAGAAACTTGGCACTCCCTATGTTGATGACCCTATCTTTGCGAGTAACTTCATGACTGATTTCAGCAAAGCACTTGGAGTAGAGCCAGTTTTGAACATTGATGAGGTCGACTTTAGTGAAGTGATTCAGGTAGTGGAGGAGGAAAGAGCGTCTAAGGAAAACATGACCTCTGAGGAGAAGAAGGCTGTTCGTGAGGATCGAATAGCGACCCGTGAACAACTAAAACAGAAGTATGGTTATGCACTAGTTGATGGTGAGAGGATGGAACTTGGCAACTACCAGACTGAACCATCAGGCATCTTCATGGGGCGGGGAAACCATCCCCTGAGGGGCAGGTGGAAACAGGGAGCTACTAAGAAGGACATCACTTTGAATATCAGTCCAGAGGGACTATCAAGCTTGGAAGGTGAGTGGGGGGAACTCGTGTGGGCTCCTGATACTATGTGGATTGCAAAATGGACTGATGAGCTGACTGGTAAAGTGAAGTACATCTGGCTTCACGATAGCACACCAATCAAACAAGAACGCGAAGCTGCAAAGTTCGATAGGGCTCTGCGAGTGGAACGATGGATAGACGTGATTCGCTCGCATATCATGGATGGATTACATTCTGAAAATCCAAAGAGAAGAATGGTCGCTGCAGCTTGTTACTTGATTGATCGTTTCAGCCTTCGTGTTGGAGATGAGAAAGACCCAGAAGAGGCAGACACAGTTGGTGCGACCACGCTCAGAGCTGAGCACTTGACATTTCGAGAAAACACAGTAGTCTTTGATTTTCTAGGAAAGGACAGTGTTCGATGGCACAAGGAAGTTGAGATGCTTCCAGTTGTCTATGATGAATTGAAGGAGCTGCATGATAATGCTCTTGAGCGCATTGAATCATTTAGCAGAAGAAAGAGTAAGAGAACCGGTGGGGCTCCCAAAAAGATAGCCCAAATATTCCCGTCTATCGGAAGTACTCATGTAAACCGATTTCTAAGTGAAGTCTATCCCGAACTCACAGCCAAAGTATTTCGTACCTATCATGCCACAGTGACGATGCGTGAAGAACTCAAGACCAGTAAGGCGAAGAAAGTGGATCCTGAGTTCATGAAGAAGAAGGCTTTCAAGCGTGCGAACCTTGAAGTAGCCCGCGTTATGAACCATACAAAGCAAGCTCCAAAGGGATGGAGCCGCAGTGCTGATAGATACAGACAACGTATCAGGAAAGCTGAAACAAGAATTCAGAAAGCACTTTTACAACTGAAAGAGAAACAGCAACGTCTTCGAATGGTGAGGAAAAAGGAAGAAGAGCTAAGAAAGGGGAAACAGGCTCGCATCTCAAAGCAAAAGGAATCAGTTGAGAAGAACATGGCATCTGTCAAGTCATGGCGAGAGAAGCGTGACAAAGCCAAAATGACTTGGGACAATGCTCGAGCTCAGAAAAGTCGTACAAGAACAAGCAAGCTTAAAGGAAAATCCACCAAAAAGGAGCGATTGGAAGAGGCTCAGGAACGAATAGATCGAGCACGTGATCGGTTGGAAAACGCAGAAGCTGGACTAGTAAGCGCTCGAGAACGATATCAGAAGAGTAGACAATCTCTAGAAAAACAACAGAAGATCCTCAACGAGTGGAAGGAAAAATCTACAGAGCGAATAGCTAGAGCCGAGAGAGCTGTTGAAACCACCAAGGAACGTGTGAAGAAAGCAGAACTTGCCAAGAAGAAGATAGAAGTTGATTTTACACTTGCAAGGGACTGTCGCACATGGAATCTAGGAACCTCCCTCAAATCATATGTTCATCCAAAGGTTGTATACAAGTGGTGTGACAAGGTAGACTATGATTGGAGAAAAGTCTATACCAAGACACTTCAGAGAAAATTTGAGGGCTGGATTGACAAGTAGCTAGTTCAAAATTCTGTTTCTTATTTTCCCCTCAATGTCTTCAAGAGTCTCTCTAAAAGTGAAGAGAATCTCATCATAGGCTCCTTCGAAGGCTGCTGGGTCTTCAAGAGACCAGTGCTCCATTTGTTTTGCATTTGGAAAGTGTGGACAAACCTGTCTTGCACTATCACAGACAGTAACAACAAGGTCAAACTCTTGGTTCACGAAGTCATTGACAAGCTTGGGATAGAGTCCTTCAGTTGGAACACCTCTCTCTTTCAAAACTTCGATGGCAAATGGATTAACATGTGTTTGAGGTTTCGTACCTGCACTACGCACCTCATACTCCGTTCCACCTAGATGTTTGAGGAGTGCCTCAGCCATCTGACTTCTGGCTGAATTGCCTGTGCAGAGAAAGAGGACACGTCGCATATTCAGATGATAAAATTACTGCTTTTCAAGGGTTTGCATAAGAAACATAGTTCCCCTTCTATCTCGGAGGTTTAAATTGAACAGCAATCTTTTGGATGGGTTCACCAAGAACAATAGGATTGATTGTGCCCAAACCATAACCATGGGTGTCCATAATATGACGAATTTGTTCAGGTTTGAAACCCATTATCCTCGCCATGGTTGAGTCAACAGATACTGCTCCACGTCCTAATATGAATGCATCAAGTTTCCTCGTCCTAGGACCATTCCACCCCTCAACCCCGACTCTTGCGTCCACAACATTCAGGTTTGGTTTGATGATTCTAGCAAGGTCGACAATCACCTCATTGATTTTTGAATGATAGAACGATTGATCCTTTCTGGGAAGTATCCCAAAGAGATTCTTCAAAACCCCTGTGATGAACGACAGATAGTGTGTCTTGGGAATTGCAACTGAAATGAAGTAGCCCGCATCGAGAATTATCTCTGGTAGTTCTGGATTCTCGAAGTAATCTCCCATGAACTCCATTTCTATAAGAGGTGCTCTACTCAGATCAACTGTACTGACATCGAACCCAGAATCTTGCATGTCAACACAGAGTTGAGTGTATCCGAACTTCTGGAAAGCCGCTTCTGCATACTTACTCTGGCTGTCAGACTCTATAATCTTGATTGACAGTTTCTCATCAACCTTCAATAGCAATTCAATCAGAGCCCTGACAGTTTCAACACGAGTGACAGAGTATCCAGTATCATCGGATATAGTACATATGTTTGGTTTCACAAGGACTGGTGATTCCAGAACACCAAAACCGCTAATGTGAGAGAGCCCTTCTTCAAGTGCCATCTTGATACTGTTCCTGCACATCACTAGAGCCACCGAGTTCAACGACAACTCCATCATCATTCGTTCTTGAACTCGTATTCCGTCTAAAAACTCTTCAGTAAACTGACATAGTATGGTTGGCAGTAGATCAAGGTTGAGAAGCGCGTGAGCTCGGATATGACTACAACAGAATTAATTGAGATTCTCCTAAAAGCACACAAAAAACTCCAAAACCTGTTGAAGGGTCTCAATGAATCTCAAATGGAGATGTCGGGAGTGCAGGGCGAAAGGTCAATCAAGGACCTCCTGGCACACATAACAGCTTGGAATAAGCATGGTATTCTGTGGATTGAGTCTGTCTACAGGGGCGAGAAACCCATAATGCTCGTCAAAGGTGAAACCATGGATGAGATTAAGGAGGAGATGGTCATCCTCAATCTTGAAATCCATCACCAAAATCGTGATCGACCACTGCAAGAGGTTGTAGAAGAATGCAATGAAACCTTTGCTCTTGTGATTGAACACGTGAAGAAGCTTAGCAAGAAGCACCTTGATAGTGTATTCGATTATGCATGGGCTCAGGAACCAATTACTGGACAGACAATAGTCCTATGGCGACATTGGCATCTTCAATCTCACATGAAACATATTCTTGCTTGGTTGGAGAAGCAGAATTAGCGACAACCCTATTAGAAAAGGTGTCGTAATGTATAGTGAGTAAGTAGATACATCAATGCGTCCATCATACAACGCAGTGTACATCCTTCTGTATATTCTCGCTATTATCATCCAAATTGCCTGTCGTCTTTTTGTTCAAGATAAAAACCAGTCCAAGAGGACATTTACTCCCTCTAAGAAATCCTCAAGACCCATGACTAGACTTGCCGAAAATGTCATAAAATGTCCAAGTTGCAAAACAATATTGAAACCTACGACTTCTGACCTTCAACAAAACAGGACAATTGTGTGTCCTAAGTGTTTGAAGCTCATGAGCCTTCAAACAGCCTAGTGGCTCTCATTCGATGCCATTAGGTAATTATTTTGATACCGATTGCTCTACCCAAACTACTCGTTTCATCCAACTTGTCTTGACACGTTGACACGTGAAAGTCCTCAGGACCATCTTCGTTCTTCGAACAGTACAATATAGAGTTGAACTTGAATCTGAAATAGTCTTGAATCCGCTCAAAGAACCCAATGGTTGACTGGTAATGATAACGATATGTCAGAATTGCGACAAACTCTTTATTCACCCAGTATTTCTCAGGGTCCATTGCAAGAGCCTCCATCCTGTCCAGTGCTATCTTCATCTGAGCTGTCATGTATCCCCAGTACATCGGAGTCGCCCAGACTACAATATCAGCTTCAGCAAATACGGAGTAGATCTGATGCATGTCATCGTCTATCGCGCATTTGTGCTCTGCTGATGCGGCACATGACTCACACCCTTGGCATGGTCTGATATCCATATCATTCAAGATGAAGTCTAGAACCTCAAAGTCACCAGTTTCTTTCACTCCTTTCACGAAGTATTCAGCCAAGGTGTCTGAGTTTCCTCCTCTTCTTGGACTTCCGTGAAGCACCACCACTCGCATGCAAATTCTCCTCAAGTCTTTCTGAAAGCGGATTCAAAATAAGGTGTCCATTAAAGCAGAAATTGTGAGTTGATGACCTATACAGAATGGCTTTTCAATAGATGATAATCCAGCGTGTTGGTGAATCTTGACGGAAGAGTGGAAATACAAAGGACCCATCTTTGATGCTCACACCCATATTGGTGAACCAGAAACTATCGATAAGATGCTAAGAATCGAAGATAAGTTTGGTGTGGCCACACAGATTGGGATTGTCCACTCAAAGGATGGATTCGAATACGCTAGAGAGAAGTATCCCGAGCGTTTCGTCTTTGCAAAATATCTGTCCCTGAGAGATATTGCACACTATAATGTTGAGCCAGTCATTGATGATATTTCAAAGACAAAAGACGAGGGATATTCACTTGCAAAGACTTGGTTCGGTCCTCGCTGGCGTGACTATATTGAAGATGTACCAAGCGACTTCAGAATTGATAGTCCAAAGCTTGACCCTGTATTCCAAGCTCTTGAAGATTGCGAACTTCCACTACTGATTCATGTTGCAGATCCTGACACTTACTTTCAACTGCATTATCAAGATGCATCAAAGTATGGGACAAAGGAAGACAATTTGAGTCAGATAGAAGGAGTTCTAGAACGACACACTCGACTGCTTTTTCAGATTCCACACTTTGGCGCACAGTCTGAGATACACCGGCTTGCAAATCTCAGTAGTTGGTTAGACAGGTTCTCGAACATCATCCTCGACACAGCATCTTCAAGATGGATGGCACGCGAGCTGAGCAAGGATGTAGTCAAAGCCAAGAAGTTTCTATTGAAGTATACAGAAAGAATTCTGTTCGGAACAGATTTGTCAGCCCACCGTGGTGAAATGGAGTACTTCGGCGCCAGATATCTTGCTCAGAGATTATTATGGGAAACAGATGTTCAAGATGAGCCCCTCCCGTTCGAGGATGAAGACACCAAGGACTCAGGTGGTACTTTCATAAATGGCCTTGATTTACCTCTCTCTGTTCTTCGGAAGCTATACTGGGAGAATGCTGCCCGAGTCTACAGACCTTAAAAGGTCGAACAAAGCCAATGATTAACCAAAGACCATCTCCAGGTATTGGATTAGGAACTGGTTGACAAAAAACGTGAGTAAGATGAGGAGTAGAGAGCTGATTGCCTTCGCGGTCATCCAGAGTGTCGAGGGCCATGTCTTCATCTTTTCTACCTGTTCAAAGAACGTGGTGAGTTGAAGGCTTACAAGAGTAAGTTGCTGAGATGGAATATCAGATTTCGAAGAAGATGAGGCGAGTATGCTTCTGATGTTAGAAAGGACTGCATTCACCTCATTACTAACTTGAAACAAGTGTTTCTTCTTTTCTTTCTCTAGGATGTTGTGAACATAATACTGAGGGCCTAGAAAGAATATGCAAATGGTCACAACTGCTAGTGTCAGTCCCGCTGTGGGAATCAAAGATAGTAACGGACTAATGAAACTCAGATTGTGCACAAGGTAAGCGAGTAGAGGTATTAGCAAGACAATTAAGAGAGAATACATGAAAACACCCCTCAGGAGCATCTCAGAGAACGAAACAAGTCCTCCTGCACGGTCAGGTGAAATTGGTTCTACGGAAATTTCCAGCCTTCGTCCAATGTCCTTTGATACAGACATGACCACAACACCAAGCCAGATGGCCACTCCAAATAGTGGAAGCATAATTAGAATGAATTCGATCATAGAGATATAGAGCCAAACTGGCGACAGGGGGTCAACAGGGAATAGAGGATTGGGCATATTTGGCATCACAAAAAGAAGAATTGAGATCATTGCAAGAACAATGAAAGGAATGCCATAGAGATACCCCCGTCTGTCGCTCATCCTCTTGATCAGATTTTCAAGATACCGTTCATACTCATCATCATCAATCACAAACGCATAACGAATCTCTCTGAGAGTCCTGTCAAGCATTGTATAATAGCTACGTAAGAAGAATAGTCCAACCATAATAAGCAGCGAGAAGTCCAATTGAACCAGATGCATGAAAGAGAGTAGGACTTGTACTGCTTCACCTGTCAGCAGAGTGAGCAGAATGAATACAGCATATGTCAATACGCCAACGAGTATCATTGTATAGGTGAGTTTCATTGGTACTTTTGAAAGTACGATCAAAATCGGGTGCATCCTGGAATTGGATCCATGAGTGCCCTTTTGCATCTGACTCAACTCGCCAAACGAGTACTAGGTTTCACCTTCCTTTTCAATCTTGCACTAGAAGTCTGAATATTGGGAATCTCGCTATCATTACAAAACGGAGAGAAGTGAATCCTCAGAATTCATTTGGTAATGTTCCATTTTCGTTTGAACATGAGAATAATGAATCCAATCATTTGAGAAACTGGTAACGGAGTCCTGTTGTAAGTGTAGCTCTCCTCCACTATATTAGTGCTTATTCCAGGAATGAAAAAGGGAAGTAGTAGAGTAATTATTACTAGAAAGAGTCCGATCTCACGAGATACGTATCCTTTCAGAACCATCCAAACTAAGACTGTTGATAGACATCCCACTAGCCACAACATAGTTGCAAGTGGAGGCGCAGAGTAGGGAAATATTAGCTGAGCAGAATTTGGTTCTCCTGTTAGAGTTTCTGCACTCCACCCTTCGAAAACCCAAAACAGACTTGAAGTGAAAGAGCGACGTACTACCGCGTCAAGAACATAATGTTCTCCAATCCCCCAAACCTCAGCTTCGCCTATACTCGGCGAGAAGAATGTATAGATAACCAGAACTGGTTCAAACTTCAAGCTCCGCTTCTTTGTAGCCTCCATACTTTAGATATATCCTTAGTAAGACAAATGCGTTACTATCGCATTAGTCTTGTACTAATCTACACTGGTTAATTACACCCTATAAAGTCAAAGAAGAAGTGGTGAGCTCGCCAGGATTCGAACCCAGGTCGCTACACCACTATTCAATAGATGCTCTTCTTAGTACCCTCTTAGAATATCAATATCATGAGTATAAAACTTCCAGATCCCCTGTAAGCTCTCACCATCACATAGAAGAGGTAGTTGTCGCTTACGTACCCCTTTATCGGGTACATGGGTGTGGAATACCACTGTGATTTTGCATCGCATATCTCTTGGGATCTCGATGAATATCCTCTTGCTGCATAAGTTGAGGTTGTTGGTGTACTCTCCCACCGTACATAAAGGTCGAAGTCATCTTCATCTGGTCCAGCTAGGAATGCCCAGCCAATCATGCGACCTTCTGTCTGTCCTCCTTTAAGGCTGAAGGTGTCTGTGCGATCCCAGACATAGTTGAGTGAGTTTCTGATTGTAGTGGCCTTGTCCGCCTTGCCATAGATGACAGCTAATTTCCAGTTCCCACTACCTGACCACGCATAGACTTTGAAGTACAGACGACCCTTTCCCCGCACAGTGACCTTCTCTATTGAATCATATGACGTGCTAGATGCATCGCATGAAGAAGTTGGAGCAGATTCCCATTTCACAAAGAGGTCAAAGTCTGCGTCAGGTTCGTTGCCCACTAGGACAACAGTATGATCACCAAAAGCTACATCGACATAACCGATGTAGGAGCTTCCCCTACTGGATAGAGTGCCTGACATTTGAGTTTCACTTCTACCCTGATTCGCTTCCTCATAGAAGAAACGTAGAAATCCAGCAGTTGTTCTCACAGCTATGGGCAAGAGGCTATCTGCTGCAAACTCATAGTTGTTGTTGCCTGAGGTAGGGCCACCGTTCACAAATGTGTGAAAGCCATAGCTCATGCCAGCGTTATTCCGAACCCAGCCACTTGCAGTCGTAGCCCCATCATAAAGACCCGGACCACTAATTTTGTTGATATCACTCTTCTTCCCATTGATGTAATCTTCATATTCCTTATGACCATCTTGTTTAGCATCCCAAATGCGAGTGTGGTGGGGAACAGTTACATCTTGAAGCACATGGACTGCAAATCCAAGATTGTAGTATGCATCCTTCCTATTGCCCCCCTTATAGAGAGCAACTGCTTTGTCAAAATACTCCTGAGCATAGATGTGTGCTCCTTTGAATATCCCCATTAGACCCAGGCCAGTGAAGGGATCACAGTAGTGGTCTTTAGCTGCAATAGGATTTCCTTCAATGACTCCTTGTTCCCAATCCGCGTCGTAGGACCCATCCTGCAAATCCCCGAAGTATAAACTGGCCTCCGAGCTGATTTTCGAGTATCCGTCTGAGCTGAGAATATTGATTGCACGGAGTGTTATCCAATCATGAGGGTCATCACCTGTTCCCTGGTACCCAACGCCACTGGAATTGCCATACGCGGTCACAGGCATTGCAGCGACCGTCATGAGTAGCATCATAATGGTAAAAGTTACCATTGTGGTAATACGTATGCGTTTCTTATTTTTCATTTTTCTCACTAATTTCATGATTTAGCTATGAGAGTAGACTTTAGGAAAACTAGGACTGAAAAATAGGATTTTGAGGTGGCGGCTTTGAAAGACAATAACTCCCATAGTCAGGTGAACATTGTTTTTGAGAGCATATAAACCCTGAGAGGCGTGGTTTGAACCAATGAGTAGAACCATGAGGTGTGGTGCGCTCACCAGGATTCGAACTCAAGCATACTTATGGTTCTAACTCGTCATAATAGTAAAACGCTATAAAAGTGGAACTGACATAAGCTATGCACAAACTCAGTAGTGCCCAAAATGGTTGAATAAACTGCTGATAACTCCATCTATATCTAGGCTGTTCATGGGCTGCAGGCCATCCATAGAGACCATGCATTGTAATTGTATAATCAACAGTTGTATTAGAACTTGGGTTGTGAATATTCAACGTCCATTTTGCTACTATAAACAGCTCCGTGTAGTAATATGGTAGATAGATACTGATTTGATACTCTGTGTCAGTGATATTGACCTCTGCATATCGGACATCAGGTTTGTTCTCATCTAAAATATAGAACACGACACTGTCACTTGTAGAGATTGATACCTTTACTAATTCCATAGTATATAGATTAGATAGGATTTCTGATGTGTAGGTGGTATTAGGCGAGATAGTTGACGAGGTTTCCAATGTCGTGAACGGACCTGCAAATACTCCATTGTTCTCAATTCCAATAAGATTGTATGTTCCCCAGATATGAAGTGGTATCAGAAAGGTCATAGGAATCAACACGACAGCTATAGCAATATTGCGTCTTTTTTTCCATGAAGCATGTTGCCAGTTATGAAAGTAGATGATAAAGAAGAAAATGAACCATAAGGGCATATAATGGAATAATCCTGGCGGTAATAAAATATCCATTCCAATAACCTTCCGTCCTCAGCTATACTTTCAGTCACAAATAAATGGTTAAGTAGAAGAAGTGGTGCGCTCTCCGGGATCCGAACCTGGTTGGCTACTCCTTAATTCAGGAAATATCTGCTCCAATCGCGTTGCTATCATTCTTTGGCCTTTTTAGTAGCATAGTAGAATGAACCCAAACCAAAGGGTATTGCCACTAATAGAGAATTAAATCCAGTTGAATCGTCATATCCCATCCATTGGCTGGTCATACTCACACTCATCTGCACATCCCCGTAATTTGTCTGAAAAATGATATCAATCGAGTAAATATCTGGTGGATAGATTTCAACAGTAGTCATGACACTTGTCACATTTCTTGCCTCATAATATACCGAGTAATTTTCTCCTTGATACCATGCTTCCCGCTCAGTAGCCTTCAATACAACAATGTCAAGAGAGCCATTGGTGCATTGTAGGAAGATGTCTATAGACTGATTGTAAGACCTCAAAGGAAATCTAGCATGAAACGGTACTGTCAGACCACCCACGATACCGAAGTCCGACCCCTCTAGAATCATTTCGTCCTTTTGGTAGGGGACCGCGAATGAAAGAGCAGAACCCACTACGAACCCAATGCACACGAAAGCTAGAACAATCGAAACCCAGTTTATCCTCATCTACATCACCAAAATCAGTTGCTCAAATTGTCGAATCATTAGATAATAAGCACTTCTCTAGGCAGAAATGCCTTCAAATTGATACTTTTAAACCAAATAAGAAATGGTGCGTCCGCCGGGATTCGAACCCGGGCCGGATCCGTTCTGCGGTTCCGAGGGATGAGCCCCTGCACCATGGCAGGGATCCATCATAGCCCCTTTGTCAGGACATCAGAAATTGAAGTCCTATAGACAACGGACGCATTTTTGACAGCACTCACAACGAGCGCGTCGAAACACACCGCGATGGTGAGCGTTAAAAAGCTTACCAAGGGTTGTATAGCATTACGCATTTTCCAGTGTGCGCTAAAATGGAGCTGTACTGTCCTGAATGAACCAGTCCCCAGTAAAAGGCAAGATTGGATTGATATATCAAAAGGTTTCGGAATAGTCTTTGTAGTTGTGGCTCATTCTATGATTCCCCCAATGAGCGATGTCCTTTTAGAGTCTGTAATTTTTATCATAACCAGTTTTGTTATGCCGTTGTTCTTCATTCTCGCAGGCATGACATACAATAGCGAAAGGCATCGTAGAAACCTCAAAAATTATGCATTCTCCCGTGGACGCCAACTTTTGCTTCCATACTTCGCCATTTACATAATTATGACGCTTCTTTTCATCCCGTTGACTGGTTCAATTGATACCTACCTAACACCGGGAGATTTGGTTTTTTGGTTAATTTATGGGGCTGGACCTCCTGGGCAACCTACATACTTGTGGTTTCTCCCGGTCCTTTACTTTGGCTTGATGCTCTTCATATTAATCGAGGCAGTGACACATGCTCAGGATCCAAGGGTGCGCTGGCCGTTTGTTGTTATTCTTCCATTTCTTGCCTTATGGATTACAGACGTATTTTCTCCAATATTAGTGCCATGGCGTGTGAATAGTGTACTGTTTGCCACGACATTCTGCATTATCGGCTATGAGATGAAAAGGTATAGGGGTTTAGAACGGTGGAGTACAGAATCAAAAATACGTGATGGGGTAATCTTCATAGTTCTATCAACAACCTTCATTCTGCTCTCACAGTATAATGGCTTCGTTAGCCACCCTGATGATTGGTTCGGCAAAAATGGATGGTTGTACCTCCTAACTGGCACTTCAGGCACAATTGCCTTCTTCATGATATCAAGCCTTCTCAATCCATCATTCTTCAGTAAAAGGATGCAGTTTCTTGGGGTGAATTCTCAAATCATCTATGAGATACATCCCCTTTTCTTCTATTTAGTTCCCATACTTGTAAGTCTGTTCGGTTTTTCAACAACAGACTATGAATCAACATTCACGCTCTTCTGGTCTATACGGTTTGTAATCGCCTTTGGACTATCAATTCCATTCACACTGCTTATACTTAGAAATAGAGGTCTATCGTTTATTTTCACAGGTTATGATAGTAAATAATCCAACTCTATAACAATCCAGCTCGTTTTCTGATTGAGAGGACACGAAAGGTCGACTCAACCACCATCGCATTATTCACAGTTTTTCGCTCGTCAAATGCCATGAACTCTCCTCTTATCCAGTAGCCCTTTTTCTGCTCAGGTAAACATGTTTCCGGAAATGAGTATGTGCCTTCTTCAGTTCGAAACTTCTCCAAGTGTTTCATTGAACTCTGGAACCATTGACTTTTCCTTATACATGTGAAAGGAGCTAATGCTTCCAGTAGATTGAGCATCTCTGCGAACGACCTGCCTTCAGGAGCTTTGGAGTACCCCGGGAGATGAGCCGCCCAGCCTAGGACATAGTATTGATTCCCATACTTTGCAATACCATAGCTCCAAGGAAGATTTTGGTACTCGGGAGTGAGAACCATCTCCAAAATCTGTTCAGCTCTCTCATGATGTTGATCAATCTCCAATACAATATTGAGATGACCGAAAGCGTAGACATCATGAATCCAAGGGAGTGTAAACTGTTGATTTGGGTGGAGCCGCGGATCAATAAGATTGTGGCTTGATAGCTGCTCTGGTATTCCTAGATACTCCGATCTGTCAGCATATACTTGTGAAAAATCTGGGTCTGATGCAAACGTGTGGATTGCATTA
>SMTZ1_10004638_pt1 | contig 21571 bp, 20 predicted proteins | sample DeeMarSWOR136_30_FD_25667 | JGI IMG/M metagenome (IMG submission 25667) | reverse complement strand
CGGGATTTTCCCTAAGAGCCCAACTATTACCCCCCCCACTACAAGTATTACAGAAAAAACCAGCAGAGAGAGAGGGCTCAAAAGGACAGTCTTGCCATGTTTTTTCAAGAATTTTGAAGAATCCTTGGCCGAGTAGAACTCATCCCCTTTAAGCTGTTCATAGGTTACCTTTCCCACTGCTGCGGTGGCCAAAAGCCAGGTGGCTACTACGAATAAACACCCGACGATAAATAACAACCAGCTAATCCAGTGGGTGAAGCTAAACCCCCAAAGAGGGAAAAAGCCATAGCTTTCCCAAAGATCGGAAAAGCTCATACCGCTGATCAAAAAGGCAACATAGGTCAATATCAGGTATCCCACATATCCGATCAGAAGTCCCAGAAACTGAATCAAGATTTTCTTGCCAGACAAAGCTAACCTGGGTGCCCGGAAGATGTCCCGGATATCAAAATAGAGTTTATACATCTCTCCTCCTTTTTGAAACTATTAAGACAGAAGTTAATAATCTAAGCCAAACTTTGTCAAGGAAAAAAATCACCAAACTTTGTTTGACTTACCCTATCCAGGATATTATATTCTCTGAAAAAAAAGAGGTTTGCATGCGGGCGTTAATCACAGGAATAACAGGACAGGATGGCTCTTATTTAGCTGACTTCCTTTTAGAAAAAGGATATGAGGTTTTCGGCATGGTCCGAAGGGCCTCCACTGAAAATTTTGAAAGAATCAATCATATCCGGGACAAGATCACCCTGGTTCAGGCAGATCTTTTAGACCAGCTCTCCATTATAAACATAATCGATCAAATCAAGCCGGACGAAGTCTATAACTTAGCTGCTCAATCTTTTGTACCCACCTCCTGGTCTCAGCCAATGTTAACCGGAGAATTCAACGCCTTAGGAGTGACTAAGGTTTTGGAGGCAATAAGACTTGTCAATCCCAAGATAAAATTCTACCAGGCGTCATCCTCGGAGATGTTCGGCAAGGTCAGAGAGGTTCCCCAGACCGAGAAGACACCCTTCTATCCCCGAAGCCCTTATGGTGTGGCAAAGGTCTATGCTCACTGGATAACGGTGAACTACAGGGAATCCTACGGGATACATGCATCCTCAGGGATACTGTTCAATCATGAATCACCTCGCCGAGGCAAGGAATTTGTCACCAGAAAGGTGACCGACGGAGTTGCCCGGATAAAATTTGGACTGGCTAATAAACTGGCTTTAGGAAATTTGAAAGCCAAAAGGGACTGGGGATTTGCCGGGGATTATGTAAAAGCTATGTGGCTTATGCTTCAGCAGAAAAAGCCACAGGATTATGTCATCGCCACCGGGAAAAATCATTCGGTGCAAGAGTTGGTGCAGATCGCATTTGATCGTGCCGGCTTAAACTGGAAAAAGTATGTGAAGGTAGATCCCAAACTTGTCAGGCCAGCAGAGGTGGATGTTCTGTTAGGTGATCCTTCCCTGGCTCAGAAAAAGTTGGGCTGGAAACCGGAAGTGAAATTCGAGGAGCTGATAAAGATGATGGTCGACGCAGACCTGAAGAGATACGGGTAGCCGCAGCCAGGCAAGGGCCAATCGATTTGGAATCTTAATCTGACGGGGATCTGTAACGTATATATTGAAATATACTTTTATCAAATTCTGATTTCCGATTTTGTCAGGATCCCAAAATAGTTTTTTTTGATACAGCGATGAGAGTTTTGATCACGGGAGTTGCAGGGTTTGTAGGATCTCACCTTGCTGAAATTTTGATTCAGAAGAAGCAAAAAATTTACGGCACCTGTTTGGCCTGTGAGCCCCTGGATAATATCGCCCATATCAAAAAAAAGATAAACCTGACTGAATGCGATATCACCGATTTCGATTCGCTATCTAAATTGATAAAGAGGATAAAACCTGATCAGATCTATCATCTGGCTGGATTCTCCTCGGTTGGTGAATCCTTTGCCAGACCCCTGACGGTGGTAGAGATCAATGTCAGGGGAACTTTGTATCTGCTTGAGATCTTGAGAAATATGAAGAAAAAGATTAAGCTTTTGGTTGTCAGCTCTGCTGATATTTACGGAAAGGTCAAAAAAAGTGATTTGCCGATAAAGGAAACTCATAACCTGAACCCTGTGTCCCCTTATGGATCAAGCAAAGCCTGCGCAGATCTTTTGGCCTATCAATATTTTCATTCCTATGGAGTCTTTGCTGTCAGAGCCAGATCATTTAACCATACAGGCCCAAGACAAAGCCTTGGATTTGTCGTGCCTGATTTTGCGTCCCAGGTAGCTAAAATCGATCTGGGAAATTCAAAACCTAAAATGAAAGTCGGCGATCTGAGTGCTAAAAGGGACCTGTCAGATGTTCGGGATGTAGTAAGAGCATACTATCTTCTCCTGAAAAAGGGCAAGCCTGGAGAAGCTTACAATATCTGTTCTGGCAGAGCTTATAAGATAGATACTCTTCTTAACACCCTTCTGAGATATTCCTCCAGAAGAATCACGGTGGAAAAGAAAGGCAAAGGAAGGCCCAGTGAGATACCGGTGCTTTTAGGTGACAATGCCAAAATGGAAAAAGAATTGGGGTGGAAACCCCGTATATCTATTCAAAAGACTCTGAAGGATACTCTTGATTACTGGAAAGATATGTATAGCCGAGGATAACTTTTAGATAGGAGGTTCAACTTGTCTTCGAGAAGTTCAGCATACAAAAGCCTGGAAAAAAAGATCAAAGACAAAACGGCAGTAGTAGGGGTTGTAGGTCTGGGATATGTAGGATTACCTTTGGCTGTGGAGCTGGGTAACTCCGGATTCCGTGTTTTGGGAATGGATATAAGCAAAAGAAAGGTGAAGCTGGTTAACTCAGGCAAATCTGACATTGATGATGTGAAACATGAACAGGTCAAGAAATTAGTGACAGATAAAAAATTGAAAGCCTCCACCAATTTTGCACTTCTTAAGAGAGTAGACTGTGCCTGTGTTTGTGTGCCCACCCCATTGAGCAAGACCAAGGATCCGGACGTTTCTTTTATCCTGTCTGCATTTTCTCAGGTGAAAAAATACTTGCATCGGGGTCAACTGGTAATTTTGGAGAGTACCACCTATCCCGGTACCACAGAGGAGCTCATCCGCCCCATGCTGGAGGAAACAAAGCTTAAAGTTGGCAAGGATTTCTTCTTAGCTTTCTCGCCGGAGAGGGTAGACCCGGGAAACCCAACATATGATATAAAAAATACTCCCCGGGTAGTAGGAGGGACGACTTCTCTGTGCACCAGGATTGCCAAGTTGTTTTACGAGCAGACCATAATTAAGGCAGTTCCGGTATCCTCAACCCAGTCAGCGGAGATGGTCAAACTTCTGGAGAATACCTTTCGCAGCGTGAATATCGGTCTGGTTAATGAGGTGGCCTTGATGTGCGACCGTCTGAAAATAGATGTGTGGGAGATAATCGATGCTGCCGATTCCAAACCCTTTGGATTTATGAAATTCTATCCCGGCCCAGGTCTGGGTGGACATTGCATTCCTATTGATCCCCATTACCTTTCCTGGAAATTGAAATCCCTTAACTATTATGCCCGATTCATAGAGCTGGCCGGGGATATAAACTCCCGGATGCCTGAGTACGTGGTGGAGAGGGTTAATCTGGCTTTAAATCAAAGTGGCAAAAACATCAAGGGCTCTGACATTCTGGTGCTGGGAGCTGCCTATAAAGGAGATATCTCCGATGTCAGGGAGTCGCCGGCCTTGGATGTGATGAGACTTTTGGAGGAAAGGGGCGCCAAAGTAACCTACAACGATCCCTTTGTTCCCAAGGTGATAATGAATGGTTATACCTTGAGATCGAAAAAGTTGACCGCGGGAAACCTGAGAAAGGCTGATTGCGTGGTTATCCTTACCGATCACAGCACCTATGATTATACCTGGATAGTGAAGAACTCCAAACTGATCTTCGATTCCAGAAACGCCGCCCGAATGGTTAAGAATAAAAAGAAGATTGTAAAGTTATAAATGAGGTTTGATACCTCTGGGGAATTATTTTACCTGCGGGAATTTTACCTTATTGAAAAAGGAAACTAAAATACTCAGAAAAGGTCTTCTTTTTGTCTTAATCTTTTTAATCACTTCTTCTTTTTCCCGGGCTTCCTTATTGGAAAACATCCCCTTAAACAGTTGGGTCTACTCGACTGTAGATGAGCTTCAGGTACAGGGATTTTTCCCCAGACTGCACAAAAATATCAAGCCCTATCAAAGGAAAGAGATCGCCACCTATTTGCTTGAGATAGATGAGAGGATGAAGAATGGGGATCTGATGCCAACCTCAACTCAGCTCTGGCTTTTAGATAAGCTTAAAGAGGAGTTTTTCTGGGAGATTAAAGCTTTAAAACATGAGCAAAAGAAAGACATCTTGAAATACGGAATTGATCCTTATCTTTATTTTACTCAGAACAGAATCGACACTTCCTGGTCTAGGGGAAAATTGGAACTGGATTTGGCTTTTCAATTTAAGAACAGATTGCTTTTAAAAGACAAAATACTCCTTGACACCAAGGCAGATAAGGATCCCAACCTTTACGGGAGAGAATGGGAAAACGAATTAACCGGTATTTTTGACCAGGGTTATCTGAAGCTCGATTTTAAATATGTTGATCTTCTTTTCGGAAGGGATTATCTCAGATGGGGACCGGGCCAAAAAGAGTTTTTACTTCTCTCGGGGTTTGCCCCACCATTTGATATGCTGAAGTTAACAGGGGAAATTGGGAAGTTCAAATTCCTGTTTTTTGCCACTGCTTTAGATGAAATAACTATATCTGATACACTGTACAAAAGATATCTCTCAGGTCACAGGATTAATTTCAAGCTCAAACCCTCTCTGGAGTTGGGAATATCTGAGGTGGTGGTTTATGGAGGAGCTGAAAGGTCTTTGGAACTATACTATCTGAATCCAATTCTCTTATTCTATGGGGAACAGTTCAATCAACGAGAGGATGACAATCCATTGTGGAGCTTTGATTTCAGTTTCACCGGAACAAGATTTCTTGAACTCTACGGTGAGTTTATGATTGATGATTTTCAATATGATTTTAAAACAGAGCCCCACCAGATCGGTTATAAACTGGGAGTCAACTGTGCTCATTTTTTTGGTATGGGCGGGAGCTTTTTGAACTTAGAATATGTCAGGATTAACAACTGGGTCTACGGACAGAACAGACACTGGAACCTTTATGTCTATCATGATATTGGAATGGGAAGCTTTCTGGGTCCGGATGCTGATCAAATTAGTCTTTTTTCCGGTTATCATTTGAATCCAGATTTTCAGGCAAATTTCTCCCTCTCTTATAAAAGAAAAGGTGAGGGGAAAATCGAGCTTCAACCGACAAAGGTTCCCAAATCCAAACAGTTTCCCTCCGGGATTGTGGAGTATACTAAATCAGCGAAAATTCTTTTACTTTTTCAACCGGATGCGAATCTACAAATTGAGGGGGGGATGGGTTTCAATAGAGTTGATAATTCTTCAAATGATGATGGGAAGGATGAAGATAATTTTTATCTCACATTAAGATTAAACTATAGCTTCTGGGAAGAGTGGTGGTTTTAATTTGATCCAGCTCAAATCCTTTGCCAAAATAAATCTCTGTCTTTACGTTTTGAAAAAAAGAAGGGATGGGTTCCATGAGATTTACACCGTGATGCAGGCCGTGGATCTTTATGATAGGTTGAGTTTATATAGAATTCCTGAAGGAATGACAATTCAGACAGATAATCCTCAACTACCGACCGACAGAAGAAATTTAGTTTATAAAGCGGCTGAGCTCTTTTTGAACCAGGCCAAAATCGACTCCGGGGTGAGGATAAAAATCCAAAAGAGAATTCCCTTATCCTCAGGGTTGGGCGGGGGAAGCAGCAATGCTGCTTTTACCCTGATGGGATTGAACCAACTTTTCGATGCGGGTTTATCCAGAAAAAAGCTTGTGGAGATGGCAAAGCAGATAGGCTCAGACGTTCCTTTCTTTCTGTACTCCGGGCAGGCTGTGGCCACCGGGAGGGGAGAAAAAATCAGGGAGGTGAAACTGCCCTCAGACTACTGGATAGTTCTGATAAAGCCGGATATATTACTTTCCACTGCCTGGGTTTATAAAAATTTCAAAATTAACTTGACAAGAAAAAGAAAATTAATTAAAATTTATAAAGGCAAAAAAAGCTTCTTTGATTCCATAATCGGATGGGAAAACGAACTGGAAAAAGCATCAGCAAGAAAGTATCCTCTGCTACAGGAACTCAGAGAAAAACTGAAAAAGATTGGGGCGATTAAGACATCTATGTCGGGAAGTGGACCTACAGTTTATGGCATTTTTTTGAAGAAACCCAAATACAAGGAGGTGAAAAGTCTAAAAAGAGAGGAGTGGCAAATTTGGGTGACACGACCAATCCCTTTATGGGTCCTTTAGTGTCATCAGGGTATATGTTACTTAGAAAGCTATTCACGCAGAGGAGGAAAATAAAGTGGATATTACTGAAGTGAGGATCACCCTGAGGGATGAGGATAGACTCAAGGCATTTGCCAATGTAACCTTTGACAACTCCTTTGTGGTTCGAGGTTTGAAAGTCATCAATGGTAACTCAGGTTATTTTGTCTCCATGCCCTCAAGAAAAAGGCCTGATGGAACGCATCAAGATATTGCCCATCCGGTCAACAACCAGATGCGTAAAGTTATTGAGGACAGAGTGTTGGAGGCTTATGAAAAAGAACTGAAGTCAAGAGAGAATCTATAGATATTGGGGCGTCGTCAAGTGGCAAGACACAAGACTTTGGATCTTGGATCCCAGGTTCGAATCCTGGCGCCCCAGCTAAATATGTTAAACCTAAATTAGGCAAATCAAGGGGGAAGGAGGATATTTGTATGTTGAAAATATGGAAGATTGACAAGTTCTTCTTGCTGGTTTTTATACTTCTTGTCATCGGCTGTGCAAAACAGGAAGAGAAGAAAGCTGAACCCGGGTTGGAGATCAAAATCAAAACAACCGAAAAAATAAGATTTGCCTATCTCAAGAATCTAGGACCCTATTGGGAAATGGCTCCGCTTTTTGCACAGGTGGGGAAATATGCTATGGAAAAAGGAATCACAGGAGAGTTGATGGGAATCTATTATGATGATCCTGCTGTAGTTCCAGCGGGGAGCTTGAGGTCCGAGATCGGAATATCTGTGCCGGAAGATTATGAACCTGAGCCCCCCTTTCAGGCCAGGGAATTACTTCCTCAGCAGGTGGCTTTTGCTGTTCTTAAGGGACCTTATGACCAGATAGCAGAGAAATATGGTGAGATAATGAAATGGATAGAGGAAAACGGCTATATGGTAGTAGGGCCACCCAGAGAGATATATCTCAAAGGGGGTGAAGAGATTCCGGAATCGGAATACTTGACCGAGGTCCAGTTTCCCATAGCTAAAGGATACTAAATCGGAGTACCTTTTCTAGAACCCCTTGAAAGATAGAAGATAAACGTAAACAATCTTCAAACGTTCTCTCTTTCAAGAAAAGGAAAGGAAATTCTTTCTTTTTTTGAAAGTTGTTCACTTTTCCTGAAAATTCATCGGAACTTGAGTTGAGATAAAGGGGGGAACCGGTTTCGGATTTGAAACTTTTCGGTTTAAGATATAAAACTCCAGCATTGACTTAAATATTGCAGAAATCTGTTAATTTAGATTTAAGGCGGCAGGGGCTAAAGGCCTGAAAAACTTTGTCGATATGACTAAGGAATTTGAAGATCCTTTCAAATGTGAAATTTTGTGTAAACCAAGCACCGGATGAAAAAAGAAAAGAGCGGCTGGAAGCTCTCGATGAAAATTGCTGCTGGTGAATACAAGTTCAAATATCTGGCAGACGGAAACTGGCTGAATGATCCCGCTGCCCATAAATATGTGGGAAATCCTTATGGCGGCGAAGACTCTGTGGTTGTGGTTCCTGAAGACGGAAGAGCGAAAAGATAAAAACTGTTACCTGCATATACATCTCTTTTTCTCAAGAAATTGTATTTTACCTCTTGACCGATTTTCTTGATCCCTTCAAGTTCAAGAAATAGAGGCGGGTATTTGTCTTTATCCCAAAGATTCTAACAGTTAAGACGTGGCGCATTTTTGTGGGATCAATCGAGCAGATTTTAACGGATAAACAAAATTCTGAAACCTGTCAATGCTTCCGCAACTTATTCTTTTTAGATGCCACTCTTTTCCAGGAAAGTTAAAAGAATCTTTGTTCGCGAAGAGGTGGGATCAATTCCCACCTCTTTTTATATTAATTGATCGTTTTTCGTGCGATGGTTAATAAGTGATGGTTACTTCTTTTCAGGCATCGAATTCAGGATCAGAAAAACCCAGCTTTTAGCTTTACGGCAAAACTCCAAAGGGCACGCAAATGATTGAAAGAAAATTGTTGACAATTCTCTGCATTTTTTTATAATGTCTTTCACTGGTTTAGAATTATGATTGCAAGCATGACAGGTTTCGGCAAAGCCGAACTTATGAAGGATGAAGTAAAGGTGGCCGTGGAGATATCCTCGGTTAATAACCGTTTCTGTGAGATTCAGTTCAGATTGCCCAAGTTTTTGACCTCACTTGAGCCACAAATCAAAACCTTGATTCTGAAAACCATAAGCAGAGGAAAGATCAACTATACCCTTTCCTGGGAAGAGACTCAGGAACCCTCAAGCTATGTTAAGCTGAACCAGGAGGCGGCAGACGTTTACTATAATCTTTTCAAAGAGTTGAAAGAGAAGTATGATCTTTCAGGGGAGATCCGGGTGGAAAACTTTGTGAATTTGCCGGATCTGATGAAGGCGGAGAGGGAAGAATATGATCTGAAAAAGGGTTGGGAGATCGTTAAAGAGGTAACCCGGATTGCCTTAAATGAGTTCAACGAGATGAGGAAAAATGAGGGCAAAGGGCTCTCAAAGGATCTGAGATTCAGGATATCCAAGCTGGACGAAACAGTAGGGGAGATCGAAAGGCTTTCCGCATTAAACGTTCAGGAATATCGCAAAAGACTGAAGAACAAAATCTCCGAGCTTCTTCAAGAACATGAGCTGGACGAGCAAAGACTGGCCCAGGAGGTGGCCTTTATGGCAGAGCGGTGTGATGTGACAGAGGAGTGCATCAGGTTGAAGTCTCACGATCAACAGTTTCTTTCCGCTTTGGACGAGGAAGCCTCTGTGGGTAAAAGATTGACCTTTCTTTTGCAGGAGATGAACCGGGAGGCCAATACCATTGGTTCAAAAGCCGGCCATGCCTCCATCTCAGAGAAGGTCATCTTTTTAAAAGAAGAGATAGAAAAACTCAGAGAACAGGTTCAGAATATAGAGTGAAAACTTGCCTGGCGGATTTATCTTCATTTAAATAATAGATGAGTTAGCTGCAATAAAAATAATTTTGCCATCATCTTTAGATTTTTTCAAGTAGAATGAGTTGAAGATGTAGTCAGAATTCGAGAAAGTGATATATTTAGGAAGCATAACATTTTTTGAAAAGAGGAATGAAAAAAGGACCTAAGTTGATGAAAGAGGCACTTTTTGTGGTGATTTCATCTCCCTCTGGAACAGGAAAAACAACCATCGCCAAAAGACTGCTATCCAGACATCCGGAATTCATAAAGTCTATCTCCTTTACCACCAGAGAAAAAAGAAAAGGTGAACGGGATGGAAAAGATTACACCTTTTTAAGCAGGGAGGAGTTCTTAAAGAAGATCAAAAAGGGGGAGTTAGTTGAATGGGCCGAAGTTTACGATCATTATTACGGCACACCTAATACAAATGTAAGCAAAACCCTGAAAGAGAAAAAGGTTTTGCTTTTAGTCCTGGATGTCAAAGGAGGCATACAGATCAAACGAATATATCCCCGAAGCGTATTGGTTTTTGTGCTGCCCCCTTCCTTTACAGAGCTTAAAAGAAGATTGAAGAAAAGAGGGGCTGAAGCCCCGAAACAGCTTAACCTCAGACTCCGGGCCGCATTAAAGGAAATTGAATTCTGGTCGAATTACGACTATGTCGTGGTGAACAAAGATCTGAATGAAACTGTGCACTCAATTGAGAGCATAATCTCAGGAGAGCTTCACAGAACGTCCAGATTTGATTCTGAAAAATTGAAAAAAGAGCTAAAAATCAGAGGGATTAATAGATGAGCCTTAAATCCTTGGATGACTTAGATGGTTTGACAGGCAACAGATATGTTGCAGTCTTGATCGCAGCTAAACGAGCTCGTAAATTAAACGAGAAAAGAATAAAGGAACAGGAGCAGCTGGTCGAAGAGGAAAAAGTGGAAGATATATCTGAAAAGGTTACGGTTCAGGCTTTAGAGGAACTTCTCCAGGGAAAAATAAAATTCGAATATCCTAAAAAATAGATAAATTAAGCTGAAGTTTTTGTCGTACGTTTTTTACCAATGATGAGGGCTAAGAATTTAGTCATAGTGGAGTCTCCTACCAAGACTAAAACCCTGAAAAAATTCCTGGGTCAGAATTGGGAGATTGACGCCTCCAAAGGGCACATAAAGGACCTCCCGGAAAAGAAACTGGGAGTGAGGGTAGAAGATGATTTCACCCCTGAATATGTGACAATAAAGGGGAAAAAGAAAATCATTCAGAAACTCAGACAGTCAGCCAAGAAGGCATCCAAGATTTACCTGGCCCCTGACCCGGATAGAGAGGGTGAAGCCATTGCCTGGCATATCTTCAAGGAGGTGGAGAAGATTAATCCCGAAGTCTACCGGGCTTCCTTTAATGAGATTACCAAGGAGGCAGTGCTGCGTGGAATCCAGGACGCAGGATCAATTGATCTTAACAAAGTGTACGCTCAGCTGGCCAGAAGAATCCTGGATCGGTTGGTAGGGTACAAGGTGAGCCCGCTTCTATGGAAAACCATTTGCAGGGGATTGAGTGCAGGAAGGGTGCAATCTGTGGCTCTGCGTCTGATCTGTGAGAGGGAAGAGCAGGTTCAAGGATTTGTTCCTCAAGAATATTGGACCATAACTGCTTTGCTGGAAACCGAAAAGAAAGAAACATTCTCGGCAAAACTGCTCAAGGTGAATCAAAAAGAGGTGAAAATCGAATCTCAAGAAAAAGCCTCAGATCTGGTGGATGACATAAAGGATAAACGATTTCAGGTAGCTGAAGTAAAGACCCAAAGAAAAAGAAAATCGCCCTTTCCTCCATACATTACCAGCACCTTGCAGCAGGACGCAGCCAGACGACTCAATTTTGCTTCCCGTAAGACAATGTTTGTGGCCCAGCAGTTATACGAGGGGGTGGAGTTGGGGGAAAAGGGGAGCGTGGGTCTGATCACCTATATCAGAACTGACTCGGTCAGGGTGGCGGAAACGGCAATTAATAACGCCAGAGGGTTTATCCAGAAAGAATTCGGAAAGGATTATCTTCCTTCTAAACCAAGGCGATTCAAGATCCAAAAAAGTGCTCAGGAAGCTCACGAGGCTATTCGTCCCACTTCCCTGGAGCACAGTCCGGAGAGAATTGAGAAGTATCTGTCCAGGGATCAATCCAAACTCTATCAACTGATCTGGTCACGTTTCCTGGCCTCTCAGATGAGCGAGGCTTTGTATGATCTTACTTCGGTGGACATTGAAGCTGAGAAGTATCTTTTCAGAGCGTCCAGTTCTATGCTGACTTTTGATGGTTTTATGAAGATCTACAAGGAGGCAAAGGAAAATGGACCAGAGGAAGAAAAGGAGACTCTTCCTCAAATGAAAGAAGGGGACGGGCTTAATCTTCTCAAGCTTACTCCGGACCAGCACTTCACCAAACCACCACCCAGTTTCACCGAGGCCACCCTGATAAAAGAGCTCGAGTCCAAGGGAATCGGACGGCCCTCCACCTATGCTCAGATTGTCTATACCATCATCCAGAGGAAATATATCTCCAAGGAGAAAAGGAAGATTTTTCCCACAGATTTGGGAAAAACGGTGAATAAGATCTTGGTGGAAAAATTTCCTCAGGTTTTCAATGTCAACTTCACGGCTGACATGGAGGCTGAGCTGGATAAGATAGCCGAAGGTGAGAATGATTGGGTCAAGGTGTTGAAAGACTTCTACATTCCCTTCAGCGCCACCCTGGAAAAAGTGGAAAAAGAGAAATCTGAGATAAAAAAACAAATTCAGGAAAAAACAGATGTCACCTGTGATAAATGCGGGAGCCCCATGGTGATAAAATGGAGCAGAAACGGAAAGTTTTTGGCTTGCTCTGCTTATCCTGAGTGCAAAAACACCAAGTCACTGAATTCCAAGGAGGATGAGGCTTTGGCCCAGGGTGAAAAATGTGAGAAGTGCGGCGCTCCCATGCTTCTTAAAACGGGCAGATATGGTAAGTTTTTGGCCTGCTCCCGCTTTCCGGAATGCAAGAATACTAAATCATTTTCTCTTAAGATAAAGTGTCCTGAAGAAGGATGCGGAGGGGAGATAGTGGAGAAAAAAACGAAAAAGGGAAGAGTCTTTTTTGGATGCTCCAATTTCCCCAAGTGCGATTTTGCCACCTGGTTTAGACCCGTGGCCCAAAGCTGTCCTGAATGCGGGGCTGAATTTCTGATCACGAAAACATCTAAAGCCAAAGGCGAAATCCTTCAATGTCTAAAATGCAAATACGAGAAAATCCCCGAAACAAGTACCCCCGAATTAACAGAAAAAGATGCAAAAGCTTGAAATTCAAATTGACCATTTTTTATCCTATCTTAAGACAGAGAAAAACGTTTCTCCCAATACTGTGATCTCTTATAGGAGTGACCTTTTTGATCTTTTTCAATATCTAAAAGAAAAAAGAGAGTCTGTCCAGATTCACCCCTCAAGGATCAAAAGGAATGATCTACGCGATTTCCTGGTTAATCTAAAGCAAAGGGATTTGGATAACAGAAGCATTGCCCGAAAAGCATCAGTCATCAGATCCTTTTTTAAGTTCCTTTTAAGAGAGGGCAAAGTCAAATCTAATCCCTCCTCCTATCTTCTAACCCCCAAGCTCAGGAAGTTTCTGCCTGAGATTTTAACAGTCGATGAGATGAAAACTCTTTTTGAATTGAAAGATCCCTCTCTTCTGGAGAAAGAAAAGCTCTGGATTCTTCGGGATTTAGCTATTTTAGAGGTTTTCTACAGTACCGGGATGAGGCTGAATGAGCTGGCCCAGCTTGATCTCTCTTCATTTGATTTCCGTGGACAGACTGTCAGAGTGTTGGGAAAGGGAAAAAAGGAAAGGATAATACCCGTTGGGAGAAAAGCACTGCAGGCATTAGGGAATTATCTGAAGGAAAGAAGTAAGCTTTCATTCCTGGAGGATGAAGCGGTCTTTATCAACAAATCCCAAAAAAGACTTTCCGCCAGGAGCATATCCCGGCTGGTGAAAAAATACCTTTCCAAGATCACCGAGAAAAAAAAGATATCCCCGCATGTTATCAGGCATAGCTTTGCCACCCATCTTCTGGATGCTGGAGCAGATCTTCTGGCGGTAAAGGAGCTTTTGGGCCATAAAAAACTTTCCACTACTCAGATTTACACTCACGTAACAATGGATAGATTGAAAAAAGTTTACAAGTTGGCTCATCCAAGAGCAAAAAGGTGAACTTCAGTTTAATCAGAGGGGAAATTAAAATAGTCTGGAGTGAAAAAATGCGATCCACAACCATTATCGGGATAAGACATAAAGACAAGGTGGCTGTTGGTGGAGATGGGCAGGTAAGCTTGGAGAACACGATCTTGAAACAGAACACCAATAAACTGCGCAAGCTATTCAACAATAAAATATTGGCAGGGTTCGCCGGCGCCACCGCGGACGCCTTTACCCTTTTTGAAAGATTCGAGACGAAAATAGAGAAATATCAGGGGAATCTCCCCAGAGCAGCAGTGGAGTTGGCCAAGGATTGGAGGACGGATAAGTATTTGAGAAGATTGCAGGCGCTTCTGGCTGTGCTGGATAAAGATCATGCACTTATCATCTCGGGAAATGGTGACGTTATCGAGCCAGATGATGGAATAGTAGCTATTGGCTCTGGGGGACCTTATGCTCTGGCAGCTGCCCGGGCTTTAAAGGAATTCTCTGATCTGGACGCCAAAGGCATTGTAAAAAAATCCCTGGAAATTGCCTCCTCAATCTGTGTTTACACCAATGATAAGTTTTTCATAGAAGAGCTTTGATCCTGCATTGGATCTGGAGGTTTAGATGAAGGAGTTTACGCCCAAGGAAATCGTAGCTGAATTAGATAAATATATTATAGGCCAGAACAAGGCCAAAAAATCTGTGGCCATAGCCTTGCGGAACAGATGGAGACGCCAGCAGGTTAAAGGGGATTTAAAAGAGGAGATAATGCCCAACAATATCATAATGATAGGTCCCACCGGCGTGGGCAAAACCGAAATCGCAAGGAGATTGGCAAATCTGGCTAATGCACCATTTATAAAGGTTGAAGCCTCCAAGTATACCGAGGTGGGATATGTGGGTAGGGATGTCGAATCTATGGTCAGAGACTTGACTGATTTGTCCGTCAATATGGTGAAAAAGGAGAAAGCTCAAGAGGTCAGCAAAAAAGCTGAGTTTTTGGCTGAGGAGAGGATCTTGGATTTACTTTTGCCATCACCGCCTAAAAGAAAACAGCTTAATCAGTCTGATTTGTCCTCCAACCTGAATGAAGATGCACAGATAAAAAGGGAGAGAACAAGAGAAAAACTGAGGATTCAGCTACATCAGGGTAAGCTGGCCAAAAGATACGTGGAGATTGAAAGGCGGGATGAAAGATTTCCCATAATTGAGGTCTTTTCTCCTCAGGGTATTGAGGAGCTGGGGGTAAACTTCCAGGAGATGTTTTCAGGAATGATGCCCAAAAAGTCCAAAAAGAGGAAAATCACCGTAGAAGAGGCTAAAAGGATTTTGTCCCAGGAGGAAACCTCCAGGCTCATTGATATGGAAGAGGTGATCTCTGATGCTATTCATGGAGTGGAAAACTCGGGGATAATTTTCGTGGATGAGTTAGATAAGATCGCAGGTGAAAAGATTAAAGAGGGTCCGGATGTCTCCAGGGAAGGGGTGCAGCGTGACCTTTTACCCATTGTTGAGGGAACATCGGTTATGACCAAGTACGGGATGGTGAAAACAGATCATGTTCTTTTCATTGCTGCGGGCGCATTCCATGCCTCCAAACCATCCGATTTAATACCTGAGCTTCAGGGAAGATTCCCCATCAGGGTAGAACTAAGCAGTCTGACCACAAAAGATTTCATCAAAATCTTAACCGAACCTAAGAATGCACTTATAAAGCAATATACAGCACTTTTGGCCACAGAAGGGGTGGAGATGAGTTTCACTTCGGATGCTATAAAGGAGATAGCAAAGACCGCAAACTTGGTCAATGACCGGACAGAAAATATCGGTGCTAGACGACTGCACACCGTTATGACCACCCTTCTGGAGGATGTAATGTTCAGAATCCCTGACCTGGATTCAAAAAAGATTCGGGTCACCAAGAAAATGGTCAAAGACACCCTGCAGAGTATCGTAAAAGATGAGGATTTGAGCAGGTACATTTTATAGAGTAAAGAGTTGAGAGTGAAGAGTAGAAAGTATTAAGCGGAGTCTGCAAGGACTCCGCTTTTTTTTGTTTGACTTTACATCAAAGCAGAATTAAATTTGACAAACGTTTTTGTTAATGAATAACCGCAGGTTTTTCCTGCCCTGCATGAAAAACAAGAAAGGAGTAAGAATGCCTAAAGATTTCTTAGCTATTACTGACTTTGACAAACAAGAAATAACTGAAACCCTCAGCTTAGCCAGGGATCTAAAAGAAAAAAAGATCGAGCCTGAGCCCCTTAAAGGTAAAACTGTTGCCTGCATATTTCACAAGCCTTCCTTAAGAACAAGGATCAGCTTTGAGACAGGAATCGGAGAGTTGGGCGGTAAATCACTCTATATCACCGAGAAGGAGATCGAATTGGGCAAAAGGGAGTCCATCTACGATGCGGCAAAATGCATGTCCAGGTATGTGGGAATGATAGTAATCCGAACCTTCAAACATGAAGATGTTGAGAAGTTAGCTCAGCATGCTGATGTGCCGGTGATAAATGCATTAACCGATCTGCTCCACCCCTGTCAGGTAATGGGAGATATGCTCTCCATTGTTGAGAAAAAAGGTAAAATGGACGGTTTGATCGTGTCTTATCTTGGGGATGGCAACAATTTGTGTAACTCTTGGCTTAATGCCTGCACCAGATTTCCCTTTACCCTTAAGATCGGAACTTCCAAAGAAACAGAACCCGATAAGAAGATTTTGGAAAACGCAAAAAAGATAGGTTTGAGCAAGATTATCTTAACCTATGATCCCCAGGAGGCGATAAAGGATGCGGATGTGGTCTATACTGATGTCTGGGCGTCCATGGGGCAAAAAGACCTGGCTGAGAAAAGAGCTAAACAACTAAAGGATTTTCAGGTGAACACAAAACTTTTATCCCTTGCCAAAAAGGATTGCCTGGTAATGCATTGTTTACCAGCTAACCGGGGTGAGGAGATAACTGATGAGGTTATGGACGGGCTCAATTCAATTGTCTTTGATCAGGCAGAGAATAGACTGCACGCCCAGAAAGCGATTATGGTGAAATTGCTCTCAGGATAGTAAATTTTCGGAGAGTGAAATGCAACTTATAAAAAGATACAGTAACTGTTTTGTCTGCGGCGATAAAAGCCAATGCGGCTTGAAGGTGGATTTCTTTGATGAACAGGGTGTGGCTAAGGCCCAGTATCAGGCTTCCTCTGATTTTGAGGGATACAAAGATATTCTGCACGGGGGTATTATCTCTGCTCTTTTGGATGAGGTGATGATAAAAGCCGTCATAGCCCGGGATATTCTGGCTGTAACAGCCTCGATAGAGGTCAAATTCAAACAGCCAATAAAAACGGGTGAGAAACTTTTACTTGAAGGAAAGATTCTGAAGGATCAGGGGAAAATCATTACAGCCGAAGGCAAAGTCCTGAAGGAAGACAAAACTGTGGCGGCTTTGGGCTTTGCTAAATATGTCAAGGCTGATGAGAAGATGAAATCCCTTCTGGAGCAAAGCCTGGAAAGTTGACTTCTTCTTTATATCTTTATTCTGTCTCTGCAAAATATGTGAACTGTATTGCAGGAGCAAAATAGATGGATTTGTTGCCATTCTTTCTAAATCTAACTCCTGCCCGCCTAATCTTTTAATAATCAATCACTTACTAACACCCATCACCTCTTTGCTTGATTCTTCGGCCTCCAAAACACTGGCACATTAATTGCTTTTTCAAAGGGATGGAGGAAAAAGTTATGAAGTGCTACTTTTCAGTGAAATCTGAGTCGACCGATAGAATGAAAAAAAAGCAAGTTTTGATCTCCTTTACCATTCCTGATCTGGGGATTATTTTCAGAGCTTATCATCAAGGTGAGGTTGATGAATGCTCCTATATATGCCTTTTGAAGCTTTTGAGATTCATTGTTTCTAATGCCAAGATATTTGAGAAACAGAAAATAGAAATCTTTTCTCACGATCCTGAGATAGTCTATCAGGTGAACCAGAAAGTACCTTGTGAAGAGAGATTGGAAAAGCTGAATGGTTTAGCCCTGGTCTATAAGGGAAAACTTAAATATTCATTGGACTGGATCCCGCCAGGAGAGAACAAAGCTGAGAAGGGAATCATAGATCAGCCCCAGATAAAAAGTGAAATTCCTCTCAACTTTGCTGAGTTGGATGAGTCGGTGAGAAAAAAAGCTGGTCCCCCATCCAATTCAAGGCCCCCCGCATCAAACAGGTAAGTAGATTGGCAAGTCTCAGTTAGACTTAAACTCCTTGACAAATTAGATTTTTCGGCTATATTATAAAAAAAGAGATAATATCCCAAAATCTTATTCTCTTTTGTCAGAGAATAGTATTTTGAGCGGGGTGAGATGATGTTGAAGAAATTAGCGATTTTGGTTGTTTTTCTTGTTTTTGTAACATTTGATCTGAATGCCCGATCTCTGGTTTCTCAAGGACCAATTAAAATGAACGACCTACCTGAGGCTCAGCAAAGGGTACATCGAGTGGGGAACGTCTATTTCTGCAACACCAACTGGGCTTTCTTGGGGAGTCAGACCAGGGAGATGTATGAATCCAGGGGTGGTTGCTTCAATCCCAACCCTGAAACAGAGGTACAGGCTCCTTCGTTCGAGACACCACCAAACTCAGGTATAGACTACCTGTTTCAGGGAGCGCTCTGGATCGGTGCCATAGTTACGAAAGAAACTGAAATTGAGACTCTGGTTACAGTAGGTGCGGATGGGTGGTACTGGATCTACGAGATGGCACCTGGAGTTGGGCCTGAACATGCTATAAAAGAAAAATCGCGACGATTAAGAGTTGAATGTTATTCTCCCGACGCAGTTTCAGAGCAGGATGTGATAGCCCTTTTTTCGGATACTGCTGATGCCCCCCTAAGCCAGCAGGACGTTGCTACTGACTGGGATGGAAGGCCGCATCATCCCTTAGGAGTGGAAGTCACTCAGATTGGCTACTCCTGGTCTTTACCCGAGTACGACGATTTCATAATTCTGGCCTATCAGGTTAGGAATATCGGAAGCTATAATTTGTCTGAAATCTACCTGGGTTTCTATATGGATACAGACATATGTCATATTAGCGAAAATCCTTACGCACCAGAAGAAGGAGCTCAGGATGACATAACAGGTTTTTTGAAAAATTATGTTGATCCCTATGGAGAAACTACAGAAGTAAACATAGCCTGGGCTGCTGATAATGATGGCCAGCCTCGACATGGAGGTTTTGATGAATTAAGTTCAACGGGTGTTATAGGTATCAAGCTATTAGGTTCCAGTAATCCTGATCCCAAGATATCTTATAATTGGTGGATTTCAAGTAGCTATGGGTATCCCAAGGACTGGGGTCCCTGGCTAAGAGCTAATGAGCAAAGATGGGCCCAGATTAACCCCTACTCTGCCGGTCCTTTGGAAAGATTTCCTGATAATGCCATGGGAACCCCAGGAGGAGACAGGTCCAAATACTTCCTTATGTCCAATGAGGAGATAGACTTTGACCAGATATTTGCTGATTCCATACCACAGGTCGATACCTCTTGGGTTCCTGCTCCTGAATCTGAAGTTGTTGAATTTATAGTTGGAATTGATGTAAAATTCCTCTACTCCTTTGGTCCATTTGACCTTACACCAGGTGACACAGTTTTTGCGGTAATAGCCTTAATCGCTGGAGAGAATCTCCATACTTATATATATAATAGACGCGACTATTTACCTTCGGATCCTTATACATATTATTCGAATCTGGATTTCTCGGACTTGGTGGAAAAATATTCGACTATTCAAGAGATATATAATTCAGGTATGGATTTAGGACCACCCGCCCCGATAAGAAATATGAAAATAACCGAGATTGAAAATGGCTCTGCATATCTTAGCTGGATTGCTACCGGGGATGATGAATATTTGGGTATGGCTTCCTATTACGATTTAAGGTATTCAACCTTGCCCGTGGACTCTGATACTGCCTCCTGGTGGGAGCTGGCTAATATGGCTATTGATGAACCTGTCCCTTCTGAGCCAGGATCTGTCGATAGCTGTCAGGTTTCAGGTCTTTCAGCGGAGAGTACGTATTATTTCATTATAAGAGCCTGTGATGACGTGGGCTTTTGCTCACACTTTTCCAATATCGCCTATTCAGGGCTTCCTGGCGATGTGGATCTGGATGGTGAAGTCAGTATAGAGGATATCGTGTTTATAGTCCAGTATTTACTTAAAGGCGGAACTAATCCTGATGTCTTAGCATCTGTTGACGTAAATGGCGACTGTCTGGTTAACATAGTGGATGTTGTTTATCTGGTCAACTATCTATTGAAAGGGGGAATTGCTCCGCAAATTGGCTGTGCTTAGGCTTCTTAAAAATCTCTTGATATTTTTTCAGGCTGGAGTTAAATTACTCCAGCTTTTTTGTTTCTGGATATTAAGAACATTGTCAGCTTTAAGAACTTTTGTCAATGATTAGGTTGAATAAAAGTCTTTGCGGCAGGTGCGGGGGATGCGTGGCGGTTTGCGAGCCTGATGCTCTGGAACTGAACTCAGATGAACTGATAATAAAAGAGCGATTATGCACCCTGTGTAATAACTGCGTGATCCTCTGTCCGTCAAAAGCTTTGAAAAACGAAGATGAACAAAAGATTTGACTGCATAGTGGTGGGGGCCGGGCCGGCTGGCTCCATGGCTGCTAAGATTATATCCGAAAAAGGGGGTAAGGTGCTGCTTTTGGAGAAAGACCCGGTTATCGGATTTCCCCTGTGCTGTGCTGAGGCGATAAGTGTCTGGGGAATGCATCAATTCTTTGAACCTGACCCTCGCTGGATAAGCGCCAAAATTCACAAGCTTCTTCTGGTCAGCCCTGCAGGTCATGAATTCCGGGTGGATCATCCTGATGCTGCGTATGTTCTGAATAGAAAACTTTTCGACAGGGAACTGGCACTCCAGGCAGGATCTGCTGGTGCAGAAATCAAAGTAAACTCCTGTGTTACAGGTGTGATTAAAGACAATGCGGAAATAAGAGGTTTGAAGGTGAGGGAGAATGAGGAGGAAAAAGAATACTATGCAACAGTGATAGTAGGAGCCGATGGAATCGAGTCAAAAGTAGGTAAATGGGCCGGCATTAATACCTCGCTGGAATTGGACCAGATAGATTCAGCCTATCAATACCTGGTGGTATCAGAGGAGATAAATTCAGAGTGCATAGAGTTTTATGTGGGAGAGAGGTTGGCTCCTGGCGGTTATGCCTGGATTTTCCCGAAAGGTAAAAACTGCGCCAACGTGGGTTTGGGAATATCACCGGTTTTGGCCCCTGATCTTAAGCCCAAGGAGTTTTTGGATGAGTTCGTCAAAAAAAGATTCAAAAGCTTTTCCGTTGCGGAGATAATGATGGGTGGAATCCCCACCTTCTCCCGAAAAAATGTTTTGGTCAGAGGGAATCTGCTTTTGGTGGGTGATGCGGGCAGGATAGTCGACTCACTCTCCGGCGCGGGCATAGCCAATGCATTATTATCCGGCAAAATAGCAGGCCAGGTGGTGAGTGAATATATAAAAGACAATGGCCTTCCCCTTGAATTCCTGAAAAAATATGAGAAGGAGCTTTTAAAAAAAAGAGGAAGGGAACTCAGATTTTACTCTTTCTGCAGGAATGTCTTTTTGAAGATGAAGGACGATGACTTTGATTCAGTGGTTCTCTTTTTGAAAAACTATATGGGAGGGAAAAAGATAAAAGGGATCGATCCCTTTGCCATGGTCAAGGCTATCTTCAAGTCTAATCCCAGACTTTTGAGGCTTTTAAAGCATGTGGTCTGGTAGGAAAGGTCAATCCTTTTTTTCCTCTGAGGCTGGGGAAAATTTGTTGACCCATCTCGCAAGACGGGATTTGGTTCGGGCTGCTGTTTTTTTATGTATCACCTTCAGTCTGACGGCCTTATCCAGAAGGGAGACCGACTTTCTGAAGTTTGTCTGAGCTTGTTCCAAATCGGACGAGGCTTCCAATTCTTTTACCAGGGTATTGATCTTGG
>SMTZ1_10001808_pt1 | contig 21580 bp, 18 predicted proteins | sample DeeMarSWOR136_30_FD_25667 | JGI IMG/M metagenome (IMG submission 25667) | reverse complement strand
TTGGTGGATACCAGTGTGAGGAGTTCATCATAGAGATGATAACCGAGGGAAGAGATCCCCGAACCGGCGAGCCCCAAGAAGTTGAGATTCAAACTCGGCTCTGGGTCTCCACGGAGGTTGAAGGATCCGACCAGATTGAGAGTTTCCACAGGAAAATGGCTGAGAAGATGGGACTTGAAGGAGAGTACGGTTCAGGCATAACTCAGGCTCTGAGTCGATTCGGTATCGAGGCTGAAGAGCTGGGCAAGAAGATGGATGAGATCAAGGGTTTCCCAATGCGGACTGAGCTCAGGTTGAAGGCGCTTGGTGAGGGCATCACTGAAGCTGAACAGGAAGAAAAGGCTGAGCAAATGAAGGCGATGGAAGAGGCTATGAAAATGCTGGGCAAGAAAATGAGAAAAACAGAGGAGACAAAAGAGGACTTCTTGTTCATGATGCTTACTGAAGTAACCGATATCCAGATCAAGGGAACAGATAATTCTGAATTCGAGCTTCCCAAACATCTAAAAAAGCAGCAGTAGAATTCAATTCCAACAAGTAGTTCCAAAGATCACTTGTAGTGATATGAATATCTAAACTTAACGAACACCTGAACTATTATAAGAAGAGGTTAAGCCAGGAGGTTCACTAAAGATCTTTTCAATCCGAAGTAATATAAGAGAAAACCTCTTAGCATCTCAGAAATAAACTCTGTTCTATTTGAGGGGGAAGTATGCGGAATATAGCTTTAGTTTTATCTGGTGGTGGTTCAAAAGGGGCGTTTCAAGCCGGGGCAATAAAATGTCTTTTGGACCGGGGGATAAGGTTCAGTGTTGTTGCTGGCACGTCAGTGGGATCTTTAAACGGATTGATAGTTAGCCAGGAAAAGCCGGAGGATGCAGCAGCTGAACTGGAGAACTGGTGGTATAAGATAGAAAACAAGGATGTATACAAACCGCACAATTTCTTCAAAAGAGTTGGAAGAATATTCAAGAATCTTTTCACCTTTAAGGAGAATCTCCCAGATATTATCTTCCCGGAATCAGCATATGACAACTCGCCCTTGAGAAAATTGATTCAGGGTTACATGGATTTGTCCCGGGTGAAATCGAACATTGAGCATTTTTTGGTCTATTTTATATCCCTGCAGACCGGAAAGCTTTACTGCAAAGATATAACCACGGTTATGACCAAAGAGGAGGCGGTGAATTATATCCTGACCTCAACCATTATACCTTTGGCATTTCCACCATTTGCCCACTATGTCTATGACCAGGAGATCGAGGATCTTCTGGGAAATGAGAATCATCTCAAAACTCAGCAGTATGTGGACGGCGGGGTAATGAACAAAACTCCCCTTAAGATAGTTTTCGAATACGATGTGGGGACAGTTTATGTCATCAATAACTTTCCTCGATACCCCAATCTGAATCAAAAAAGCTTGACCAAGAAATTTAAAAATCTCTTCTCAGTGGGTTTAAGGAGTGTTCTGGACCTGGGTCCCAATGGTTATTTTGAACGGGACATAAAAGATGCCCAGGATGTAAATAATGACATCAAGGTAATGAGTAAGATGGAAGAGAGCATCTTTTCCAGGATCAAAGACAATAGTCTGAAAACAGAGATCGAGAATATCTTTGAGCAGCAAAAGCAGCGTTTCACCTTCTTATATACCAAAAAAACGCAAAGGGAGAAAAAGGAGATCCAGATCGTAGGGATCTATCCGGAAAACGAAATCGACGTATTCGACACAGAATTCAAACCTGATAAGTCAAAAGAGCTTTTTGAGTTAGGCTACAAAACCGCAGAGAAGATGGTGATATAATCACTGAAGCATCTGCGTTAGGAAATACCAATGCAAATTAGCTTCGGCAATTTCTATTCCCGAAGCATCAGAAATAATCCTCATTTTTTGCTTGCTCTCTTGATACCTCATTTCATATATTGGCAACGAATAAAGATTTGCAGGCACCCCGCATAGTGCGGGGTGCCAAAGAAGGCACGAATGAATTTGTGCCTACAAACTTCGTTTTCTATGGTTAGAAAATAAAGTTGCGGGAAAAATCAAAACGAGGTTAGAATATGCAAGGCATTGAAATTTTGAGCAATACCAAAGTTGCCCGGGTGACTCTTCATGCGGTTGACGATCGGCCCGGGATTTCAGCGGAGTTGTTTGGAGAGCTGGGCGCGCAGGGATTCAACGTGGAGCTGGTCTCGTCCAGCATCGTGTCTAAAGGCAAAGCAGATATCTCCTTTGTGGTGGCTGAAGAGGAACTTCCTGCGGTTCTGGTGCTGATGGACTCCCTCAAGAGATCGACTAATGCCCAGGAGGTATCACACGATTCCAAGGTGGCCTTGGTCTCTGTCACCGGTCACGGCCTGGTGCAGCAGCCGGGGATTGCCGGTAAGATGTTTAAAGCCTTATCTGACATGGGAATAAACATCCAGATGATCTCAACCTCACTTTCCTCTATCACCTGCATGATCTCGGATGAACTTGTTCAAAATGCGATCAAGGTTCTGGAAAAAGAGTTTGAGATAGCGCCATATAAATAAAGCTCTCCTTAAGATCCTCCAACTCCAACAACTGAGATATTCCTATGCCACGACCTCACCTTTTATCAAAAGAAAAGACCATTCTAATTTTGATCGATATTCAGGAAAAGCTTCTTAAAGCTATGTGGAAAAAGGAAGATCTGATCTTGAATGTTGGCAAGCTGATCAGAGCTTTCAAGATTATGGATATACCTATTCTCGTCACAGAACAATATCCCAAGGGTATGGGTAAAACCGACCATAGAATCCACGAGTTATTAAAGGAGATCAAACCTACAGAAAAGCTCTGTTTCAGTTGTATGGGAAAAGATGAGTTCAAAAAAACGTTGGAATCTTACGGGAAAGAACAGGTGGTTCTTTCAGGAATTGAATCGCATGTCTGCGTGCTTCAGACTGCTTTAGAACTTGTTGACCAGAATTATTTTGTCTACGTTCCTTATGATGGAACAAGTTCCAGAAAGGAGTCTGATTATCGAAATGCTCTGGACAGGATGCAGAAGGAAGGTGCTGTAATTGGATCAGTTGAATCAGCTATTTTCGAACTTCTAAAAGCTGCTGACTCCCCGGCTTTCAAACAAATCTTGGATATAATAAAGTAATCAAAACCTTGCACCTCAACTTCCCCTCTTAATTTTGAATTTTCTTTTTGATTTTTTAATTTTTCCATCCAATACTAAATCTTTGTCATATTGATGAAGCTTTAGGGATGAAAAAGAGAAGGAGTCCTTGATCTTTCTTATTTCCCGATCATTTACGCTGCTCAGGCCCTTGCCCAGTATAAGGGGTGCAATGAAGATTATTAAGCGGTCTGCAAGTTTCTCTTTTAAGAACGAGGTAATTATCTTCGAACCCCCTTCCACCAAAACCGAGTTGATCTTTTTTTCTCCCAAGCTTTGAAGAAGATCTCTCAAGTCGACCTGGTGGGCTTGATTCTCTCTTAAACGTAGAATCTCCACGCCTTTTTTTTGAAATTGTGTGATTCTTTTGGAATTAGCCTTGAGCGTGGTGGCCAGGATGGTTTGAGTCCCTTTTTTCAGGTTGAATACCCTGGCGCTCATAGGGCTTCTAACCCTGGAGTCCACTACTATCCGTAGGGGATTTTCTCCTTTAACCAGACGAACTGTAAGTTGAGGATCATCCTGAATGATAGTATTCACTCCGACTAAAACTGACTGGTGGATACTGCGAAGAAGATGTGCCAGGCGCCGGGAGGACAAGCTGCTTATCCATCTTGAATCGCCGGTTTTGGTGGCTATTTTGCCGTCCAGGGTTTGCGCGTATTTCAAGGTCACAAAGGGAAGATGAGTTCGATTGAACTTCGAGCGGATTTGCTTTCTATATTCATCGATATTCACGGGACTCAGCATAATTTGAAATTTCCTTCCGCACATTTTGAATACAGATAATTATAAAAAAGTCCAGACATGATTGCAAAGATTTTGTGTCAGGTTTTCTAAATTATCAGGTCAAGATGGCACGTGAGCATCACATTCAAACAGGTATTTATCGGCTTGAATCCCTTAGAATGCTTGACTGTTTTAATGCCAAATCCTATATATTTACTTGCATCATTTTCCCGTAGATATTATAATCTGGTTGATTTCTCAGAGGAGAAAAGAGCACAAGATTTGATATTCTTCTAATTAAAAAACTAAATCGGGAGGAATTATGTTATCCAGATCATTGACTTTAAAATGGGGTTTCATTCTAATGTTATTCTCACTTCTTATATTATCCGTCCCTTACGCTTCACTTTCTCAGGAAAGCACGGTTTTGAAAGCCATGGAGAAGGAGTTGAATCGCTGTTTTGTGAAGTTAAGCTCGGTTCAGCCTCACCCCTTGTACTTTCTGGGTTATGAGATCAGCGAAATCGATGAAACCAGAATTTCAGCAAGCTTCGGAGCAATCACTCAAGACGCTAAATCAAGATCCAGATATCTGGATGTGGATGCCCGGGTGGGAAGCAATCAACTGGATAATACTCACGAGATAAGAGGAGATATGGATTACTCGCAATTTATGCCCAGAATAGTAGCCATAAGTGTTGAGGACAACGAGGCTGCTCTTCGTCAGAGACTCTGGTTGGAGACGGAAAACAGATTCAAACAAAGCCAGGACCGGTATACCAAGGTATTAACCAATAAGGCGGTGAAGGTGGAGGAGGAGGATCTCTCTGATGATTTCACCTTCGAGGAACCTCAAATTTATGTAGAGGAAGTAGCAAAGATCGAATTTGATCCTGCTCCCTGGAAGGTGAAGCTGAAAAGTTTCAGCCTTATCTTTAGGGAACATCCGGAAATCCTCAACTCACAGGTTTCCTTGAGCGTTAAGAGCCTTAACAGGTACATAGTGAATTCTGAGGGAACAAGAATACAAACCGGGGACAGATATATTCGCCTGCATCTTTCCTGCGAAGGTAAGGCTGACGATGGTATGGAGTTGAGGCGATACGAGAGTTTCGACGTGGATGAGTTGGATAAGCTTCCTGAAGATGATGAGGTAAAAAAGGCAATTCACAGGATGGTGGACGAGCTTTTAACCTTGAGAGAAGCTCCTCTGGTGGAACCCTATGCCGGTCCAGCCATATTGGTTAACAGAGCCAGCGGTGTCTTCTTTCACGAAATTTTCGGTCATCGCATCGAAGGGCACCGCCAGAAAAGTGAGATGGAAGGACAGACCTTCACCAAGAAAGTTGGTGAGAAGATTCTTCCTGATTTTGTCTCGGTTTACGATGATGCTACCCTGAAAGAGTATAACGGAACTTTTCTCAGAGGATACTATAAATATGATGATGAGGGTGTCAAGTCACAAAGGGTGACTGTTGTAGAGGACGGCGTGCTCAAAAACTTCCTGATGTCCCGCTCGCCGGTGGAAGGTTTTCCCAAATCAAACGGGCACGGAAGGCGGGAATACGGAAGACAGGTTGTTGCCCGTCAGGGTAATCTGATTGTAGAATCCAAAAAGAGTGTTCTTTATGAGGAGCTGAGGAAGACGCTTATCGAGGAATGCAAAAAACAGGGCAAGCCTTACGGTTTGATATTTGAGGATATTGCCGGCGGATTCACCAGCACCGGAAGATATGGACCCCAGACCTTCAAGGTTATCCCTCTTCTTGTCTACAGAGTTTACAGTGACGAAAGACCGGATGAGGTGGTCAGGGGAGTGGATATCGTGGGAACGCCTTTAGCCAGCTTCAGCAAGATCATCTTAACCGGTGATGATTATGATATCTTCAATGGAACTTGCGGCGCAGAATCTGGTTGGGTGCCAGTATCGGCTGTTTCACCCAGTATCCTGGTTTCAGAAATCGAGGTGGAGAAGAAATTCAAAGAGCAGGAAAAACCGCCAATTCTGCCACCCCCCGGTAATTAGTTGTTGGTGGTTGGTGGATTGTTATTGGTATAAAATAACAAGGAGTTAAAAATGAAACAGTATAAGTTTAAAGGTAATCTGATTCTCATCTCTTTGTTTTTTCTTTTGATTTCTTTTCTTTTTTGGGGTCAGTTTTGTTTGGCTCAGTCCCTGGAGGATGATGTTGTATTTAAGGCTATGCAGGATGAACTGGATCGTACCATGGATGAGCTTCAGATGGAGGACCTGGATAGACCCTATTATGTGAGTTACACTATAAATGATTTCGAGGCTATGTCGATCACTGCCAGTTTCGGTGCACTTACTAAATCGGAGAGGAAAAAGGGAAGATTTTTGGCCGTGGATTTACGAGTCGGTGATTATGCCTTTGATAATACTAATTTCATAGCTGATTACTGGGGCATAGCGCCATCCTATACCGCCTTACCTTTAGAGGACGATTACGATGCCATAAGGCATGAGATCTGGCTTTTGACCGATAAAGCTTACAAGAAGGCTCTGGAGACCCTTTCCCGAAAAAGGGCCTATGTTCAAAACAAAACCATAACAGATCTACCTGAGGATTTCACTGAAGAGGCACCGCACAAATATAGTGAGCCCAAAACTTCACTGGAGGTGGATAGCGCCTTTTGGGTGGAGAGGGTAAAGGACCTATCCGCTGTCTTCACTGATTATCCTGCTTTGAATGATTGGAGAATCCAGCTTAAGAAAGCGGCGTCCAATCAATACTTTGTCAACAGTGAGGGTTCCAGTAATCGTCAAGGAGAATCACTAATCTGCCTGGAGATATTGATATCCACCCAGTCAGAGGATGGGCAGGAGGTCTTTGACTTCAAGACCCATTATTTTAAAGATGAAAACGATCTACCTGAGAAAGAGAAGTTAAAAGCGGAGGTAAAAGAACTGGCACAAAGAACCTTAGCGGTAACCGAATCCGAGACACTCACAGAATATGTGGGTCCGGTCATCTTCACCCAGCAGGCATCCGCTGAATTTTTCAGACAGCTTTTTGCAGCGAATCTGGCATCCCCTCGGGTTCCGCTTTTAGCAGACGAAAGACTATCATTTCTTATCCAGAAGCCGAAGCTGGTGGATAAGGTCAACCGCAGGATAATGCCTGAATTTTTAACTGTGAAGGATGATCCCACCATCTCCGACTGGGAAAACTCGCCTCTAATCGGTGGATATAGAGTGGATGATGATGGGGTTATACCCGAGCCAGTCAGCCTGGTGGAGGAAGGTAAGCTGGTGAATCTTTTAATGAGTAAAGTTCCCACCAAGAAGGTTAAGGGTTCAAATGGACACGGCAGAGGAACGGTTCAATCAACTCCCAGGGGAAGACCTGCTAACCTTATCGTGACGTCTGATCAAACCATCAGTTATGATGAACTGAAGAGTAAACTCATCGAATATTGTAAGGATATGGACCTGGAATATGGAATAATTGTGAAGAAGCTAAAAGATAAAAACCTGGAAATGGAAAAGACCTTTGATTTCTCAATTCTTACGAGAATGGGTCAGAAGGAGAAGGAACTCACCCCTCCGTTAGAGATCTACCGGGTCTGGGTGAAAGACGGAAAAGAGGAGCTCATCAGAGGAGTCGAGTTCGAGGGTGTAACAGTAAAAGCCCTTAAAGATATCTCGGAGACAGGAAATGACTACTACGTGCACAATTTTCTTTTGGGACACGATGAGGAACTTCCCGCATCCATTGTTGCCCCCTCAATCTTGATAGAAGAGATGGAGCTAAAAGAAACGGAAGCCAAAGCCACCAAGCCACCCTATCTGAAAAGCCCACTTTACCGCGAATGATTTTTTCCTTTAGGTGACGGTGAAAAAGGCCAGTTGAGTTAATTATAGAAAATCGGGAGGATGGATGAATTGCGCTAATTGCGAGGATAAGGAATGTTACCAGGGCAAGGATTGCTTTGGGATAGCTGATTCCATAAAGGAACAAAAGTGGGATGAGACTACCCTCAAGATCATAAAGTTGGCCTCTGAGATAGAGGCAAAATATTATATGAAATATACCAGGCTGGAGGAATTGATAGTTTTTTCCAAAAAAATGGGTTATAAGAAATTGGGCATCGCATTCTGTGTGGGCTTTGAAAACGAGGCTAAGATCCTGCAAAAGCTTTTAAAAAAACATTTTGAAGTAGAATCTGTTTGCTGCAAGGTGGGAGGAGTTGAAAAGGAATTTTACGATATGCCCAAGATAAAATGCGATAGATACGAGGCCATGTGCAATCCTTTAGCTCAGACAATGATTCTAAATAGAGAAAAGACGGATTTAAATATCATCTTAGGGCTTTGTATGGGACACGATATTCTTTTTACCAGATATTCAGAGGCGCCGGTGACCACCCTGGTAGTAAAGGATAGAGTTCTGGCTCATAATACAGTAGGAGCTTTGTATTCAAGGTATTATCAGAATAAGTTGAGTCAGATTTGAAATTTATTTCTGTATTTTTTTCTAATTCCCAACAGATGAAACGGATTTTGGAATGTGAACATTTATGTTCACCTCTCCGGGTAGGACAAGGTCCCTTGACCTTGTTGTAGATATATCTGAATCGGAACCATAAAGGCTACTCCACGTGTAGAAGAGGGTTTATCCCTCTTCTTGTGATTATACATTTGGACCCACCTTGAGGGCATGGTGGGTCTACTATTTACAAATAGTTTTTTCGCATAACAACCAACAACCAATTACCATAAACCAAAAGGGCAGAGACCCCGATAAATCGGGATTTCGCTAAGTTCAACAAGCTCCGCCCTACGCGATTTAAACAAAACGGGCGGACACAGGGGTCCGCCCCTACGAATTTTTTGAGATATTTACCAGATCTGCGTTAAATCTTCTGGTATTTCTTTACGCCTTCCACAAAGAGGTTTCCGCCGTGGCAGTCCTGGGCAACTACTGCGGGGAAGTCTTTTATAGTTAGTCTTTTGACTGCCTCTGCTCCTAACTCCTCCCAGGCCACCAGCTCGGCTTTGGTGATAGATTTGGAGATTAAAGCAGCGGCGCCTCCGACCACGATGAAATATGCTCCCTTGTGTTTTTTGAGCGCATCGGGAACACCGGCAGCCATCACACCTTTACCGATCATACCTTTGGAACCAGCCTCAAGAATACGAGGAGCATACTTGTTCATTCTTCCTGAAGTTGTCGGTCCTGCTGACCCGATGATCTGTCCCGGCCTGGTGGGGCTGGGGCCCACGTAATATATGAGCTGACCCTTGATGTCAAAGGGAAGTTTCTCTCCCTTGTCCAACATTTCAACCATTCTTTTGTGTGCTGTGTCCCGGGCGGTAAGGAGCGATCCGTTGATCAGGACTATGTCTCCTATTTTTAGACCCTCGATGTCTTTGTCTGTCAAGGGGGTATTCAATTTTTTTGCTTCAGCCATCTTTCCCTCCATTTTTAGGAAATGAGGTCAAAATCTATTTCTCTTTAGTACTAAATTGTTGCCTCCTTATGTCTATCGGAGTGGCAACAGATGTTCACGCTTGATGGGAAACTGGCAATATGACAGGGCATTACCTCTATATGCACGTCTAATGCAGTCACCGTTCCGCCTAAACCCTGGGGGCCAACTCCCAGCAAATTGACTTTCTCTAAAAGCTCGGTTTCCACGTTTGCATAGAACTTATCAGGATTCCTTGAGCCAATGGGTCTCAAGAGTGATTTTTTTGCCAGTTGAGCGCACTTCTCAAAGCTGGGTCCTCCAACCCCAACTCCCACCACAATAGGTGGACAGGGGTTGGATCCTGCCTGCCTGACCGACTCGATGACGAAATCTTTCACGCCCTCAATTCCGTCAGCCGGTTTCATCATCTTGACAAAGCTCATATTCTCGGATCCGCCGCCTTTGGGAGCCACTGTGATCTTAAGCTTATCTCCGGGTACAACATCCATGTGGATAACAGCCGGAGTGTTATCACCGGTATTCTTTCTGGTAATGGGATCGCAGATCGATTTTCTGAGGTAGCCATCCTTGTATCCTTGGCGCACTCCTTCGTTGATCGCCTCAAATAGGTTGCCTTTGACAAAGACGTCGGCTCCCATCTCTACAAAGACGATCGCTGATCCGGTATCCTGACATGCCGGGAAAACTCCCTCATCTGCAATACGGTCGTTCTCCAGAATCTGGGAGATGATATCTTTTCCCACTGGAGATTCCTCTTTCTTGAGGCCTTCCTCCAGGGAGTTGATGACATCTTTGCCCAGATGGTAGTTGGCGTCGATGCATAGCTGCTTTACAGTCTTGATGATCTCCTCGGGTTGTATCTCACGCATAACTCCTCCGATGGTTTATTTGGTTAACTCTATAATGCCGGAGATCATGTTCTTGATCCCCGGAACAAAGTCCTTCATCCTGGTTTTGCTTATATGGCCGGCAGTGGTGACGATTTTGTGTTCCTCGTCGATCACAGCCTCTGAGGGCTTGGCTATTATATGATTGATGCCCAAGTTTTCTAATCGTTGGATAACCCTGGCATCGTTTCCCGTGGTTAAGGTCAGGGGTGAATCCACCAGATCATTCAACGATCCGGCGATCACCAAAGAAGCCAGACCACATCCACCGATCGGTTTTTTTCTTCTGAAGATCTCTCTTACTAATTTTTTTATCTGGGATTCCACTCTGTAAAGATTTCCCTCTTTGTCCAGCTCCACAAAAGTCTTTCTTATTCCCTCGCCGCCAGGCAGAATCAAAGCTTTAATCTTATCACCTTTCACTTCCTTGATTTCTCTGATCTCCCCGTTTATTCTGGCACACTCAGATGGGATCTCTCTTTTCTGTAAAACAAGCTCCTGGGTTTTATGATCAATTACCTCTTTTTGGCTGATGTCCGGAACGGTGAATATGGCTTTGTAACCCTCCTCCTCCAAAAAATATGAGATCAGAACGGATTCCCTTACATCCGATCCGTCCAGAAAACCGCATCCAGCCAGAATTACACAGATTTCTTTCATTTCAAAAGAACGGAGTTATCAGCAATCTATACTAAAAGCTGCAGGTGTAAGCTTTGTCAATTGGGGTTTTTCGAGGTCAACTTTGTGAAAAAATTAACAAGGTTGAGCAAAAAAAAGAAACGACCTTAGGCGAACACAGACACGATCTTTTTGTCTTTTCCTTTACGTTCGTATTTTACCACCCCGGTAATCTTGGCAAAAAGGGTATTGTCCCTTCCTATACCCACATTATAACCGGGATAGACGTTGGTGCCTCTTTGCCGAACCAGGATACTGCCGGCTAAGACCGCCTCTCCGGAGAAGCATTTAATGCCCATCCTCTGTCCGTGAGAATCCCTTCCGTTTCGAGAGCTACCTACACCTTTTTTATGCGCCATCTTATCTTTTCCCTCTACGGCTTAAAGGACTTCTGTATGTCCTTTTTGTCTTCAGGAGTAACCACTATCTTAAAGGAGAGATTTTCCTCTCCCTCTTTTTTATCTATTACTACGTGACAATCGCCGGCAAATTGGCCTTTCAGAATCTCTTCGGCCAAAGGATCCTCCAGGAACTTCTGAATGACCCGCTTCAAGGGTCGGGCACCAAAAGTTGGATTATAGCCTTTCTCTGCCAAGAATTTCTTGGCTTCCCGAGAAAGCTCAAAGGAGATTCCCCTTTCAGCTAATCTTTTCGCCACATCAGTCAAAAGTATATCAACTATTTCCAAGATCTGTGGCATGCCTAGAGGTTTGAAAACTATAAGCTCATCGATCCGGTTCAAAAGCTCAGGATTAAAGGTTCTCTTTACCTCGTCTGTGATCCTCTGCTTCATCTGCTCATAAGATGATTTGAGATCATCCTTCTTGAATCCCAAGCCTTTCCCGGGCTTTGCCTCTCTGGTTCCCATATTGGAGGTCATAATCACTACTGTATTTTTGAAATCGACCTTCCTTCCGAAGCTGTCCGTTAAGCTGCCATCATCCAGCATCTGCAGCAGGATGTTGAAGACCTCAGGGTGAGCTTTTTCGATCTCATCTAATAGAACAACCGAATAAGGTTTTCTCCTGACCTTTTCGGTCAACTGGCCACCCTCCTCATAGCCTACATAGCCCGGGGGAGCGCCGATGAGTCTTGACACGGAGAATTTCTCCATATATTCGGACATATCTATACGAACTAAAGAATCCTCATCCTCGAACAGGAAAGCAGCTAAAGCCCGGCCCAGCTCGGTTTTTCCTACGCCGGTGGGTCCCAGGAAGATAAAAGAGCCGATGGGGCGCCGAGGGTCTCCCAATCCTGCCCTGGATCTGCGAATGGCTTTGGCTATGGCGGAGATCGCTTCCTCCTGGCCTACAATCCTTTTCTTGAGAGCGTCTCCCATCCTCAAAAGCTTTTTGGACTCCTTCTCCTCCAATCTGAAGACGGGTATGCCGGTCATCTTGGAGACAACCAAAGCAACATCTTCCCCTGTGAGCTCAACTGTCTGCTTTTCCCGTTCCTCCTCCCATTTCTTCCTCATATTCTCCAGTTCCTCTTTTTTGAACTTCAGATCATCTCTGAGCTGGGCAGCTTTTTCGAACTCCTGATTCTTGACTGCCTCCTCTTTTCTTTTCTGAATCCCCAGAATCTTTTGTTCCAAGTCATCGAATTCCGGAGGTTTGGTGTAGGAGCTCAGATGAACCCGTGATCCAGCCTCGTCTATTACGTCAATGGCTTTATCCGGCTGGAACTTACCGGAGATATATCTGTCAGATAACCCCACTGCTGCACCAATGGCCTCATCCTTTATCTTTATTTTATGATGCTCCTCATATCTTGATCTCAATCCCTTCAGTATCTTAACGGTATCTTCGGAGCTGGGAGGATCCACCATTATGGTCTGAAATCTTCGCTCTAAAGCTCCATCTTTCTCTATATACTTTCTGTATTCATTCAAGGTCGTGGCCCCGATGCATTGAATCTCCCCTCTGGAGAGTGCGGGTTTGAAGATATTGGATGCATCCAGAGACCCCTCTGCTCCGCCTGCTCCCACTATGGTGTGAAGCTCGTCAATGAATATGATCACATCCTTAGAATTGATGATCTCGTTCATCACGGCTTTCATCCGTTCCTCAAACTGACCTCTATATTTTGTGCCTGCCACCAGGGAAGCCATGTCCAGAGTCACGATTCTTCTATTCTCCAGGGTCTGAGGAATCTTTCCTTTAACTACTCTTTGCGCCAATCCTTCCACAATGGCCGTTTTTCCTACACCTGGCTCACCTAACAGTACCGGGTTATTCTTTTTCCTTCTGGAGAGGACCTGAGATAACCGTTCAATCTCGTTGTCCCGACCTATAATGGGGTCCAATTTCCCCTTTCTTGCCAACTCAGTTAAGTCCCTTCCAAAATGGTCTAAAGCTGGAGTTTTGCTTTTCTTGCGTTTTTTTCCGAAGGAGGATGGTTTTCCAGCCTTGATATTCTTGAATTCTTCATAAACTTCCTTGTAGTCAACATCATACTGAGAAAGGACCTGGGCGGCTACTCCCTCCTCATCCCTGAGAAGCGCTAAAAGCAAATGCTCGGTATCTATCTCCTTGGATCTTAACGCCCTGGCCTCTTGAGCTGAAAGCTCCAGTGTCTTTTTTGCACGGGGGGTTAAAGGGAGCTGTCCCATGGTTAAGGTTCCGCCAGAGGGCTGTACCACATCCTCCACTGCCTGTTTGAGCTCATTCAGGTCTATTCCGATGTTCTGCAGGGTTTCAACAGCATATCCCTCACCAAGGCGAACCAGGCCTAAAAGGAGATGTTCGGTTCCTATATAGTCGTGCCTGAGTCGGGAAGCTTCATCCCGGGAATACTCAATTGCCCTTCGTGCTCTTTCGGAAAACATCTCATTCATCTCAAAATCTTCCTCGTTTTAACAGAACTCCTCCTTCATTATTAATTTACGAACGAATCCAGAAAAGTCAAAGGTTATTTCGAAAAAAGTGAATATTAGCCTCTCAGCTTTCTTCTAACCAGTTCTGCCCTAACCATATCTCGCTCATTTTGGCTCATCTCCCGACCATGATATTTCTGCAGATGAGCGGGCTGGGACAAAAGCAGAAGCTCATTTACCAGTCTCAGAGAAGGGCTGGTCAAGGTTTTCAGCCCTAACCCTAACCTTATGGCCGACAGCAAATTCATAACCTCAGATGAAGTCAAAACCCGGGCATGAGTTAATATGCCATACGCTCTCCATATCTTATCCTCGATCTGATCTTTGGCATCCTTGCACACGGTAACTCTGGAATTCTCCTCATACTCGATGATTTGCTTGGTAACCCTTTCTAAATCCCCAATTATGTCCTCCTCGGACCTTCCTAAAGTGGTCTGGTTGGAGATCTGAAAGAGATTCCCTAAGACATCAGTACCTTCCCCGTAGAAACCCCTGACAGTTAATCCAACTTTAGATATTCTACCAATGACCTTTTCGATTTCACGAGTTAGAACCAGCGCCGGAAGATGGACCAGAACCGAAGCTCTCATTCCTGTCCCTACATTGGTGGGACAGGAGGTTAAATAGCCAAAACTGGGATCATAGTCGAACTCCAGAGAATGAGCTAACTGATCATCTGCTTTATCCGCAGTCTCCCAGCTGGATTTTATATCCAGACCTGACTTGATGGATTGAATCCTGAGATGATCTTCTTCATTTACCATTATGCTTATGGCCTCTTCCTTGTCCACAAAAAGGCCTCTGGAGCTTTGCGCTTTTTGGAACTCCGGGCTAATTAAATGCCTCTCCATCAAAAAGCTCATATCCAGATCGGAAAGCTCACCTGAGTCATAAAAAGATCCATCCTTTAGGTCACCAGCCTTGGTGATTGCTGATCTAACGTAGGAGAGAACCTTTTCTCTGGTATCCGTTCCTGCTGCTGGAGGGAAAGGAAACGTGGTAATGTTGCGAGCCAGTCTTACTCTGCTGGATAATACGATCTCGGGATTAGTTCCCTCCCCTGAAAGCCAGCAAGCGGATTTTTGAGCTAACTCCTCAAACATAATGCCTTATTTCTTATTTCTGGACAGAGCCTGAATTTTATCCCTGATCTGCGCCGCCATTTCGAAGTTCTCAGATTCGATGGCTTTTTTCAGCTCATCCTCTAATCTTTTCTCCTCCCTTATGGGTTTCATCACATCCCCATACGCTGGAGGAATCTTACCCCGGTGCAGGTCTGATCCATGAATTTTCCTCAAAAGATCTCTCAGCTGATCCCTGAAAATTTTGTAGCAGTTTCCACAGCCCAATCTTCCGGCCTTGCCGAAATCGGAGAAGGCTATGCCACACCTGGGGCAGCGCTGGCCCTTAAGTTTTGCGGATTCCTTTAACAGCCCTTTGTCAATTATCCCGGACAGAAATTCAGCCAGAGGGAAGGAAGCACCCTGCAAGGGGGAGTGAAAGCCTCTTTTTTCTGCGCATCCATCACAGAGATTCAGGGTTATTTTCTCGTTGTTGATTATTTGGGTAAGATGAACGGTTGCTTCTTTTTTGCCACAATCCTGACAGAGCATAATTTTTTTCCTCGTTTTAAATTACCTCGGCTTTTCCATCCTTTAGTCTATAGATTCTTTGGGCTCTTTGAGCCAGCTCCTGATTGTGGGTGGCTAAGATAATGGTCTGGTTCCTCTTCTCATTCAGTTCCGTGAAAAGTTGATGCAGGTTCTCTTTATTCTCTTTGTCCAGATTTCCCGAAGGTTCGTCTGCCACCAGGATCTGAGGATCGTTGATTAAAGCTCGGGCCACTGCCACTCTCTGCTGTTCCCCGCCGGATAACTCCCCGGGCCTATGATCCTTTCTTTCCATTAAACCCACCTCACCCAAAATCTCTTCCCCCTTTTTCCTTATGCTCTTTATTTCCTCACCTGCGATCAATCTTGGCATTATCACGTTCTCCAGGGCAGTGAATTCGGGCAAGAGATGATGAAACTGAAAAACAAAGCCAATAGTTCTGTTTCTGAAGTGAGCCAGTTCTCTCTCGTCTAAGGAAAATATGTCAGTTGTTTTCAAGCTTACCTTTCCTTTGTCAGGTCGGTCTAAAGCTCCCAGGATATGAAGTAAAGTGCTTTTGCCAACACCTGAAGCTCCGATTACAGCTACTATTTCCCCCCTGTATGCCCGGAGACTCACCCCCTTTAATACGTGGAGTCTTTCCGCTCCTGTTTGAAAGCTTCTGTGTAAATCCGTTCCTTCTAAAATTACTTCGTTCTTTTTCAATTACACTCTCACTATACTTATTTTCGCCCGATTTGGCGATATTTTTATAAACTTTGTCAAATTCTGACCATGCCGTGAAACTTTAATTTTGCTCTATTCGTACCTTATCGCCTCCACCGGAGCCAGATCTGCTGCCCTTTTGGCAGGATACAATGTTGCCAGGAATGTAATTCCAACAGCCGCAAAAGCCACCAGGATAAAGTCAAAAGCTCTCATATCAATAGGCAAGGAACTGATAAAATATATCTCAGCGGGCAGGGATATAACCTTGAATGTTTCTTGAACCCAGCATAAAATGAATCCCAGAGCACTTCCTAAAGCGGTGCCGATTATTCCCACCACCAATCCCTCGAACATGAATATCCTCATAATGGAGGAGGAGGTAGAACCCATTGATTTTAAGATTCCAATGTCCTTTCTCTTCTCCATCACCACCATTATCAGGGTGCTTATTATGTTAAATGCTGCAACAGCCACGATCAGACTCAGAACGATGAACATGGCATACTTTTCCAGGGTCATCCAGGAGAAAAGATTCTTGTGCAAATGCATCCAATCAAGAGCATAGAAACGGTATCCTAATTTCCTGTCCAATTCTTGAGCCACCTTTTCTGCCTTGTACAGATCATCAATTTTCACTTCCAAACCGGTGACCTTTTCCCCGAGATTGAATAATTTTTGGGCGGATTCCAAAGATACGTAGGAAAGAGAAGCATCATACTCGTACATCCCGGTCTCGAATATCCCCTTGACCATGAATTTGGTTGCCTTGGGCATAGTCCAGCCTTCAGCCAGATCATCTCTGTTTATGCTGAACAGGACCACAACATCATCTAAGGAGACACCCAATCTTTCAGCCAGACTGGCACCCAGGGTAATCCCCGGGAATTCCTTTTCATTTTTCTTAAGATCCATAGTTCCGATCATCAGGTTCTTTTCAACATCCGTGACATTTCTCTCCTGTTCTAAGTCGATCCCTCTGACCACGATTCCGTCAGATGCTTCTTTGGAGGAGATGGCGGCCTTGAAGTAGACAAAAGGGGAGACCGCCTGAACATGTTTCATCTCTTTGATCACAGGGATGAGCTCCTGATAGTTCTCGATACCTTCGCCGTGCACCGGAAGAACGGTGACGTGAGCAGTTGTCCCGATTATCCTTGACCTGACCTCTTTTTCAAAGCCATTCATCATAGACAAAACAAAAGTCAAGGCAGCCACGCCGATCAATACCCCCACAACTGAGATTACAGTTATAATGGATATGAACTTGGATGTCTTCTTTGATTTCAGATATCTTTTAGCTATAAAGAATTCGTAGGACATCGCGTATCCGGAGTGCGAAGTTTCAGCTTCGCCTTTTCTTTGTTGGTGGCGGAATTGTCGTCAAGACCCGTTCCGGGGATTTCCGCCACCCTTTAAATTATCTTAGGTTGAGCAAATCTAATTGCCCAACCAACTAATGGACCTGCGACTTCAGCTTTGCTATACTATGAACCAACCACTATCCACTACACTTCCGGCCTCATCTGGGGGAAAAGTATCACATCTCTTATGGAAGAGGAATCGGTGAAAAGCATAACCACCCGGTCAATTCCTATTCCCAAGCCACCGGTGGGCGGCATCCCGTATTCTAAAGCCCGGATATAATCTTCATCCAGAACCTGAGCCTCCTCGTCCCCCAGATCCCTTAACTTTGCCTGCTGTTCGAACCTCTGTCTTTGATCTGAAGGATCATTTAACTCAGAGAATGCGTTCCCCAACTCCAATCCCCCAATGAAAAGCTCAAATCTTTCGGTCAAACCTTCCTTTTTTCGGTGTTTTTTCGCCAGAGGTGAGATCTCCATGGGATAGTCAGTGATGAAGGTGGGTTGAATTAGTTTTGGCTGAACCAGATTTCCGAACAAGGTATCGATGATTTTCCATTTATTGGTCCCCTCAGTTATACTGAGTTCCAGATTAAACGCAATCTCTTTGAGTTCCTTTTCATCTTTACCAATCAAATCCACTCCGCCGATCTCCTTTATGGAATCCAGCATGGGTATTCTCTTCCATTCACCACCTAACTCTATCTCATTTCCCTGATACTCTATTTTTGTCGAGCCAAAAGTCTCTTTTGCAACATAGATTAGCATTGCTCGATACAATTCCATTATCTCGTTATAATCAGCATATGCCTGATACAACTCCAGCATGCTGAATTCGGGATTGTGGTTTTTGTCCATCCCCTCGTTTCTGAAATCCTTGCAGAACTCGTAAACCTTTTCAAACCCGCCTATGACTAATCTTTTAAGGTAGAGCTCGTCTGCGATTCTCAAATATAAATCCATATCCAGGACGTTATGATGGGTGACAAAGGGGCGTGCTGATGCGCCGCCGTAAATAGGCTGCAAAATTGGAGTCTCAACCTCAACGAATCCTGAATCGTCCAGAAACTGCCTCATCTTCTGAATGATTTTGGCACGTGCAAGAAAAGTCTCCCTCACTTTGGGATTGACTATTAAATCCAGGTATCTCTGGCGGTATCTGATCTCTTTGTCTTGCAGCCCGTGCCATTTTTCCGGAAGGGGTCGCAGAGATTTAGACAGAATCGTGAAATCTTCAGCTCGGATCGATTTCTCACCTGTCTTGGTGACAAATACCTTGCCTTTAACACCTACGAGATCACCAATATCAAAGCAATCGAAGAGCTCGAATTTTTCTTTTCCTATCTCATCGGATTTAACGTAGACCTGAATTCTATCATAGCTATCCTGGAGGTGAAAGAACAAGCTTTTGCCATGTTTTCTCAAGGTGATGATTCTCCCGGCAGTTTTAATCTCCCTTTGTTCTTTTTCCAATTTTTCAAAATTATTTAGAATCTCTTTTGTGGAATGAGTCCTGTCGAAATTATAGGGATATGGATCGATTTTTAACTCTTTTAGTTTTTTCAGTTTATCCCTGCGGTGCTGCAGAAACTCAGCTAATTCCTCTGGCATTGTTTCTCCCTAAATTTTAAATCCGATTTTCAATATAAGAGGGGTGATTTGGACTGTCAAGATTAATAATTCGGAGAGATTTGAGTGACTCGTTGTTCGTTAAAGGTATTCTGTTTTCCGTTAACCGTTTTCAGTTAACCGACCTATTCCCATTCTATAGTGGCAGGTGGCTTGGAGCTTATGTCGTAAACTACCCGGTTTATTCCTTTGACCTCATTTATGATTCTGTTGGATATTTTTCCTATCAGATCATAAGGGAGCTTTCCCCAGTCTGCTGTCATTCCGTCTGTGCTTGTGACGGTTCGCAAAGCAGCAACGTTCTCGTAGGTTCTTTCATCTCCCATTACCCCGACTGTCCTGACCGGCAACAAAACACAGAATGCCTGCCAGACTTTATCATAGTATCCGGATTTTTTGAGCTCCTGAATAAATATCTCATCAGCTTCTCTTAAAAGGTCTAACTCACTTTTGTTAACCTCGCCTATGATCCGAACAGCCAAGCCAGGTCCAGGGAAGGGGTGTCTCCCAAGTATCTTTTCGGGAAGATCAAGCTCTTTTCCAATCAATCTTACTTCGTCTTTGAACAGCTCTTTTAAAGGCTCGATTAATTTTAGATTCATAACCTCGGGCAAACCACCTACGTTATGATGGGACTTGATGGTGGCTGATGGACCTTTAAATGAGGTAGACTCGATAAGGTCAGGGTAGAGCGTGCCCTGGGCCAGGAAATCAACCTTACCAATTTTGTCAGCTTCCTCTTCAAAAACCTCGATAAAAACTCGTCCGATTATTTTTCTTTTCTCCTCAGGATCGATTACGCCTTTAAGATCGGATAGGAATCTTTCAGAAGCATCCACGAAACTTAGTTTCATGTTGAGCTTCTTAGATGTTTCGATAACCTCGCTCACCTCATTTTTTCTCAAAAGACCATTGTCAATAAAGATGGAGGTCAGCTGATCTCCGATGGCTTTGTTGACCAGAACTGCACAGACAAAGGAATCCACACCACCGGACACGCCGCAGATTACCTTTCCACTGTCTACTTCGTTTTTTATTTTTTGTACAGAGGCGGAGATGAAAGATTCTGAGGTCCAGGTTCTTTTACACTCGCAAATATCAAAGAGGAAATTTTCAAGCATAATCTTTCCATTTTCAGTGTGAACCACTTCAGGATGGAATTGTAGTCCGTAGATTTTCTTTTCAGGATTTTTTATAGCTGCATAGGGAATGCTTTCTGTGGTAGCCATAGATTGATAATTATCTGGGAGTTTCACCACAAAGTCACCGTGGCTCATCCATACATTCTGTTTTTTATCCAGTCCCTTAAAAAGGTCAGATGAATCCAGAATATCAATTATTGCTCCTCCGTATTCTCTTTTCTTGCTTTTTTCAACCTTTCCTCCAAGAAGATGTGCTATTATTTGTAAACCATAGCATATACCTAATGTGGGAACATTCAATTCGAGGATTTCTCTATCCAATAAAGGAGCACCCTGGTCAAATACGCTTGAAGGACCTCCGGAAAGAATTATCCCTTTCAGATTTTTTTTGTCATCCGGATCGATTGGCAAATTACATGGCAATATCTTGCAGAATACCTTCTGCTCCCTTATTCTTCGCGCGATGAGCTGGGTATACTGGGACCCGAAATCTAAGATTATTATTAATTCTTCCTGAGAGTTCATTTTTTGCCACTTATTTTGAGTTTGCTTCGTCGCTTACGCTCCTCGCAATGACGGTTGAGCCTGACCTATGTCATTGCGAGCCCCGATGAAATCGGGGCGAAGCAATCTACAGGTATTTCATGGAATTTTCTTTTTGAGTATGGTATTCTTTTTCCAATTCAGGTCATCCTTTTCTGGATAATCTTTATTGTAATGTAATCCTCTGCTCTCTTTTCTTTCTATGGCAGATAAGATGATCAGCTCAGCTGTAGTGGCTAAGTTTCTTAACTCTATTACATCCTCTCTCACTGGATTTAATTTGAAAAACTCTTCTATCTCTCTTTGTAATATTTCAATCCTGGCCTTTGCTTTTTTTAGCCTGCGATTGGATCTGACAATTCCCACATAGTCCCACATAAAGGTCTGAATCTCGTGTTTGTCGTGCGAAATGATTACCCACTCCTTGGCGTCGAATGATCCCTTCAAGGACCAATCCTCAATTTCCGGATAGGGTTGTTCTTTTTCCCTTTTGTAGACCTCATTTGAGCTCTGGGCTGCGAAGTCTGCAAATGCCACTGCCTCCAGTAGCGAGTTAGAGGCTAATCTGTTGGCACCGTGCATTCCGGTCATGGCCACCTCTCCGCAGGTGTAAAGGTTTTCTATTTCCGATTTGCCTTCAGTGTTAGTCATTACCCCGCCACACATATAGTGAGCAGCCGGTACAACAGGAATCATATCTTTTGAGATGTCAATGCCCAAAGAAAGACATCTTCTATTTATATTGGGAAATCTTTTTTCAAGGAATTTCTTTCCCAGATGAGTCACGTCCAGAAATACACAG
>SMTZ1_10001844_pt1 | contig 21583 bp, 18 predicted proteins | sample DeeMarSWOR136_30_FD_25667 | JGI IMG/M metagenome (IMG submission 25667) | reverse complement strand
AAAAATTCATGCTTTTTCCCGTACAGAGGAAGGAAAACCTGTAAGTATGATTCATAAAAACTTGAAAAACCTTTTTGACGAGCCTTTCGAAAAATATTCACCTAACAAGATCGCAGATTCCATAGACCTTCTTTTCACAGCGGTTCCCCACGGAACAGCTATGGAAATCGTGCCAGAACTCTTGGATATGGGTATTAAGATTATAGACATGAGCGCAGACTATCGATTACCACCAGAAAAGTTTGAGAAATGGTATGGTATAAAGCACAAACCTCTCCCTTCAAAATTTTCTCCTATTTATGGTCTTCCAGAAATGTATAGGGAAGATATAAAAAAAACCCAAATAGTAGCTGTACCTGGTTGTTATGCTACCGGAGCCATACTTGCCACACTACCCCTTGTAAGCAATCAAGCAGTTCATCCTCAAAAAATAGTGATTACTGCTATGTCAGGCACTTCAGGAGCAGGCTCAAGCCCCTCAGAATTCCTCCACCACCCAGAAGTCTACAATAACACAAAACCTTACAGCGTAATGTCCCACCGACACATACCAGAAATGGAAACCGTGCTAAGTGAAGCTTTAAAAGAAGATGTGAAAATAGGATTTGTACCTATATTGGTTCCCATGGTAAGAGGAATCCTAACAGTGGTTAACGTTTTTCCCTTAAAGAAACAAGAGGAAAACAGGTTCTTAGAAATGTATCAAGACTATTACGGTCAGGAGCCATTTATTCGCCTTATAATCGAAGAAGAAAAAATGATAGACGGTTCCATGAAGAGAAAAGTTGGCGGTTTCCCCTACACAGCAAACGTTATCGGTACAAACTTCTGCGATATATCTTTAAAAAACGATGAAAGAACAAACCAAATAGCGGTAATATCCGCTATAGACAACCTGATTAAAGGCGCAGCAGGTCAAGCAATTCAATGTATGAACATCATGCTAAACATTAAAGAACCAACAGGCCTTAACAAGCTTGTAGGCGCCCACCCATGGTGAAAATCCTAAAATTATGCATATAACTCCTTGACTTTTTTGATTTTTTTAGTTCCTTTAAGGTTTAGGATTTTTTCTAATTTATCAAGATAGAATTTTTTGGTTTCTTCATCATAATCCACATTTCTACTTGCGGGATTCCAGATCACTGTGTCTAAACCTTTTTCCATGCCAATTTTTAGAAATGCTTTTTGTAGGGGAGTCTTAATATCCCTTCCTATATCTTCTTTAGAGGGTAAACCTTTTGTTAAATTTGTTAAACCTACCATCAAATGCATCTTGTTCATTTTGTGGTTCTTTTTAATTTTCTCCATTGTTTCTAAAACTACGTTAACCATTCCCTCTTCATCAACCGCTAAAGGATATAAACCAAGGTCTGCGAAAAGTTCTTCAGGTTTAAAACCATACTTTAATGCTTTTATGAAAAGATTTTTTGCTGTTCCATAAAGTTCTTCTGTAGACATATTAGGCTTAAGAGATCTGTCCTCAAACCTTTCCGAAACAAGGAGAACAACCAAACAATCTTTCCTTTTCTTGAGCGAAAAAACAGAAGAAGCCCTAGCTTCAGTAGCAGAATTTAAAAGAGGAAACATGCCTCTTCCCATATCTAGATCATAAGCCTCCAAACCGGCTTTTAATTTAAGAGGATCATCACTATCAATACACAATGGTTTATCAATAACTTCTTGGATAGCCTTCACTACTCTCTTCATAACCTCTAAGGGTAATAATCCTACATTTACATTAATATAGTCTGCTCCCTCTTCTGCCTGTTCAATTGCAATCCTTTTAATCTCTTCAAAATCACGATTTTCAAGGAGACTACGAACAAACTTCGAATAATAATTAATCCTTCCCCCAATAACAATCAATTTTTTTTTCAAAACCATAAACCATCACTTTAAAAACAATAAAACAGACCTAAAACTGTTTTTCACTCTCCGATATTAATCTTCGTTTTTACGAGTTCTCCTCCGCAACGAGGGCAACGTTTTTCTCCACGAACAGCAACAATTTCACATCTTGGGCATATATCGCGTTCGATAAACTTTTGTCCTTTAGAAATGAAAGGGGCTACTTGTTTTATTATATCATCTTTTACTTCTTTCATTCTATCGCGTTCTAATTTCTCTTTATAGTCTAAAGTCATAAGGTACCATCCTTCTAAAACTGCTTCCCCAAGTAATTCATTTTCGAGGAAAACGCCTAAAATATTAGCTAAAACGAAAGGATCTTCCCCCCTTCTTTCCGCTTCTTCTGAAAGATCTATAATACTCCTCCTTTCTAAAAGCTCTTTTATCTCTTCTGCAACAGACTTTTTCAACTTTTTAACAAGTTCTTTAATATGAGAAAAACCATGTTTTCGAGCAATCTGATTCAAAGCCATCTGAGTTCTTATAGCGATAACCCTATCCCCTCTAGACTGAAGCTTTATAAGAGGCTCAATAGCCCTAGGATCTCCAATACTTCCTAAAACTGAAATAGCATAAAGCTGAACGCCCCTATCAGGATCCCATAACGCTTCTATAAACGCTTTAACACCACGATGCACTATACCAGGCAAAACAGAAGAGACAGCATTTCTAACTTCGTAATTCTCATCTTTTAAAGCCTGTATTAGTGCTTTAATTACTCGTGGATCCCGAGTTTTTCCAAGCTCATAAACTGCTTCTAAACGCTCTTTTTTCACAGAACTTTTTAGGGCTTTAATCAATACTTGTACATTATCATTTTCCTCTGGCAAAATAATCACAACATAAATGAACTACCAAACTTTGATCTTGCTGACTCTTTTCATAAACCTTTTATAAAATCCTAAAAAAAGAAAAATCCCTAGAAAATTAATCATTATATTAGGTTAAAAATACTGTTCATCCAATTCTCTTAAAAATTGAGGCATTTTTAGATAAGGTACACCGCAAAAATTCCTACTAGAAATATTCCGTCGAAGGTACCCGCTCCTCCTATGCTAGCAAAAGTAGCTTTGAAATCCCTTATAGCTGAAAAATTAAGAAGATCTGTTCCAAAAAGAGTTCCAAGAGTTCCTCCTCGACCCATTCTGAAAGGAGGAAAAATAACAGGCTTTCTTTTAATTCTTAATAACCATCTCTAAAAAACTTTAATGTATTTATCAATATTTTATCCAATTTTATTAATGCATTTGCGTCTTTATCAATGGTGGTAAGTTTAAATATTTTATTCTTCACAAATATTCCCCATTAACTACATTTTTTCAGGTGTTTCGGTTTTGTCAGAACAGAAAATTTTAGCTGGTGTTTCAATAATCCATTTTGTAAACGATTTTAACGTTGTTCTTTTCCCTGCCCTTTTAATCTTTTTAACAGAGGAATTTAACCTTTCTCTTTTTGAAGTAGGGATTTTTGCCGCAACTCAAACCGTTATAACCATGCTTTTTCAACTCCTTACAGGTCATATTTCTGATAAAGTTGGGCCACGGTTAGTCATATTTTCTGGTGCTCTTTTAACAGCGCTTGCTGTCCTCGTTTTAAGTAGCGTTTCTTCGAAAATTGAACTATATTTTACTGTGATTTTTTTAGGCTTAGCCCTTGGATTTTTCCATCCATCTGGTTATTCCTTTGTTTCTTTAGTTTATGAGCGTGATTTAGTGTTTAAACGTGATAAAGCCATGGGTATACAAGGCAGTACTGGAGACATTGGTAGCTTAGTAGGTTTTGCCAGTACTGGCTTTATTGCTGAATTTTATAGTTGGCGATACCCTTGTTATATTTCCATTCTTTTAATTTCCATAGGTGTTCCTTTATTTCTATATTTAACACGTTTTTCCTCAAATAATGCTTCCCTCCTTCCCAATGAGCCTGAAGCGATGGAGCCTAAAGTGGGTATTTTTTATGAATTAAAGAAGTTAATGCCACTTTTATTACCTTATTTCTTACTATTTTTCTTATTGGGTATTAGTTGGCGTATTTGGATGGTTTTTACACCCCTCTATCTTGTTGATCTGGGATTTAGTAAATCTGTTTCAGACCTTGTAGTAGCGTTTTTCATAGGAGGAGGCATAATAGGAGCATTTTCAAGCGGTTTTCTAACTAATAAATTCTCAAGGAGAAAAGTTTTATTTACGATGTTTTTAATCTCAGCCCCACTAGCCTTTTTAATGTTATTTTCACCCCTAGAATTTTTAGCATTTTTCATTATCATAAGCTTTTTTGCAGGTATTTGCCTCTTCACCGTTTATCCTATCATTTATTCCGTAAGCGCTGATATTGTAAAAGAAAATCAGAGAGGATTTTCTTATGCTGTTATTATGGTATTTGGTTGGTCTGGCGGCGTTTGTGGTTTAATCGTTGCAGGTTTTATTGCAGAAATATTCGACATAGCAAAAGTTTACCTTATAGTTTTCATAACAGTTTTAATTGCAAGCTCCCTTGCCTTCTCAAAAGCTAAGATAGAACTTAAACATTTTTCTTCCTCCTCTTAAAACCTTTCCTAAAGCTATATTCTCCTATTTTTTTTAGATAAATAGATTAAAATATTTTAGCGTTTAATTTTTTCAAGGTTTATTTTTTAGGAGGATTGTATGATATGAGTTTTAAAAGCCCAACCGCTGATGATGCTTTCAATCGGTGGTTACAAAGAGCTAAAGGCGGTTCTATAAAGAAGCTTTTTGGCATTAAGAAAAAAGAAAAGGTTAGTGCTGCTGAATCCGTGAAAAATGTTGATAAATCCGTGGTTTTCGCCGCGAAAATAGAAGCTTCTGCAAAAAAAGTCGATGAAAAAACTATCAAAGATCCTTTAACTCATAAAAAAGCTTCAACAATCACGTTTTACACTCCAGAAGGTGCACAAGAATATGCAAACAAAAAAGGTGGAAAAGTAGCAATAGCCCTATTTCCAACATTAAAAGAAGTAAAGTGTAAAAAATGTGGTGGATCGGGAAAAACAGTTTGTAAAGTTTGTAATGGTAAAGGACACCAAACATGTAAAACCTGCAATGGCGCTGGTGGCATTGATTGCAAGCATTGTAAAGGAAGAGGTGCTCTTGTCTATGAAGTAACTGTTATAGACAAAGAAGAGAAGAAGAAAAAAGAAGAGCTAAAACAAAACTGCCTAGAATGTTTTGGAGAGAAAAAAGCCATTTGCCCCACTTGCGGAGGATTAGGAAAACACAGTTGTAATAACTGTAAAGCAGTTGGAGCCCATTACTGTAAAGATTGTAACGGTGCTGGAACACTATTAGAATTCAAAGAAGCGTTTTATGAAACACCAAAAGGAAGAGAAGAATACGATGTACACGCCGAAAAACGATATGAATTTTTAGAAAAAGACCTGAAAACACTACTCTCAAATGCGACGGGAATAAAATTCAAATCTTCCAAAGAACTAGAAAAGGATAAAGTAGAACCCATCTTAGGCTACTATAATGAGAGTGTAGACGGTCTCTTAAGAGAAAGCAAAAAAGATTTCTCAAACCTTGAAAAAGAAGGCCGAGTGAAAGGCGAAATCCTCATGTTTCCCGTACTTCAATTACAGTGCGAAGGTTCTAAAACAGGTAAAAGATTTGAACTCTTCTCAACAGGCACAGAAGACGGATTCTTCGTCCTCGATAAAGGAGTACCCTAAAACTACCTAAAAAATCCATAATCTTTTTTTCTTTTAAAAATAGTAAAAAAGTTATAAAAAGTAAAAAACAAAAAGATCAACCCCTCCACCCCTGATCATAATTTCAAACGGGGAGAGTGGGTTAATAAATATTATTTGATTCTTTTCTTCACATTTTTCTTTAGATGAGTTTTTGTATGAACGCTTGTATTTCCTTTTCTTCTTGGAGACCAGTAATGTAAGAGCGTGCTATATAGACATCTTCTATGGTTATTGCATCTGCTCTACATACGTCCACGCAACTAAAACATCCAAAGCATTTCTCTATTGCCGCAATAGTCGGGATAGTTTCTGGGGCATCTTGTGAGAATACTTTTGTCGGACAGGTTATTGTACATTCAGGGCATTTTACACATGCTTCTTCATCGATTATAATTCGAACCATTTTAGATTCCTCCTTAAAAGATTTAGAAGACCTTCTTGTGGAGAAGGATCTTTCTTACTTTTTCCTCATCGTCAACAATGTGTACTTTTATAGCGTGAGTAGAACATGAAAAACAAGGATCATATGACCTTAATATCATTTCAGCACCATTCAGGATTTTCTCATCGTAACTACCACCTTTAATATAGTTTTTAGCATAGGTTAGAATAGACTCGTTCATCGTCAGTACATTGTTTTGAGTAGCTACAATAAGATTAGCTCCCGTTATGAAGCCTCTATCGTCGACATCAAAATGGTGTATTAAGGTTCCCCTTGGCGCTTCTACTACCCCTATTCCAGTTTTGTTTGCAATCCCTTCTTTGCTTTGTCTTACATCGCTCTTTAGGATTGTTCCTTCATCTGCTGCGATCTCATTACATCTTTCTATAGACTCTATTAGCTCTATTAAGCGGGCGTAGTTGTTGAGCAGAACATTTTGTAGCAAGGAACTGTCTTTCTTTAACTGCGTAAAAGCCTCTTGAGCTAGGGGTGTTTTCATTTCTTTGCAGATGTTTAACCTGCTCAAGGGTCCTACCCTGTACACCCCGTCTTCCATGTTTTTAAGGATGGGAGCTTTCATATTAGAATATGGCAGCGTTTTTTCACCTATTTCGTCGTAGTATTTGGTGGGAGCGATATCTAGACGTGTGCCATCTTTTTTGATCACTTGAATATGCCCATCATAGATTTCATGGGTTCCTTCCGAATTAATTAGCCCCATATGATGTGTGGGTTGTTCGAAGTCCATTTCAGCTTTAACTTTATCGAAAACCATGCCAAACATCGGGATTAATGGCTTTACTAGTTCTAAGGCTTCTTTTGCTTCCTTTTGTATAGTTTCGAGTTCATCTTTTTTAAGAGGTCTTGCAACGCCTCCAAGCCCGTAGAAAGACGGATGAATCGGTTTTCCAGTCATTGTATCAACGATCTTTTGACCTGCTGATCTTAACTTTAATGCGTTTGTAGCGAGTTCTGGATCCTTTTTCAAAAGACCTAATACGTTCCTTTCACTCGGACCTGCATCGCCTAAAAGGAAGTCAGGAGATGCCAAAAGGAAGAAATGAAGACCGTGACTGTGAACATAGTGAGCATTATACATTAGTCTTCTAAGCTGTAACGATGTTTCTGAAGGTGTTATCCCATAAACCATGTCCACAGCTTTTGAAGACGCCATAAAGTGGGCAACAGGACATACACCACAAACTCTCTGAGTCACATGGGGTGCTTGAATTACATCCATCCCTTCCATAAACTTCTCAAAACCCCTTAGTTCTGGAATTGAAACATTAGCTACTATAGGATTTCCAGCTTCATCAAGCTTGATGAATATATTTGCATTGCCTTCTATTCTTGTAACAGGTGAAATTTTTATCACATTTTCCACTTAAATCCTCTCCTCAGGAGTTAACCTGTGTATATATTCAGAAACTGTTGATCTAGGTCTCAACCGTACTTCTGGACTAGACATTAAGTACAAGTAAAACAGGTGGGGAACTGAAACCATTTCATGGACCTGTTTTTCTACTTCATCATGAGGTATGTGGGTTAGACGGGAAATCCTGTCTACTAGTTCCGTAACAGGATCTTTGTCTCTTCCTTTCAATACTTTATCAGAGGGTCCTCTACAGCCTAAGCAAGTTACGCCATTCGAGGGACAAGGAGCTTTACATCCACCTCGTGTAACCGAACCTCTACATATGAATCCTTGAGATAACAAGCATATTTCTGGATCAGGTACCTTTTCATTTAAACGATATAGGTGATCCAATTTTTCTTCTTTGACAACCCTCTTACAGTCAGCACAGACAGCTTTTTCGTATCTTTTAGGCTCTTTTCCTTCAACAAGAGCTGTGATAGTTTCTCCAATAACTTCTGCTGGAGGAGGACAACCTGTAATAAAGTAATCAACATCTATGAACTCATGTATTGGATACACTCTAGGTGTCGGTTGAGGAACCTCTGTTGGCAATATATTATCGATTGATGTTATACTTTCTTTATACACCGTTTCCCAAACATCCTTGCTTTTAAAAAGGCTCGCAAGACCAGGGATACCTCCAAAAGTGGCACAACTACCTAAAGCGATTACTATTTTACTCTTTTCCCTAGTTTCTTTAACATGTTCAACTTCAGCTTTGTTCATTATTGCGCCTTCTATTAATGCTACATCAACTTCCGGCAATTCTTTTGTGTCTACTAAAATAGTATCGTATAAAATATCGATCTTAGATAACACTTCAGGTAGATCTTCATAAAGATCAAGAAGAGCACATTGACATCCAGCGCAATAACTTAAACTTTGGACAAGAACAGTAGTCATCGTTTAAACCCCCTATTATTCCACTTCTTCTTTAAGAAGAACTGAAAGCAAACAAGCATTAGGCCCTGCATGTTCCGTTACCACGTCCACTTTTTTACCTGTGAGTTCTTGAAGTATTCCTGCCATATAACCATGACCTAAACTACAAATTACGCCACCAAGAGGTAAAGCAGCTGCTTCTAGCATTTCCCTGAAGGGGCAGTCCCTGCACACGACATTTCCGTTTTCTGAAGGTTCTAGTTTGATTGCATTGTGAATTTCATTAACCACATTTAAGGCATCAGCAAGACTTGCAGCAACCTCTCTCGTTTTTCCAATTTTTTTACCAGCTGATTTCCCTGAACCATAAAGAATTCCTTTAGCACCTGGTCCTAGTAATTCAGATGTTTCTTCTATCGCTTTAGCGAAAATTTGGTGATTCAACGCAAGTAATTCTCTCAATTCATCGATTTCCATTTTTAACCCTTCTAAAAATTAGTTTAAAAGATTTCTAAGATATTTCTAAAATTCTGCTTCTACTTAATCTTTATTTTAAAATATGTTTTTTTATAATTTAAAATTTGTTGGCAAATATTTAGCTGAAAAAAGCCGGTATTTAAAGATTCACTTCTTCTTTTAAAATGTGAAAAGAAAAAATGACACGATAAATTTTATTTTTAATTACTTAAAGTTCTATATAGGTTATTCTAAACACTTATTTGCCCTGATTTCTTTTTATTATAGGGGTTTTCTTTTTGGTTTTAGATTTGTTAGTTTTAGAGCATTTTTCTAGTGGTGGTGTAGAGGAGACAGAAAGCCTTCCTTTTAATATTCTAAGTGAAGGATTTGCTATGCTTAGAACTTGTGTTGATGGTTTCTCAAAATGCAAAGGAGTTAGAGTAACCACAATTCTTGATAATAGAATCAAAGATTATTCCTCTATATTTAACGTAAAATCTATTGAGCTCCTAAAAGGCGGATCACTTTCAACCTTTTTAAACAACGTTATAAGTGATTTCGATGCCTGTTTAGTCATAGCTCCTGAAAGTGATAATATATTAGAAAATTACTCCTCTTGTATAGAGCATAAAACCTGCCTCCTTGCTCCTTCTCCCTTTGCCATCAATTTTGCGTCAAACAAGCTAAAAGTAATCAGTTTAGCAAAGAAATTGGGAATAAAAATTCCTCCCACAGTTATTGTTAGTCGTAACAACGATTTTGATAAAACACTAAACCCAATTAAAGCGCTAGGCACACCCCTCGTAGTGAAACCTGTATATGGTTGCGGGTGTGAAGGTATATCTTTTATAAAAAACTTTGATACAAAGATAATAATGAAGGCCATAGAAAAAGCTTTTAATTCAAATAAAAAAATCAGGCCAGAAATTATTGTTCAAAAATGGATCGAAGGAATTCCAGCCAGCGTCTCCCTAATATCCAACGGATTAAACTCTATACCCTTGTGTTTAAACTACCAAAACATCGAAATTTCTAAAGATTCTCCCCTTATACATTATTCTGGAGGACATTGTCCTCTCATCCATGAAAAGAAAAAAGAGGCATTCAAAATGTCCCAAAAACTTTTATCAAAAATTAAGGGCATCCGCGGATACATAGGAGTTGACATTGTTCTTACAGATGACGAAATCTTTTTAATGGAAGTAAACCCCCGGATAACAACCTCGTTTTTAGGACAATACGCTTTCCTAGGCCCAAAACTAAACCAGATGATCCTTGACGCTACATTAAAACAAGAACTCCCTAAAATCCCCCAAATTAACACTTTTGCAATATTTAAAAAAGCACTATTTCATGATCCAAAAGTTGAAAATAAACACATTATTCAAAAAGATCCAAGAAAAGGCATAATAACTCCCATTTTCCCTTTAAAAAATGACACATATCAAGCATTTATAATAACTACAGGTAAAACATTAAAAGAAGCAGAAAAATCTCTTAAAAACTTCCTCTAAACCAAAAAAAATCCCGAATTTATTGTGTTTTTACGATAACATCTAGGTAGTTATCCAAGTTTTTAACCCTAAATTTTATTGTTTAATTTACAATATAATGTAAGGTATAAATAATTTGTAATCATAATAAAAACAAGAAATGTTTTAATAAATCCTATTAAGCGTAAAAATTCAAAGCATTATATCTCCATAATTTGTCTTTGGTGGGATGTTTGTGAGAGCTTTTGAGCCTTTTAAAAAGCTTGTCGATAGAATAAAAGAATTGTCATCTTCTAAACAGTCTAAAATAAGCCAGCCTGTAAGCCGAGTAATCTACTTAACAAACCTGTTAAAACGTTTAAACAGGTTTGGTAATTTTAAATGCAGCGTTTTAGCGGCAGAAAACGGTTTGCTCATGGCAGAAGCAGGAAACGGAGTTGGAGATGAAATACCAGGCGCCTTAGCAGCCATGTCTTCTTTAGGTTATGAAACTGCCCTAAGAGTAGGTTCTTTTCTATCAATAGGTGAACTGGAAAACATAAAAATAAACTCAGAAGACAGCGTCTTAATCCTTCAACCTATCAGAATTCCCCCTGATGTTTTTCTTTTAGGTGTACTTTCTCCTCCATTGTCAAAATCTAGTCAAAAACATGTCAAAAAGCTTCTTCGAACAGCAGGAGAACGAATTGAAAAAGCATTCATTTCCCCTGAAACCCTCAGTTAATCTAATTTTACAAATTTTTAATATAACCCTGTTTTTCTTTTTTCTAACACACAAAAATGATAAATAACTAGTCTTACATTTAAAAATTAAGGAAAACTACTTTATCTTAGAAATGAAGGAATTAACAACTTCAAAGGAGTTGATATTTGGTGTCCGCAAAAAGGACGAAGAAATTGGTAGAATTGTTAACTGAGCTGGAGAGGCGGAGCGAGATCCGGGCTAGTGCTATCGTTTCTAAAGAAGGTTTAATGATGGCAAGCGAACTACCAAAAGAGATTGATGAAGACGCTATTTCTGCAATGTCTGCTGGTATGCTCTCCCTAGGTACAAGAGTCGGTAGCATACTAAAGTGTGGCGAGGTAGAACAAGTCATAATCAAAGGAAAAGATGGAGTAACCGTCACCGTAGATGCAGGACCTGAAGCTGTTTTGATCGCTATCGCCCCAGCAGACGCAAAACTAGGCATGATCTTCTTCGACCTAAAAACGACCGTCGATGGCATAAAAGACGCTTTAGAATCTTAAAACTAAGAGGTTGACTTTGATGGGCGAGAAATATAAATTTCTCTCCTTCTCATGAAAAGATTAGTAAACTCTCCACATCCAAAATTAAGCTACAAACCCCTATATAAAAACGGTAAGAAGCTTAAACAAAGAAAATAAACATCTAGTGACTAAAAATAAAACAGGTGACAATAGCTCTAGTTTCGAAGCATATTAATATTTTTAGGTCTCTCAGAAAATAAAATTAAAGAAAAACATGCCTTAAACGTTTGCATATACTGGATACCATAGGGGATTCTTAATGAATTATACAACCAAACCCAAAGAAAAAAAGACAAAATCCAGAGAAGAACCTGTTGCACGGACTGTAATTCTTAACCAAATTCTAGAAAAACTTAATAAATCAGGAAATTTTTCAGCCAGTATATTAGCTGCCGATAGTGGTCTTATTATGGCAGAAGCAGGAAGTGAAGATGGCAAAGAAACCATAACAATGGCTGCCATGTCCTCCCTTGCCCATGCTACTGCTGCCAGAATACAAGATCTACTAAAATTGGGTAAACTAAAAGATATAGTCATTCAAGCCAAAGAAAACCAAGTAGTTTTTAAAACAATAAGAGTTAACAACCAAATTTTCATCCTAGGAATCCTTGCTCATCAATCCGAAAAAATTAGTGAAAAACTCCTTAAAAAAGTAGCAGATAAAATAAAAGAAATATTAGCCTAAAAAATCGCAAAAAGGGAAAAACACACTCATTCTCCCCCTCCCCTACTTCCTTCAACCTCTCCCTTTTATTTTTACACTTTTTACAAGTTTTTTTATTAAAAGTGTCATACTAAGATTTACTTCTATTGGAACTCCAACCTCTTCTCCTTTTAAAGCAATAAAACCGTTTAAAAAATCTATTTCCGTAAGTTTTCCTCTCTTCAAATCAAAATACATGGAAGTATAATGATCCTTATCATGCGCAGCAGTTCTCTTCAAAAAGTCAAAAGAATCCCTTATATCCACGCCAAGTTTTCTTGCAACCCCCTCATACTCCTCAACCATCAACTCGACAAGCTTCATAAGATAAAGATCACTTAAAATTTCACCCACAGTTCGACCGAAAATCGCACTAACAGGGTTCAACAGATTTAAAACAGTCTTCCTCCACACTCTCTCAACAATATTTTGCACAAACTCAACTTGGAGTAATTCTGTTTCAAATAAAGGCTTAATTTTTAACTTCTGAAAAGGATTATTCTCAACGAAAATTATCCTATTCCCCCCAGTAGATTTAACCTTTCCTGGTTCAAATTTACAAGGAAGTATAAGCGCTAAACGTACTAAACGTTCCCTTTCAATATATTTTTCCACTAATTCTTCAATACCTAACCCGTTCATAGCTAAAATAACCGTAGTAATTGGAGAAGATAAAAGATGTTTTGCTTCACGAAGCGCTCTTTCTAAATCAAAAGCTTTCACTGAAAAGATTAAAACATCGGTAGACTTTACATCGGAGATATCTGTATAACAGTTAAACCCTTTCACATCAATTTTTTTATTTTCATCGACAAACTCGATAGTTAAGCCGTTTTTATCTATTGCTTTCATGTGTGTTTTTCTTCCAACAAGATTAACCATAGCTTTTCCTTCATGTTTAATTATCCCTCCAAGCATGGAACCTATTGCTCCTGCGCCAAAAATCGTAACATTAAGAGACGCCATTTTTAGACCTTCTTTCTTTTTCTAGTTTATTTTAAATGGTTAAAAATTCATACTGTATAAATCATGGAATCCATAAAGTTTAAATTAATATTTTTTAATAAAATTAAGAAGTTTAAGAAATTTGAACAACTAAAACAGTTGAGAAAAATGAGTCTGCAAAATATTGACGCAATCATGCTCACTTCCCCTCTTTGTTTAGACGACGTTATAAGGTGTTTAGCAGGCATAAAATGCTCTGAAATGGAAGCCTATTTCCACGTCCTAGCTGGTGCAAAAACAGCAGAAGAACTTGCAAAAAAAATAGACAGAAACCGCAGCACAGCCCAAAGAATATTGATGAACCTCCTAGCTCAAGGCTTTGTTAAAAGACAAACCATAACAAAAAAAGGCCCAGGATATATCTACGAGTACATAGCAATCCCACCAGAAGAAATCAAAGAGATGTTAAAAAAAAGACTTGAACAGTTACACTCACGCTTAAACAATTTTATAGAAAAAGAATGGGATGAACAAGTAAAAAAAGTTGAAAAAGAACTCTCAGAAAAATAAATAAAAAAGGATACTAAAAATCCAAATAAAGAATTTCATTCAAGCTTTTCAAAGATATGATTAAGTTTTATCTATACAGGCTAGAAATGAGAACCTTAAACCTTAAATATCTAATTTATCTATATTCCCCCAATAAACAGCGAACTTTCAGCAATTCAACAGGCGAGGGGAGAAACCCTCTAAAACAACCAGAAATATAAGAAAAAATCATCCATAATAAATACACCTAATTGAATTTTTGCCTAATTTAAAATTTATAGGTGGTTCAAACGGAAAAAAGTATCGAATCAGACCTCCGCGAAATATACAATTTTGTCCCCACCCGCGTTATTTTATTTACCTCAGAGCATTGTGTTCACTGTAAAAGAGCTAAAGAAGAACTAGAAAGATCCTTAATCCAACTTGGAGACCTTTCGGGAATGTTCCATATCTCCATTTTAGATGTTGAAGAAGAAGAACACCTAGGATCATATTATAATGTAATCTCCCTCCCTGCCCTCGTTGTAGGGGATATAGTGGTAGATCAAGGTCCTATGGAATCTGGAGCCATAAGCAGCCACTTGTGGAAGAACATAATAAGCTCTTCAACTGAAAGGATAAAAGCCCCTGATGGCATAACTAGAGAGATGCTAGTAGATACAAGCATCAACCTACTTCAAAGCGTAGGAGAGGAAGGCAAAAGAATAAGACCAAACATGGGAGATTATGTACATTGCAGTCACCTACAGCTACGTTCTCTTTCCATTCTAGCTTTAGATGAGATAGCTGGAAGTCTCCTTTATAACCTCGGAAAAGCCATGGGAAAAGTAGGAGGTTATAGTGGTTGGGTATTTGCCCTCAACCCCTCCCTGCTAAGGGCAGTTAACAAAGCAGAATATTTCACAGAGGGAGTAAGGGGTGTTGAACGCCTATATGATCATGATATGTCCCTAGGTCTTTATAGCGCCAGAGACGCACGGTTAGTACATTTAGAAGATGATAATGCCCTTTTAAGGGTCAATGAAAGCGCCCTATCTACAGGTGTTCCTGCCGTAGGAGAAAGCCTCTGTCACTATGAAGCAGGAAAAATATCAGGACTCTTGGAAGCTATAACCAGCGAAGAAACTGTTGTTTTTGAAAGTAGTTGCTGGGGTATGGGAGACCGCTCTTGCCAATTTGAAATAATGTCAAAAGAAAGATACGACCGCTTAAGAGAAGACAAAGCAAAAAAGGAAGATGTTACACCAGAGGAAGAAAAAGAAGGAGAAGAACTAAGATATCTCACACGGCCAGAAGTCTTTACAACCCTTTTAAAAACCATATTAAGAAACATAAACGTTAGTGTTTTAGAAGGAAGAGAAATTAGATCAGGTGTTATGGACCACGTTCACATAACGGCTCTTCAACAACAGTTCACTGTCTTAAAATTAGCTGACCCTATAGACGGTGCTCTAATGTATGCTGCAGGTAAAAAAGTAGGAGGCTTGATTCAGAAAACTGAGTTCAGAACAGTTAAAAATACACCCTCTCCCAAGGAAGCTATGACACTTATAGAAAGACTCTTTAACAGTCCTCTATTTCTCCTCAGCAGAGACCACTTAAAATGTGAAGGAAAAACCAAGAAAGACGAGATATTATTTAGAGTTTTAGAATGCGCTGATGCTTCCGGAATATCCAACGTAGGACTCCCCTTGTGCGATTACAAAGCCGGTGTTTTAGCAGGCATCATGGAAAAACTAACCAAAAGTCATGTAACCGCTCAAGAAACAAAATGCCCCGGCTTAGGAAACAAATACTGTGAATTCAGTTTAACCATGGACTAAATAGTTCTCTTTTTTTGTTAATTAAAGAGCATTTTAATTGTCTATTACTCAATGATCAAGCGATTCTCCTATTTTTTTTAAGCTTTCCTCAATTTTGTCCAATCTACGAACTAGTGAGAACCTTTGAACTAACAACTGAGAATGCCGTTTTAAATCCATAAAAGACTGACCTTTTCCTGGAAATATTCCCCTTTTTCTTAAATCTCCTATCCTACGCCCCAAATCTTCAACGCTTAGATCAAGATACTGAGCAGCTTCTTTGAAGCTTTCAGCTGTAGTTATGTTTTCTATTAACCTCCAATCTTCTTCTTTAATTGCTTCCCAAAGGGGAAGAGGGAAAAATCCATACTCATTCAAAACATCCTGAACAGCAGATCTAACAACCACTTCTAATTCTTCAGGCTCCAAAAGGACATAAAATTGACTAAATGGAATCATCTTCACATCAAGCTTTTTAGCTATTGCTTCAGCAGCTTCGTTGGCAAAACCCTTACAAACAAGCATAGGTTTCAACCCTAAAACCTCACTGTCAGCAAAGACTTGACGAATATCTGAAACGCTAGCCTGACCAGCTTTAACCTCCACACAGAACTTTTCTCCTTCCGGGCTGAGGGCTATTATATCAACTTCAAACGCCTCAGACTCATCCACACTTACTATCCTGTTAGTTTCAAGAATTTCATAGTCTAACCTTTCCAAAATGCCAATGGCAATCCTCTCACTGCTTCTTCCTTTTACACTGGGCTTAGGCACTTTAAACCAACACCATGAAACCAATCTATTCCTAAAATTTAAACTTCTTCCTTCCTATATCTTGGGAAATAAATACTATATTTGAATGGAAGCAGTAGTTAATGGAAAAAGATGGTTAATGTTGGGATTATCGGGTGGTGTTTTTTAATTTTTTTTAGGTGTTTTTCGATCGAAAAGTTTATATAGGCAACTATACATATTTTTATCTACATATATAGTAAACTACATATAAAGATCACTACAATCTAAAAAAATCCCTAGGAAGCGAAACCAATGAAAGAAAAAACAAAACATAAAACTCCCAAAAAAACTAACTCACAATTTTTAGGAAAAATAAACCCAACACAAAATAGAATATACTGGAGCGGACTTAGATAATAAATCAGAAGAAGTTAACAAACCACAGGTTCAAAACTCTACTATAACTCACAAAAATACAGAAAATATAAAATAAATCATATACCACTCTTTTTTTTAAATCGAGTTAAGTTGAGGAAAAATCATTTGTTTTCTGCAAAATACGCTGTTAAAACCGTTTCAAAGCGTAAAAAACGCAACACGCTAACCATCATAGGAATAGCTTTAGGCGTAGCCATGGTAGCTTCTGCCCAAATCGCAACAGACACCCTAATAAACAGTTTTAATCAACTTATTTTTGAAGACTTAGGAAAGATAGATATTATAATAAAACCGGTTGCAGAAAATACTACTTTCGATGAAACAGTCTACCACATGCTTGCAAACAATGAAAACATAACAAAACTTGTACAAAACGGAAAGGAAGGATTATCACCAAGAATAGAAATTCCTGCTTTTGTTATATATCAAGCAAAAGGTCAAATAGAAACAGATGCCCTTGTGATTGGGATAAATAACACCTTAGACCAACATTTCGGACCCCTTATAAACAGAACATCAGGTGAAGAAATCTCAGTTACACCCACAAATCTAAACTTAGGAGAAGTCGTAATAGGCGCCCATCTTGCTGACACCTTAAGAATAGACATAAAAGAAAATAATACCATAATTGTCGGCTTTATTGATTCTTTAAAAAGAACTTTAAACCTTCCATTAACAGTAAAATATATAGCAAAAACAGAAGGAAAAGCAACTTTCAACGGTGGAGATGTAATCTTTTTTCCACTATCTCACGCTAGACTAGGATACAGTGCTGAACCACAAGCAATAAACCGCATAATAGTAGATACAAAAAACACTGAAAAAAATTCTGAAAAAACTGTTAATACTATTAAAAACGCCTTAGGAGAAGAAGTTGAAAAATTTGACTTAATACCAATCCGTGACGATTTAACAGAAGATATAAGCGAAGGTTTCAGCGATTTCGAAACAATTCTTTACTTTTTCGGATCCTTTGTTGTACTAAGCGGAATAATACTAATCGTAAACATAGGTCTTATGAATGTTGAAGAAAGAAAACGAACTATTGGCGTCCTAAGAGCAATAGGGATGGAGAAAAAACAAATAATCTCCCACTTCATGTTCGAATCCATCATTTTAGGAATCATAGCAGCTTTCATCGGTGCCGCTTTTGGCATAATAATCGGCTACTTCCTCACTTGGTATTTAGCCTATCTCTTCCGTTCAGGATTCGAAGAACTTGAAAACTTTAAAGTACATCTCCTTATCTCTCCCCGAATAATTTGGTCCTCCATCTTCATGGGGCTCTTCATAGCCATCATTGCTAGCATATACCCCGCTATAAAAGCAAGCAGAGTAGACGTAGTAGAAACCTTAAAAGGTTTCGAAAAACCCCAAAAGAAAAAAGCAGGAAAAAAAACAGCAATATTTGGCTTCATACTCACCCTTACAGGACTCTCCCTTCTATCTATACAACGATCAGGAATACCCCTACTAACAGCATCTGTTCTAACCTTTGTCGGTATAGGATTAATCGCAAGCAAATACATTCCTAAAAAAATCGCTTATGACTTCATAGCAATCTCCCTAATACTAATATCAACATTCCTCCTCCTAGAACAGCTTGAAGACGCCAGTAACATATTTCTAATAATCACAACATTCACCCTCATCGGTGCAGGAATACTACTAATCGGTATAAACCTAAACATACTAACAGATGGAATCAACAAGATCTTCATGCGGTCCAAGCGACTTCGCAGTATCGGATTAATGGCAACAAAATATGTGAGCGGTCAAAAAACCCGAAGCGCTCTAACCTTCTCTATTTTCGCTATAATCCTAAGCATGAGTATAGGTTTAGCCATCTTTGGAGGCTCCCTATCTCACGGATTTGATAAATACGCAGAAGAAGTCTCAGCAGGATCAGACATCTACGCATCTTCAATAATACCAATCACAAATACTACTGTAATTGCTATGCAAAATATAAAAACTGATGATGGCAAAGGAGAAATAATACACATAGAACCCTTCGCAGCAACACAATTCGGAGAAGATAATAGCGTTCTCTACACTTCTAACAACCCGATAAAAGAAAACACCTACGAAACAGCCATATATTCAGTATCCTCAAACCTCACTAAATTTACCTTTTCAGAACAAAACTGGAGAAAAATAGATAATGAGGTTCTAAAGCTTTACGGGGTTGAAAATCCTTGGCAACTTCTAACAATAAACGCTAAAGACTCCGAAGGAAGACCTTACATGGTTCTTAACCACTGGATACAATTCGACGGAGAAGGAACTGTAGGTGACTCCATATGGCTTAAATTAGAAAATGGTACACTTAAAGAATTCATAGTAGTAGCAGAACACCAAGGTCTACCTTTAGCTATTCCATTCGCCGTCTTTATAAGCTCAAAACAACCAGTATTAGCTACAGCTAACCAGGTTAGAAACAATATGTCCTCTGCCTTCCTGATCCAAACTAACGCAAAACAACTAAACTCAAAAATAAACTTCGATCTAGCCGAAGAAATTGAAGAATACGGAAACAAAGAAAATCCCCAACGATTCTTCTATGGAATAGAAGCAATAACCACATGGGAAATCTACGAAATAATTCTCCAATTTTTCAGCCGATTCATAATTTTCATAAACAGCTTCATATTCATAGGCTTCTTCATAGGCATCCTAGGACTCCTAATAGTAGCCTTAAGAAGTGTAAGCGAAAGACGAAGAGAAATCGGCATGATGAGAAGCATAGGCTTCCAACAAAAACAAGTGGTAAGAGCAGTCCTCCTAGAAATTCTCATAGTATCAATGTTAGGTCTAACCATCGGCCTAATAAACGGCATAATCTTCACCTATGCAGTCTTTACAGTATACATAGAAGAATTCCAATACACAATCCCATGGCTCGACGTACTAGTATACGTAGCACTAACCCTCCTATTCAGCTTTCTAGCAGCATGGTACCCAGGAAAAAAAGTTGCAAAAATACATCCAAGCGAAGCACTCAGATACGTAGGCTAAAAAAGCCCTCTAAAATCATATATTCATCCCTTTATTCTTTTTCTAACCTCTATATATGTAAAATAGTATTAAATATTCTATTATCAAAAAATTCTTATATCAAAATAATTCAAATCACCATTATTCTATGTAAAATAATATTGCAAATATTCACATAAATCCAATAATACTTTTCATTTAAATTTAAAAAGAGGAGAATTGTACTTGTTTTCCGCTAAATACGCAGTTAAAACTGTTTCAAGGCGAAAAAAACGCAACATACTAACTATACTAGGCCTTGCAATAGGCGTAGCCATGGTAGCTTCGGCCCAAATCGCAACAGACACCATGATAGTAAGCTTCTCAGACCTAGTATTCTCAGAAATCGGTGAAGTAGATGTATGGATTGGATTGAAAAATGATTCAATGTTTGACCAATCCACATACAATCTCATTGCTAATAACGATTCTGTTCAAAATGAAATCTCTCCCAACGGAATAACTCCTCGAATAATTATATATGGATTAGCAAATGATCCCGATACAGGTCAAATAGAAACAAACGTTGCTATTGTTGGTATAAACGATACTTTAGACCAACACTTCGGAAAACTTACAGATATAGAAACAGGTGAAGAACGCTTTGTAAAAGACTTAGGTCTTGATGAGATCATAATAGGAAGATCTCTTGCAAATACACTAAACACTGAGGAAGGACAAACAATAGTTGTAGGATTTACGGACAATTCTGACGATATCGTAAACTTTCAATTAACAATAAAATATATTGTTAAAAATTCGGAGAAAGCAACTTGGAATGGAGGAGACTCTCTATTCCTTTCCTTACAGCGTTTGAGAACCCTCTATGGCGCCGGTTTAAATGATATAAATGCAATACTTGCGGATACGAAGGAAGGTGCAGAAAATTCAGATAAAACAGTAGCTGCCATAGAAGATGTCTTAGAAGATGCTGGTCTCTTAGCACTCTTCGATGTTATACCTCTAAGAGACGCCATAGAAGAAAGTGTAAGTGAAGGCTTTGCAGACTTTGAAACCCTACTTCTAGTTTTCGGATCCTTCGTAATAGTAAGTGGAATAATCTTAATAATAAACATCTTCCTCATGAATGTAGAAGAAAGAAAAAGAACCACAGGAGTTCTCCGAGCAGTAGGAATGAAAAGAAGCCAAGTAATCAACTCATTCCTAACAGAAGCCATAATCCTCGGCATAATCGGAGCCTTCATAGGCATCCTCATCGGACTATTCATAGGCTACCTCCTAGCATGGTATCTCACTCAAATCTTTGCTGGCTTTTACGGAGTAGAAGACTTCTCGATCACTCTAGTTCTAGAACCAAGCGTAATAATATCCTCAGTAATAGCAGGAATCATCATCGCCATAATAGCCGGGGTATACCCAGCCATAAGAGCAAGCCGGGTAGACATAGTAGAAATTCTCAACCTCACAGGAGATCCAAGCGGAATAGCATTCCTCCTTGGCTCCATTTTCACAATCCTTGGAATCGGCATCGCTGCAAGCACCTACATCCCAAAAACAAAAGCTTGGGACTTCGTAGGAGCTACTCTCATCGTAGTAGCTGCTACCCTAATGCTAACCCAACTAGACGAAGCCGGTGACGCCTTCTTCATCGGTACAATATTTACGGTCATATCAGGGGGTATAATCCTCATAGGCATAAACCTAGAAACCCTAACAGACGCCCTAAACAAGTTCCTAATGAGATTCCAAAAAGCTAGAGGAGTAAGCCTCTTCTCAACCAAATACGTAGGAAGACAAAAAACAAGAAGCACCCTAACCTTCGCAATCTTCGC
>SMTZ1_10001806_pt1 | contig 21597 bp, 9 predicted proteins | sample DeeMarSWOR136_30_FD_25667 | JGI IMG/M metagenome (IMG submission 25667) | reverse complement strand
CAAAGCCCGAGTTGTAGACCAGCCTGTCGCCCCCATAGTCAAAGCACAGGTAGCTAGCCACGGCCTGCCCATCGAAGCGCAGCACGCTCAACCGTAGCCAGTCCTTGTCCAAAGCAAAACGGGCCACCGCTCGAAAGAAACCCTCCATGTGCTCATCCATGAACGCCTCTTTATCGGGAGCACTGGCCTTGTGCAAATGGATGAAGACATCCAGCCCCTGTTCCATATTGTCAGCATCGATCCAATACCAGTCAACGCGTGCTTCCCTTTCGGCACGCCGCATCTTGCGGCGTAGCTCGTGACGCCGCTTCTTGTTCAGCTTCGTTGTGAGGTACTCCTCCCACGTGCCGGGCAGTTCAAGCACGGGGCACACGTCTTCCCTGGCCTGCTGTACGTCCCAACCCCGCGCGCGAGCCAGCTCCGTTACTGTGGACACGGTGGGTGATGCGGATGGGAGAGAGCGCAAATCAAGGATGTCCCAGTCTTCCTCGCTAGCGAGGGCGTCCAGAAAGGCTGCAGTAATCTCTCGATGGGACTTGGGAGGAGCAATGCTGTCCAGATAGTCTGACACTTCCGTGCCGCCAACCAGGTGCACCGTTCGCTGCACCTCGCCCTTGCCCAGTTCAAGAGGGTTCTCTACGCTGATGTCTGGCAGCAAGGCATCCAGATCAAGCGATGTATCCTGGATAAAAAGCGGTACAATGCCGATGAGGTGCCCGCTCTCATCCCGCATCGCTAGTAAGCGCAGGTTTTTGCCTTCTCCGAAAACATTCCACCACGCTCGCTGCCATCCCCAGGTCAGAAAGAGCACATCCGTAGCACTGCGTTGCAAAAGTGCCTCCCACTCCGCGTGCAGGGCATCAAAGCCATTGACATCGTTGTACCATTCCAGCCTCATTGGCTTTTCTCCTTGGTCGGGTACTTCAGTAATCATTGGTCCCTCCATCCACTAACCAATTGATTGACTATCCGACCAACTGCCCACTAGGAAAGTCCATGCACGCCTTTGACCGTGCTGATCACAGTATCCACTGGCTGCTCCTTCTGCTTTGCAGGTCCCAGCGGATCCTGTACTTCCTCATCACCCAGCAACACCGAGAACGTGGCCGCAACGCACAATGCCAAAGCTTCCAGGTTATACCCTCCAGCCAAGGTCAATACCAATCGCCCTGCACACAGTTCCTCAGCAAGTGTAACCAGGGTGCGCGCGATATTGGCATAACCTGACACAGATAAGAGCATCATACCCAGGGGATCCATCCAGTGTGCATCGTAGCCCGCCGATGCCAAAATCAATTGTGGCTGGTATCGTCGTGCCAGTGGCACGACGATTTCGTCAAACACGCGCTGGTAGCCGATGTCGCCAACGCCGGAGGGCATAGGCACGTTAACCGTATAGCCCTCGCCAGCGCCTCGACCCGTCTCCTGCCAGTGCCCGGTGCCGGGGTAATAAGGGTATTGGTGAGTCGAGAAATACAAGACCTGAGCGTCCTCGTAGAATGCATCCTGCGTACCGTTTCCGTGATGCAGGTCAAAGTCGACAATGAGCACTCGATCTAGATCGTGCTGTTGCAAAGCGTAACGCGCTGCTATGGCGATATTGTTGAACAAGCAGAAGCCCATGCCCCGGTTCGCCATCGCATGGTGACCTGGTGGTCGCACCAGCGCAAATGCATTGTCCACTTCATCTCCCAGGACAGCCTCCACGGCCCGTAGCAGCCCACCTGCTGCGCGCAGAGCCGCAGCATAGGAGCGTAGACCCACATAGGTATCCGAATCTAACCAACCTCCTCCGCCCTCAGCTGCATGGCGCACCCGCTCGATATAAGCGGCATCATGAACGGCAGAAAGCTCCTCTACAGATACGTCCCGAGCCTCCAGATGCCGCATGCGGCCCAGTAACCCTGCATCTCGCAGATACTTCATGGTTTGCTCCAGGCGGCGCTTGTTCTCCGGATGCGCAGCCATGTCATGCTCAAGATACAGCGGGTCATAAACATAGCCTGTGCTCATTGCCATTCCTCCTGATAAAGACAGGGTATTGCGTCCATCGGTGCACTCAGACGGCCCTTTTCGTCCGAGGAGTCGATGATCTGAGTCTAGCAATCTACGCACAAAGCATCAAAAGACCACTGATAATTGTGGCCTCTTGATACCGTCACCCATGTCCCTGGGGTGGAGACCTGGCCCCGCCCAAAAGATGGCGGGACATGGTCGGTGCACCTTGGGTGGCTGTTGAGCGTCGCCAAACTACAGGGCTCCGCAACGCCCCGCCAGAGGGATAGCGGGGCAAAGCGGCAACTGGGGTTGGCGTTTCTTCCTTTTCTTCTTCCGGCTTGTGAATGGTGTAGATGCGGACCTTTTCACTCTCGGCCTGGTTACCCGCAGCGTCAAAACCGATAACGTGCAAGACATGGGTCTCTGTATAACCCCAGGTATCCGCGATAATCCCAAAGCCTGTGGTGAAAGCGGCCGTCCTGGTGATGACATGGTTGTCGGTGATGGAACGGGTGACCGTCACCACCGTGCCATCGAGCAAGGTCTGCGCCTCCAGTAGATACAGATCTTCGATCGTAATCACCTCGGTGCTGCTGATCACCGCTGGGTCGAGGCTCAACATGGGAATAGTGTCAGAAAGAGCAATCGTCCACTTCTTGGTGAAGGGGACTATGGTGCTGTAGCCAATTGGCGTTCCATCCAGGAAGAACTCAACCCTGTCCATGGCGTAGCTGTCAAAAGCATCTACCTGGATGTTCACCCACTCGTCGGTTTCCAGCGTGTACACCGCACCGCTCAATGGATGGATGATCTCTACAGTGGGCGGGGTGTTGTCCACGATGAGATGGACATTTGCTGTGCGATGGTTACCGCTGCCCTGAATCACTATCAACTGCAGAGTGTACAGCCCATCCTGCAGCTGGCTCGTATCCCAGTACTCCAGGATATTGTTGTCCACCTGATGCCAATGATCGCCACCAAGTGGCGTCCATTCTGATGGCTGCAAGCCCTCCCCGTACTGAACCCGATACAGCCGGAAATCACCCGGACGGGCATTACCCACGATCGGTACCACTCCCGAAACGTGAGCATACATAGACGGATGGTTGATAGCTACCTCTAATGTTGTGGCGGTGGGGCCGTGCACGTGGCAGTATTCTGTGGGCGGTTGTGGGATCTGCTCTTCACGCACCCAGTCGCTGGCCTCAGGAGGATATACCTCAAAAACCTGCTCCTCCACCGTTTCCGGAGGGCAGAACACAGTCGCCAATTCGCCTGACACGCGGCAAATGCGAAATGGACGGTGTACGTTATCATACTCAGTCGGAGCAGTCCCCTTGATAAAGACCTCACGCAACCTGCGTGGAGAGTGCCCCGTTGGCAGCAGACCGGAAGTGGCATCTACCTCCACCCTAACCACACCAGGTGGCTCTTCAAACTCCACATCTGGATTTCTTTCAAGCATCAACTCCATCATGCCACGCCATATTGGCCCTGCCCCCCTACTACCATACACGCCTTCCATCGGAGTATTATCGCTGTTGCCGACCCATGCACCCACTACTGCTTGGGATGTATAGCCCATGGTCCAGGCATCGCGGTAATCCGTCGTGGTCCCCGTCTTGACCGCCACGTTGGGACTCAAGTTGACAGGGCTGGTGGGGCTATAGGTGCCTAGACGGGCATTCATGTCAGACAGGATGCTGGTGATCAGATAGGCCAATTCGGGCTGGATGATCTCTTGTCGCTGAGGTTCGGTGTACTCGTAGAGCACGTTGCTCTGTGCATCCTCAATCCTTAAGATGGCTACAGGATCTAGCTGACGGAAACCGGGCTTCGCATTCTCTGGGAGCACCGGCTCACCGACCATGACCCCGCCGTTAGCGAAAACACCGTAGGCATAGGTGAGGTCGAGCAGCGTTACCTCCCCGCCTCCAAGCGTCAGACTCAGCCCATAGAAATCACGGTTCAGGGTGTTGATGCCCATGCGGTGAGCAGTGTCCAACACGTTCTTCACGCCCGCCCGGTACAGCATGGCCACCGCGGGTACATTTAGGGAGCGTGCCAGCGCCTGCCGCAGGAGCACCGGCCCATGGAAGCGGCGGTCATGGTTCTCGGGGACGTATGGAGGGTTGGGGTCATCGGGGAAACTCGTGCGCACGTCCATGATCATCGTGGCCGGCGTATATCCTTGAGCGAATGCAGTCACGTAGGTGAAAGGTTTGAAGGAAGAGCCTGGCTGCCTTTCAGACAGCGCCACATTGACCTGCCCATCTATGTCGGGATCGAAGTAGTCCAGGCTCCCGACCATGGTCAAGATCTCGCCAGTGGGGGTATCAATCACCACTACCGCTGCATTGGTTACATTATTCTCCCGGACGGTGTCAATATGCTCGCGGGCGATGCGTTCTGCTTCGGTCTGCAGCTCGAGATCGAGGCTAGTGTACACCCGTAGTCCGGCGCGATAAACCATGTCGAAACCAAACTTATCCTCGAGCAGTTTCCGCACGTACATCACGAAATGCGGTGCAGTGATGTCAAAAGGCTTAGAGACGATGGTCAGCTTCTCCTGCTTCGCTGTCCAAGCCTCCTCCGCAGTGATGTAGCCTTGAAGGTACATCTGATCCAGGACAATCTCCTGACGTTTCTTGGCCTCCATCGGGTTGTCCAGCGGGTTCAGAGCTGGAAACTGAGGTATGGCGGCCAACATCGCTCCCTCCGCCAGGGACAGTTCCTTCACATGCTTCCCGAAGTAGAACTCCGCTGCAGCTTCAATGCCGGTGGGAAAACCATAGGACACGGAGTTCAGGTACCATTCTAAGATCTTATCTTTGCCTTCCACACCCGGGTACTGTTGCGTCAACTCGTAGGCCAGGATCGTCTCCTTGATCTTGCGCGCATAGCTGCGCTGGTACCTCTCCTCGGGCGTCATGACTACATTGCGGATCAATTGTTGGGCGATGGAACTACCACCCTGGACTGGCAAGCCACGCAGGTTGTTGATGGCGGCGCGGAGGAGGCCCTCGATGTTGATTCCCGCCGGGTTCTCATAGAAGGTCCGGTCTTCCAGAGCGATGGTAGCATACCGCACATGCTCTGGTATTCGGTGCAGCGGCACAAAGGTGCGGTCGCCACCTTCTGGAGGCAATAGCTCGTACAGCAGGTGCTCGCCCGTCCGGTCATAGATCTTGGTGGTTTTAAAAGAGGAGATCGTCCTCTGACCGATCTCCTCTGCCGAAGGCAATTGCTGGCTGTAGTAAGCATACGCTGCCCATACGCTGCCGAAGCCAAGAACCATAGCCATGATGCTGACAAGCACCATAGACAACAACAACCCACCGACCAACTTGAGGGCCAGACTAGAGTTCTTGCGGCGGCGCGGAAGCAGATAGTAGGTTTTCCACGCGTTCATTTATCTACGCCTGATTTAGACTCCTCACCCCAGACCTGTATATCAACTGCTTTCCTCGGGGTTCGCTTCGGCCGTCGGGTTGGACGTGGCCACGGCGACAGCTTCCGAGGTTTCCCCAGCCGGCACGGCCGCTGCCCCGCCTAAGGAAGGTCGGGACTCTGCCGGCAGGCCCATCTCCATGGCCAGGGCAGCGGCAGCAGCCAGGGCTTGCCGCTTTTCCTGACGGCGACGGAAACCTGTACCTGCCGGAATCAGTTTGCCAATGATCACGCTCTCTTTGAGCCCATGCAGATCATCGCGCTTGCCCTCAATAGCTGCGTTGGATAACACACTGATCGTATGCTGGAACGAAGCTGCTGAAAGGAAGCTCTCTGTCTCCAACGCAGCCTTGGTGATACCCAAGAGCACAGGCTGTGCAGTGGCAGGCTCGCCACCTTCGGCGATCACCTCATTGTTGATCTGCTCGAAATCCAATCTGTCAACCAAATCTCCTGGCAACAGATTGGTATCGCCGGAACTCGTTACACGCACCCGGCGCAACATCTGCCGGACGATGATCTCGATGTGCTTATCGTGGATCGTGACGCCCTGCGTGCGGTATACGAGTTGAACCTCCTCCACCAGATACTGCCGCACCGCCTCAATGCCCAGGATATTAAGGATCTCATGTGGATTCAGCACGCCTTCCGTGATCTGATCGCCAGCTTCCACCCGCTGCCCCTCCTCGACACGAAGACGGGCAGCAACTGGGATCTCGTACTCCCGCTCGTCTCTGTCCTCGCGGCAGATCACAACATCCCGGTCCTCGATGACCACATTGCCATCAGCTTCGGCGAGAATCTGCCTTTGTCCCCGCTTAGCCAGGGCATCGCCGACTTTAACCATGGCTCCATCTTCTGCCAGGATCTTGTAATTCCTGGGTATGGAGTGTGTGTAGCGCAGCATCTCACTGGACACGACCTGCACCCAGCGCATGTCACCCTCAGATCTGACATGCACCACTCCAGCGATATCCGAGATAATGGCCTGGCCTTTGGGATTGCGAGCCTCGAACAACTCTTGTACGCGCGGCAGACCTTGAGTTATATCTTCACCGCCAGCCACGCCACCTGTGTGGAATGTGCGCAACGTTAACTGCGTACCAGGCTCACCAATGGACTGCGCAGCAATGATTCCTACGGCCTCACCGATCTGTATCTTGCCACGTCGGGCAAGGTCACGCCCGTAACAATCGGCACAGACGCCATGACGCAGCACGCATGTCAATGGGGTGCGGACAAAAACGCGCTCAACCTTATGAGCATCGATATCCTGCACTTTGCGCTCGTCAATCATCTCTCCTACATCTACAAGTGCTTCGCCCGTCCTAGGACTGACAACTCGTCCTGCAGCTATGCGTCCAATGATTCGTTCGGCGAAGGTTTCACCGATAATCTCACTGCGCGCCCTTTCGATCCAGATGCCTGCTTTAGTGCCGCAATCTTTCGCGTTGATGATAACGTCTTGAGCGACATCTACCAGGCGTCTGGTGAGATAGCCAGCATCAGCGGTGCGCAAAGCTGTGTCAGCCAGACCTTTGCGCGCCCCATGGGTAGAAATGAAATACTCAAGCGCACTCAGGCCTTCTCGGAAGTTGGAACGGATGGGCAAGGCAATGATGCGGCCAGAAGGGTCAGCCATCAAACCACGCATTCCGGCCAATTGGCGTACCGGCTGCAAGCCACCTTTGGTCGCTCCCGAAGTAGCCATAATGCTAATCGACCCGTAGGGATCGAGTTCCTCGGAGAGGGCCGCAGTGATCCTTTCCGTGGCATCTGTCCATAGTTCGACGGTTTTTACATACTCCTCGTTCTCGGTGATGAGGCCACGACGATATTGCCGCTCAACTTGAGTCACTTTGTCAGCGACTTCGTCCAAGATAGTCACCTTGTCTGCAGGCACCGTCAGATCTTCGATAGCAATAGTAACACCAGACCTGGTGGCGTACTTGAAGCCAAGCTCTTTGATCTTATCAACCAGTTCCGCAGTCCCCGCCGGGCCCAGTTCCAGGTAGGCCTGACCAACCAAGCCCTTCAGGCGACTTCTGTCCAACACCTCATTGAGGAAACGTAACTGGGGTGGCAGTATCTCATTAAAGAGTACCCGGCCAACCGTAGTTTCAATCAGCCTCGTCTTACGCCGCGGCCCTGGCCTGGTATAGAAGTTGATTTTGGCATGCAGGTCCACTTTGCGGAGGCTGTAGGCCAGAGAGACCTCATCATATTCGGAAAAGGTCTTGCCCTCGCCTTTTGCACCAGGCAATTCCATAGTCAGGTAGTAACAACCCAGCACCATGTCCTTCGTGGGACCAACGATGGGCTCGCCATTTGCAGGCAAGAGCAGATTGTGCGTGGAAAGCATCAACTCCTCGGCCTCGACGACAGCAGCCTCAGAAAGCGGCACGTGCACGGCCATTTGATCCCCATCAAAGTCGGCATTGAACGCAGCACAGACCAATGGATGGATTTGAATAGCATCGCCTTCCACCAACACCGGTTCAAAGGCCTGAATACCTAGACGGTGCAAAGTGGGCGCACGGTTGAGAAGCACAGGGCGGGAGCGAATAACTTCCTCCAGAACTTCCCATACTTCGGGGGCCTCTCTCTCAATCAGACGTTTCGCCCCCTTGATATTGATAGCATGGTTATACTCCACCAGCTTGTGCATTACGAATGGCCGGAAAAGCTCCAGAGCCATACGTTTCGGCAGACCACATTGGTGCAGCTTGAGTTCGGGCCCGACGACGATCACTGAGCGCCCAGAATAGTCCACCCTCTTGCCCAGCAAATTGCGACGGAAGCGTCCCTGCTTTCCCTTGAGCATGTCAGAAAGTGATTTGAGCTGACGGCTCCCACGCAGGGAAGTAGCCTTGCCTCGCCTGCTGTTGTCAAGTAATGAGTCAACAGCCTCCTGCAACATGCGCATCTCATTGCGCACAATGACCTCAGGAGCCTGAAGCTTGATCAAGTGATTAAGCCGGTTATTACGGTTCACCACACGGCGATAGAGGTCATTCAAGTCGCTTGTCGCAAAGCGCCCTCCATCCAATTGCACCATAGGGCGCAGATCAGGCGGGATAACGGGCAGGACTGTGAGGATCATCCACTCTGGACGGTTACCAGACTGACGCAGGGCCTCAACGACGCGCAGGCGCTTGGCTGCCTTCTTGCGCCGCTGCTTAGACTTGGATGTCTGGATTTCGTGGCGCAGCTTGAGAGCCAAGGCCTCTAGGTCAATGGCTTTGACGATGTCGTAGATTGCTCGTGCGCCCATGTCCGCCTTGAACGCTTTGGGCCACTTCTCTTCAAGTTCCCGGTAGCGGCTCTCATTGATCAGTTGCAGAACTCGAATGTTTCGTAGTTCCTCACGTTGTTCCTCAACGCGCGCCTCGGCCTCCTCAAGCTGGCCAGCGGTTTCGCTCTGCAACTCTTCTCGCTTATCGGCCACCATCTGGTGCAGATAATCCTGCCTGGACTCGATTGGAGCCAATGCTTCAGCCTTCCCACTCTGGATAGCCGCCTCAAGTACGCTGAGTTGATCCTGCACGACCTCGTTCAGCCGTGAATATGCATCTCTGGTGACCAACTCACCCTGCTGGACAATTGTGGTGTCGGCTTCACCCAAGAGATGCCGAGACTCCACTGGCGAGAAAACGAGGTCTACTGGAGCTGCCTGTTCTTTGTATAGATCCAACTGCTTTTGCAGAGCAGCCCCCTGATCCATGATTTCGTTCGTTGCAGAGGTCAGCTTCTCTTCGAACTCTTGCGTGGAGCGCTCATGTTGCTCCTTCAGCTGCTTCAGTTCATCCGTCAGCTGGGACTCAAGAGCCTGCACCTGCTCCTCAACAATCTGATTTAGGCGCTCCGTCTCTCGGCCGAGTTCTTCATCCAAGCGACGCAGGGCCTTTTGGCGTGCATCTTCATCAATCTCTGTAATGATGTATTGCGCGAAATACAGCACACGGTCCAGGTTGCGCTGTGAGATATTGAGAATAAGGCCCAGGTAACTAGGGGAGCGGCGGGTATACCAGATGTGAGCAATGGGGGTTGCCAGCTCGATATGGCCCATGCGCTCGCGGCGCACCCGCGAGTGGGTAACTTCTACGCCGCACTTCTCGCAGACAATACCCTTGTAGCGGATTTTCTTATACTTGCCACAATAACACTGCCAATCCTTGGTGGGGCCAAAGATCGCTTCACAGAAAAGGCCGTCCTTTTCTGGCCGCAGACGGCGATAATTAATGGTCTCAGGCTTTGTGACCTCGCCGTAAGACCACTCGCGAACCCGTTCAGGCGATGCTAGGCTAATGCGTACAGCATCGATGTCTCTGATTTCCAAAGCGTTCCCTCCCGTGTCCCGCCATCTCCTAGGCGGGGCCATGTCCCGCCGTTGGCTAGGCGGGGCTACGTCCCGCCATCTCTTAGGCGGGGTTCAAAACATCTCGACAGCAAAAAATCCCGGTATCTTTCCCAATGGGTATGCTGAGGGATGACGTCCGAGATCGTTCTCGTCGCTATCTGGGGATGACAACAAACCGCGTCCCGCCATCTCTCAGGCGGGGCTATGTCCCGCCATCTCTCAGGCGGGGCAATGCTCGGTGAATCCTGGAGGCGAGTTGGCTTCTGTAGAGAATAAGATAATGCATGCTCTTGCTTCCAGAAATCCTCCGCCAAATCATCGGTCAAGCCAATAAGTATACATCAATTTATCGATTTCGTCAAATTTCGCCGAGAGGCCTTCGAGGCCTCGGAATTGGCTGCTGGAGATAGACGGCGCACTGCACGGAGAGGATCACCGGGCTAGCAGCCATTATCGACGTGCTATGGGGCTTTATCCGAACTTGTGTCCAACGGTTCAGCACCTCCAGACGACATCTCGTCGGGAAGCACGTGCGAGTCCACATCCAGATAGCCAGCTACATCCGTCGCCGGGGGCTGCTCCTCGCTCACAACGCGGTATGACCCCTCAATGGAGGACATCTGCGCCAGGTGTCGCTGCACAAGCTCTGAGGGACACAGATCAAAGAAAAGCTTCAGGCTGAGCAGAAAGAGACCGAGATCATCCAATTGCCCAAGGCCGAGCATCCAATCTGGAATGAGGTCAAGAGGCAACAGGACGTACACGACAGCCCCCAACGGGATGAACTTGAACCAGGCAGGCACCAAGGGATCGCGCAGCAATCGCCAGGCCAGCCTCAAGTTCTTGACCAGCTCGACAAGCCAGTTATGGCCTCTACTAGAGAGAAAGGTTGCGCGTCGTGTCATCTGAAGTACCTCATTGGAATATCATTGTACCCTCTCTTCCCCAATTCGACAACTTCCAGCACATTCCCTCCAATCTGAACCTGTGAATCAGTTTTGCAATGTAATCTTGTGCACCGCTGGCAGGGACGAATGAGTCAGATCAAAAGAGGCCCACACTGTCATCGTGTGAGCCTCTCGTGTTCCGCTTGGCGCTATGCAATCTGCATGCTCACTCCGCCTCGTAAGTGATCTGATAGTCCGTAGGCACGACTTCTACCCACGTTTGACCGGGCCGCAGTGGCACAGATGAGCCATCCAAGTACACATATTTGACGAAATCCTGGCCGTCCGGCTTGAGCCACTTGGCTTCGATCATCACCCCATCTCGGAAGATCTGTGCACGCCCCTCGCCCTGGAAAACAACGTTGAACGTGGGCGCTCCAAGCACATCTACGACATCTGTCTCCTCATATACGGCGTAGTGCACGACTACATTGGCGGCGGTAAGCTGCTCACCGTTGAGCGCATCCATGTGTGGTTCACCCTGCGTGAAACGCTTGTAGAGGTGCTGCTCTGGGTCATAGCGATATTCAACAAGGGCCCGCCTTGGATAGGGGATGTGAACATAGGTAGCGGGCTCGCCCTCGGGTGCAGGGCCTCCTTCCGCCGAGAAGGTGAAGCCTGGTAAGTGTACCGCGTTTTCCTTGCCCTTCTTGGCGAGGTAGTCGCGTACCCGTTGTGCGCTTGTCGCTACACGGCCCATCCACGGGTAATCCTTCCATTTCCCTTCCGGCTCAAGCCAATAGTAGGGAGTTGGGTGGAAGTACTCGTCAAGGTCAGTAAGCGTCGTCTGTGAGATCAGCCAGCGCACCTGGTCATTTGCCCCGGAATGGACGAGCGCTCCATCGAACATGTGGCCGAGATCAATGGTGAATAGTCGCGCGCTGCGCACTGGGCGCAGCTCCTCGGGATCCTTGCTCCAGACTACCGCCGTAAAGCGTGTCAACGTCCAGCCGTCCATCGCTTCTTCGAAGACTACGTCCGCTTGCGAGAGGCCCGACTGTGGACGTACCTCGGGATCATTGCCGATGCGCACCAACAGCGGCCGCCGCTGAAGCACCGCCGGATCCTGTACCATCTCGCCTGTCAGGGTATTGAAATAAGGATTCACAGTGGGAGTGGGAGTAGGTGACGGCGTATTGGTAGGAGTAGGAGATGGCACTGGAGTCGGCGAGGAAACCAGGGTAGGCGCGTTTGCGACAGCAGTGAAAGTGGGCTTGGGCGTCCGCGTAGGCGGGATGTTTGTGGGATTTGAGCCAGAACTGCAGGCTGCCAGTGGAACGGCGTTCGTTGCCACCAGCAATAGGATGGCCCCAAAACGCAGGAAGCGGGACCTGTTCGTGCCTTCGGATACATTCATAATGAGTCTTGTGAACCTCCGTGTTCTAAACTGCGCGCCATTATAGCAGAATCGGGCGCCAGATGAAAAAGGCAGGAGAAAGGAACGTGAGGTATGTGGATGCTCAATCTGATCTCGTTATCCCACCACCTGGCGAAACACACGCAAGAAGTTGCCACCCAGTATCTTGCGAACATTGTCCACGGAGTATCCGCGTTCGACCAGCCCTGCCGTGATGGCTGGCAGGCAGGTGACATCCTCCAAACCTGCCGGTGGAGGCGGGCTGAAGCCGTCGAAATCAGAGCCCAGACCGACGTGATCAATTCCAGCCACACGCACGATATGGTCGATGTGATCCAGTAACTTCTCCAGACTAGCGTCTTTTCTTTGTTCCGTGATAAAGGCAGGCACAAAGGTAACACCGAGCACACCACCTTTCCTCGCCAGGGCAAGCAGTTGCTCATCGGTCAGGTTGCGACGGTGTGGGCACAGAGTATGAGCGTTGCTGTGCGAAGCGATGACTGGCGCAGAACTTACCTCCAAGACATCTCTCACGCCTGCAGGGGAAAGGTGCGAGATATCCACCACGATACCCAGCTTGTTGCACTCCTCCACCAGTCGCAAGCCAAAGTTGGTGAGGCCACCACCCGTACGCGCCTCATCCACACCATCTGCAGCCTGGTTGCGACGGCTCCAGGCCACAGTGAGCAAGCGTACTCCCAGACGGTGGAACATGCGCAGCAGCGCCAGGTCGCCTTCGATAGACTCGGCTCCTTCGAGGCCGATTACGGCTGCTACTTTGCCCCATGCTTTGGCTTTTTCCACATCTTCAGCTCTCAAGGACAACATAAACGAGTCTGCATTATCCTCGAGCTCGCGGTAAAGCGTGTCCAGCAAGCGCAGCGTCTGCTTGGCAGCTCCTGCTGGCAGATACCTCTCTTCGATGAAGATAGCGAAAACCTGGACAGTCACGCCACCTTCGTGCAGGCGCGGCAAGTCAATGTGCCCCTCTGGGGAACGCTCGCCGAACTTGCGCTTTCCCTCCAAAACCGAGAGCAGGGTATCACAATGCCCATCGAAGATGATGCTGCTGCGATGCAAGGCCATGGTGCCCATTCAAACCCTCCCCGACGCGTTGAACCTACACTTCGCTAAGAGTGCAACAGAGAGCGATTATAACCCAATCGGCACGAATCTGCCAAAGCAGTGCCCAAACAAGAGCATCCCTGTAGTAGAAAAAAGGATTTGACAAAAGCAAAGAAATGACCGAAGATGAAAGCGACCAGAGTACAGGAAATCCATAATGAGGAACAGCATTGAGCAAAATCCAGAGTCTCATCCTCATAACTAACGATGACGGCATCGCATCGCCGGGCTTGATGGCAGCCATCGGCGCCGTCCTTGATTTGGGAGAGATTTGGGTTGTCGCTCCGCGCTTGCAGCAATCAGGCCTTGGCCGGAGCTTCCCGGGAGGCAAAATCAAGGTCCACAAAAGCGTCCTTGATGTGGATGATACCCAAGTGCGATGTTTCGCCTTGGACGCATCGCCTGCACAGGCAGTGCGGCATGGCATCCTGCGCTTCCTGCCGCGAGTGCCAGACCTGGCCATTTCAGGGATCAATTACGGCGAGAACCTGGGTGGGTCCGTCACTATCTCCGGGACGATTGGCGCAGCGATAGAAGCAGCGAGCTTTGGAATCCCGGCATTAGCGGCGTCGTTAGAGACGGACCGGAAGTACCACTTCAGCCACAGCGTAGAGGTTAATTTCAGCACGGCCTCCATGTTCGTGCGCCGCTGTGCCAAATGGTTGCTCGCAAATGGAATGCCGCAATCGGTGGACATCCTGAAGCTTGAAGTACCTTGTGATGCCACGCCTGATACTGCCTGGAGGATGACTCGCGTCTCTCGCCAACCATACTGGGTCTCCCCCGTAACGATCGATGAGCGCGGAGAGAAGCACCTATCAACCTATTTAAGAGAAATCAACTTCGAGACCGTGGAACCCGATTCCGATATCGCGGCCGTGGTGGTGGACAGAGTGGTCTCCCTCAGCCCGTTGACCATTGACCTCACGGCCAAGGTGGACCTGCAAGATTTGCATAAGGCATTGTCTGCTGGCAATGCAGCGTTCTGATACCAGTTGTTTGACAGACATCGGTGATTGAGACACGCGGATTGGCCAGCCAATTCAATCCTTACGCACTGGAAGCAAGCGCGCATATCCTTACCGAATATGCCCCCGTACTTCAGCTTCAGTTGTGCGAAATCGCATTCGATGCTATAATGCCCGGCGCGAGGCCGAACTTGGACTTCCAACTTGTAAGGGGGACGTTTTGACCACCATACTCGCTGCTATCGCAGTGCTGAGCCTGCTTACGTTCATCCACGAACTCGGGCACCTGATCTTCGCCAAATGGGCCGGGTTGCGCGTAGAAGAGTTTGGGCTGGGATATCCCCCCCGTCTTCTTACCCTTGCCCGCCACGGAGGAACGGAATACACGCTCAATCTGATCTTCTTTGGGGCTTTTGTCCGCTTGGCAGAAGAAGGAGAACCAGGGTCCCTGTTCGCTGATAGGAACAAGCGAGTACGTGCTACGTTCCTAATTGGCGGACCGCTGTTTAACCTCCTGCTGTCTGTACTTCTCTTCAGTATAGGTTTCGCCTCCGGCTGGCCTGTGGCGCATGACCGTGCTGTTGGCGTGAATAAGGTCTTACCGGGATCCGTTGCAGAGGCTGTGGGCTTTGAGGATAACGACCTGATTCTCGCTGCTGATGACCATAAAGTGTCCAGTATGTTGGATCTCATCGTCTATGCCAGATCCGTTGATGGTAACGTAAGAAAAGTGACCATTCGCCGACGTGGACAGACCTCGTCGCTTTTGCTGCCAGCCGGCCCCCCTTGGTTCGTCAGAACAGAGACACGGGGTGTGCAATTGCGCGACGATGCTGGCTGGGTGGAGATCGTGTCTTATCCCTGGTTAGAAGCTATCCAGAGAGCAGTGACGGAAGCCCTAGCCTCTGTAATGGCCTTATTCTCTCTTCCTGTCAAGATCATAGGTGGCCTGATCCCCGTGGACATGGTGCGCCCAGTAGGGCCAGTGGGCATTGCTCAACTGACCGGGCAAGCTGCACGTCAGGTAGCAAGCAGCGGATGGTGGTTCCCCTTGCTGCAACTCACTGCGACCCTGAGCGCCGCGCTCGCCGCTTCGAACATCTTGCCGCTTCCCGGTCTGGATGGTGGACGCCTACTTTTCGTCATCATCGAAGCCCTTCGCGGCAAGCGCCTCGATCCACGCAAGGAGAATCTCGTACATTTTGCCGGTATTATCCTTATGCTTATGCTCATCCTCATCGTGACCTATTATGACATCACCGTCCCCTACCCCTTTGGACGCTGATTGTCAGAGCGGCAGCCACCCAGTGCGGGGCGTGAGCACGTGGGAGGCCCTGGTATAACGGAGCACTGTGCTGCTGCAAGAACCGCCTCAAACTCCTCCTGATGGTCACCTTGGGGTACGCGTTCCTTGCTCCAGTCCGAATGAGAATTGCTTCTCCACTCCTTGCTGGCTACTGGCGTCATAGAACCGGAAAGCGGAGCCGACAAGTCTCGGCCCCGCTCTACCACTTGCGTTCTGCCTTGAGCCACTTTGGCCCGCTTATCCTCCGCCCCTACCTCCCCAAATGTGGGACGACTCGTGTATTCACGCCAGGAATACACGCATCAGGGCGGAGGCAGTTCTTCGAACTCGCTTAGGATCATCAACAACTCCTGGACCTGCTGCTCAAGTTGGATGATCCTGGCCTCCAGTGCATCAATCCGATCCTCGAGACGCTCAGTGAAAATCAAACTCCCGAATTCCTCAGGTGAACTGCTGGTGTTTGTACCCTCCCAAATCAGGTATGCATCCCAGGTGTCGCCATCATCATCGTCGTGCAGTCCAATGGTGAAACCCATTACCGTGCCAGAGATAGGTACCCCAGGTATGAGCTTGGACATGGGGATAGCGACTTCGACATTGTACCCTCCCTCATATGGTAGAACGGAGGCGACAATGTCCGTAATGGGCACGCTTCGGTCAGTTGTGTTGCCATCAGCTACAATGGTGTACTGGTGATCATCCGATCCCCAGGCATCTTTGTCGTTCAGCCCATCGAGGCCAATTTCCACCCCGTCGTCTTGCCACACATCCTCGCTGTCTGTCACGATAATGTCGTCATTGACTTCTATGGCGAAGTACAACGTTTGCCTGTCCCACCCACTGCGAATGATTGCGCTCAGATCTGCCGGGCTGTCAATGTAACCTGAGAATGAGAAGGCCGTATGTCTGTCTAAGTCAATGCTCTCACCGGCCGGCCAATCACTCAGATTGCCATCTATCACAGGTGCAGCAACCAAGCGGATGCTGTGCAGACTGCGCGGGGAGGAGACCTGGTAGGCAGGCACTGAAACGCTGTCCACAGTCAAGGGAGGGCGTTTGGCGCTAGCGCCCAATACCCGAATCCCAATAGCGACAGCACCTATCGCAATTATCAAGATCAATACTATTCTCTTCATCATTTCCTCCTTGGCCTATCCAAGCAGGCAGCCTGTGGGATGGGTCCGTCATGATTTGTCATTGTCTAATCCTGCTAGCCCGCCTGAAGATGTCAATGATGGCCCATAGCAATTGTTCCAGAATCCCCACCCGTCTTTCCATGTCTGCTATGCGCTCTTCAGCCCCGGGTGTCGGTGTAGGCGTGGCGGTAACCGTAGCAGTCGGGGTCCAGGTCGCCGTAACCGACGGAGTCGCCGTTGGTGTAGCTGTAACAGTACCTGTAGCCGTAGGGGTTGGGGACGAAGTTGGCGTCACAGGTACAGTGGCAGTGGCAGTCGGAGTCAGTGCCAACTTGTAGGTAATGACCAGCTTAGGGCGCAAACTAACGGTAGGGTTCTGGGCACTGGCGAACCACAAGGAACTGGTGGAGCCCGGTGCGCGTAGCAACAAGCCATTGTTGGCTATGCTGCCATTCACCCAGCCCTGCACCAGGGCAGTGAGTTCAAAGTCATACCACTTGTGGATGCCACTACTGGTCACGGTGCTCTCGGCGCCGGCACATCGGTCAGTGGTTGTGTCATTGCAGCCGGCCTGGCCCCAGGGTTCACCGTGCTGCGCCTGGTTCCAGGTGGCCTCACAGAGGTTCACGATGCGTTTGATACAGTGTGCATCCATGGTGATATCGGATCCGCCCCAGCCGGTGACGTAGAGTTGGAGAGCAGCCTGAGTGACAATCGCATTGGAAGGGATGGACGTCAGGTCAAAATGCACGAGGCCAAAGTACGTTTGGTCGTAACCGACCCGGAATTGGTCTTGCTGACAGTGGTTGCGGTCGGGATCGTACTGATGGATGTAGGTGTCCTCGCTGCCGGTGTAGCCGTTGCTGCCCTGCTGCAAGGTGATAGTGGCCTCCGTCCAGATTGGGGTGGGCGTAGGGATCGGCGTGAGAACGCCAGTAGGTGTGCCGGTAGGGGTACTGGTGGTAGTACTGGTAGGCGTTGGCATCTCCGGTGTCGGTGTGATGGGCACCTCTGGAGCTGTGTAGTCAATCGCCAGTTGGGGGCGCAATGAAATCGTCGGATAGTTGGCGCTGGCAAAACGGTAGATCACCGATATGTAGCCAAGACCACGAAGGATCACGCCATGATTAGTCTGTGAATCGGCGACCCAGTCCTCTACTAGCTGCGTGATATCCAGTTCGTACCAGGTGTCGAGCGAGGATACGGTTTGCACTGCTGCAGCATCCGCTGCCCGATCTGTTTCTGTATCGTTGGCCCCGGGCATGCCCCATGGATTGCCTACGGATGCCCTGTCCCAATTGGCCGCTGCATCAACCCAGGGACGAAGTACGCGATATATCTCAAGATCAAACGTCGCGGTCTTGTCACGGTAATAGGCATACACTCTCAGGGTGGCCTGATTGATCGTAGAACCTGGTGGTATGCTTCCCAGGTCGAACCGCAGCAAGCCAGCCTGGACGCCGTCGTTCTTGACCTTCAGATTGGCTCGGTCACCAAAGTTCTCTGCAGGAGTCCAGGCCGACATGTAAGTGTCATTGGTGCCCTGGTATCCCTGAACGCCTTGCTGCAGGGTAACCACGTTGTGCCCGCCAGGGAACAACGTGGGCGTGCTTGTTGGTGTAGGGCTTGGGCCCGTCGTGGGGGTGGGTGAAGGTGGGCTTGTATTGGTGGGCGTCGGCGACGGACCTAGAGTGGGCGAAGGGGTGTATGTGGGCGTCGGTGTTGGTGGCGTAGTGGTGAGGGTCGGTGTCCTTGTCGGCGGCAAGGTTTTCGTTGGGGTGGATGGGGGCAGCGGTGGGCCCTCTGAGCTTACGATCAGACGGTGGATAATCTCATTGCCGTCACCGTTGCAATCAATCCGGAAATCGGTACCACCGGGCAGCCCATTGTTAAAGTAAGCATCATCCACGTTCCAGGTGACATCAACCCAGTTGTCCAGCGGACCGAGTGTAGAACCCTTGGTGACTTTGCGCTCTACAAGGGTTCCATAGTAGTCGTAGTACTCCAATGACAGCGTGTCTGTACCACTGTTAACCAGGGTCACAGTGATCGCCCAGGACACTTGCCCGCCAGCTGCTTCAGGTACCTGTCCTGCGTGCCGATAGCGATCGTCAACGTCGAACGACATGTATGGATTCCCTGTAGCCTGATCGGTACGGCGCGTGGGGTGCCAGCCATATATGTGTTCACGTGCTTCAGTAGGCAGTTGTTTATCGAGGTTCTCGGCCCGCAAAGCGACGGTGCGGCTCCCTGGAGCGCTATCTGGGCGATACAGCCAGTAATAAAAATCCCCGTGGTGCGGGCCATAGGTGCGGACGATTCCATCGCTGCCAGTCCACGTAGTGTCCTGCCCGTAGGTTTCGCGCAACACAATCCATACATCCGGGGCATTCTGCACCGTCTTCCCCAGGTGGGTGCGGACAAAGTCATGGATGGGGAAGCCAGTCCGCTGTTCAGCCAGGTAGGTATCGGCGATGTTAGGTAGTTGGATGTCAAACATATACGGGTGTGTGTAGAGGCCCTGCATGTAGAACCAATAGGAGCCCTCTATCCCGTTGCCGTGCTTCGGTTCATAGCCAGTGGGAATCATCTCGTGCCACACTTCAGAAAACCCGGTAACCCCACCTACCAGCACGCCGTCAAAACGTACCTCGGCGCTGGGCACATCCACTTCCAGGCCATTAACCTTGACCCCCGTCATCTTGGAGGGGAACGATGCCGCATGTTCAGCATGGTAATGAATGCCATGCAGGGTTGACTGAATGAACTGGACGGTATTCGGGAAAGCGAGGTTGTAAGTTTCCATCACATGTAGCACCCAGTCATCAAAGCCCTTGCTATTGCCACCATAGTAGTTGCAACCAGCAATGTTCTTGCGCTCGTTAGTTTCGTCGTCAGCACCAGTGGCAATGAGGATGAATGCAAGGTTGTAGAACTCTGGATTGTCGTCGTAATGCTGCCCCATGGCGATAATGAATTGATCGAACCAATACTGCCACACAGAGTTGATGAACCGGGGAGTGCAAAACGGTTTGCATGACCCAGATGCGCCATCCGGGTCATAGCAGACGCCTGTACTACCGCCAACCTCATTGGCTACCCAGTACGGTGTGTAGTTGACGCCATATGCGTTATCGGTTTCTATCATTTCCCAGGTTTGCACCGCGATACCCACTGGCTTGGGAACCACGCTGCCATCGGGTAGCGTGACCTGCATACCCTGTGCGTCTTTGATATACTTGTCGGTCTTGTACCAGTTGTAGACGCCCTTCTCTGGATTGAGATCATTCCAATGAAATGCTGCCCAGCCGCCCAAGGCTCCGTACTCAGGGTGACCCCGGTACTCGTGCTTATAACCCCACTCGTCTACCCAGGAGAAGTAATAATCCGGGTTGCCCCAGTCGCCGTTCATCCAGTCGAGCATGACAAAGATGACGGGCGGCAGGTTAGCCCCGGTGGCGGGCGGAACGGCTGTGGGCGAGGGCGTCGCGGTCGGCGCGGTTTCACTGCTCACGGTGATCCGTCCCACAGTGTATCTGCCGCTACCATCGTGAAGGTTTACATTGACAAGGCGGAAGTAGCGGTGTTCATGATCCACAGGGAGGTTGGGGTTTACCAGTGCGATGCGGAGGTCATACGTCCCAGCCGACACGGAGGCAGGAATTGGGATCGCTTCTGTGATGGTTACTGGCTGAGCGCTATACCATTGCGTAGTGGGCACAGCAGGCGTAAAGGTATGCTCGAACACCGACGCGCCGCTGGCGGCATCAACGAAAGCGATCTGGATGTCATATGAGGCGGGAACATCTTTGGTTCCCTGCCGTTCGGGACGCATGAGTGGGACAGTGCCTCGATTGACCCAAGTGGTGGTGAAGGTATATTGCTGTCCACGCAGAACAGTGCCAGGAGCCTGAGTGTCCTGGTGGACGATTTGCGCGCCCAGGTAGCGCGCTGCCATTTCTCGAGCTTCTCGCCACCCCGTAGTATCAACCTCGAAGTATGGCGACTGTAGACAGAGGTAGCTTGAGTGGTGATCAAGTGCCATCCGCACGTAGGACTTGGGATTGTCCAAGAAATCTGGACTGTTTCCCATTGGCTCATAGCCGACCCTGGTAGCTGTGTCATAGTCCTGGTAGACCCAGCGCATTTCGTACCCGCCACCCAGGCCATTGTACTTCAGCCACACGCGCATACCGTAGTTTGACATGACATGCTGCACGACTGGCTGGATGACGGGCAAGGTGCGCCCGTAAAGTCCTGCGCCAAGTTGCAGCACAACAGGGGTTTTGAGGAAGCCGTGGGTCTTGGTGCCGTCTGGCCAGGTGTATTCCCGCTCGAGATAGATGTCGACGATCTGTTTCACAGCCTCGACGAACCTGTCATCAGTGTAGCCCGCGGCTTCCCAGTCTTCCTGGTCGAACTGCTTGGCACAGATGACCATCTCACCATAGCAGCCTCCGGCCATAATGTTGACGGCATCAACGGTTGGGTTACCATCATAACGAGCAGCCATGGCATGAACAGCGCGCCGCAACAGTTGCTGGTAGGTCGGATTCCAGGGCACGGGCGTCCCGCCTCGTGAACCGACGAGCTGCACACCAGCATCTATTGCCCACTGAGGTGTGCGGCCTTCAGGCGTGTGTAACTCGATCCAGATGCGCCTGCCCAGGCTCTGCGCTTTGGCGATTTCCGCATCGAGTGCGTCCCACTGGAACACACCAGGCTCTGGTTCGATGTTCTTCCAGCCGCTGCTTGCCTCGCTCGAATCGTACGCCCAGCTTACGAGCGGATTGGACACGATGTTTGGGTCCACCCAATGACACTGACCCAGGCCCTGTTCCGCATTCAACACGATGTCAGACGGCAGGTCGGGGTCGAGGACAAACGGCGGCAATCGGTTCTGTTGCACCGCTGGTGCTGGTTCGGTTGGGGGGGACGGCACTGCAGTCG
>SMTZ1_10001802_pt1 | contig 21606 bp, 19 predicted proteins | sample DeeMarSWOR136_30_FD_25667 | JGI IMG/M metagenome (IMG submission 25667) | reverse complement strand
AACGTGGGAAGCTATCGCCAGCCCCTTTCGGCCGGTTGCCTTTATTTCTTCGGCTACCTGCTCCAGGTCCGGGAGTTTCCGGCTGCTGACGACCACGTCAGCTCCCGCCTCGGCGAATGCCAGCGCGATTGCCCGTCCGATGCCACGACTGCCGCCGGTCACCAGCGCTACTTTATTTTCCAGAGAAAAATTGACAATACCCACGTTTGTGCTCCTTTCTCACGGCTAGCTATGTACCAAAATAGCACACAGCACTACCACTAATCAAGCTCAGGAGGCTACCAAAGCTTGTCTGCGTTATCATAGAGTTGCTATAATGCTGTCGGCAGAGGATTTGCCTGATTGCTATTTACATCACGGACGCTGTGGCGGTAGAATATAGAGGTTAATTTTATTGGCACGTATCCTGGGGCGACGTAGCCAAGTGGTTAAGGCGGGGGTCTGCAAAACCTCTATCGGCGGTTCGAATCCGCCCGTCGCCTCCATTTGTCTCACCAGTTCATTACGGAGGTCTATTCATGAACCAGTTATCTATGGAAGAGCGTTTTCGGTATGATTGTTCGGGCAGGTGGTTCAAGGGCAGTGTCCACGTGCACACGACCAATTCCAGTGGTCGCTTGACCCCGGAAGAGGTAGCCGCCTTCTATGCCGAGGCCGGCTATGACTTTATCTGTATTACGGATAAAATAGTTCCCTTTGTCGGCGAGACAGATAAATACCCCCTGCTGGTCTTGAGCGGAATCGAGCTGGACGATAGAGATAAACAGGATTCCTATTACCACGTTGTCTGCATTGAAGGCGTCAACGGCGTGACCGGGGAGATGGGATTAGATGAGGCGATTGAGAAAGTGCGGGCACAAGGGGGTATCCTTGTCTGGGCCCATCCTCATACGTCCAATAATACTGTTGTCGAAGGGCTTCGTCATGGATTTCATGGCGTTGAGGTGTTTAACTCTATCGCCCAAATGGCCTTCGGAAAGGGCATGGGGGCTTTTCACTGGGATGCCTCCCTGGGACATCAGCCCGATATGCTCGGCTTTGCCACCGATGATGCCCACTTCATTGAAGGACTCCCCGCTGAGAAGGGTGGGTGGATAATGGTCAACGCTCCTGAGCTTTCCCGTGAGGCCATACTGTCCTCGATCCACCGGGGGAACTTCTATAGCTCCAACGGACCGTTCTTCAAATCGATATCCATTGAGCAGGGTAACCGGATAGTAGCTGAGACATCCCCCGTCATCCACGCACGTTTGGTCGGTCATATGGGAAGTAACAAATATAGAGGTGCGGCGGGTGGAGAGCCGTTGACCGACATGCATTTCCGCTTGCCTGACGACTGGTCCTATGCGCGTCTGGAAATAGAGGATGCTGCCGGTAAAATGGCCTGGAGCAATCCTCTTCTCAGGGGTACGGATAATTAACTCTCTGTTGTAACTATTTCTTTAAAACAGTAAAATAGCGTCACCAGTCGGGGTGGCGGAACTGGCAGACGCAGCGGGGCTGCCTGGAATCATTGTTTCGGAGGTCTAGCTATGACTCAGTCATCTATGGAAGAGCGTTTTCGGTATGATTGTTCGGGTAAATGGTTTAAGGGTAATCTCCATATGCATACGACCCGCTCGGATGGCAGACTGACCCTGGCCGAGGCAGTCGCATTATACGCCGAGCGTGGCTATGATTTCATTTCCATTACTGACCACAGGGTCCCGTTTGTCGGAGCCGAGTGCGATGAGCAGTTACCCATTATGATTATAGACGGAATAGAGCTGGACGGAAGGGACGACCAGGGTTCAGGCTATCATGTGGTCTGCATCGGTGGTGTTGGTGGTATTTCAAAGGACATGACTTTGATGGAGGCTATGGAAAAGGCCAGGTCGCAGGGAAGTCTCCTGATTTGGGCTCATCCGTATGCGAGCAGTAATACCGTGGAAGAAGGCACGCGACATGGTTTTCATGGTTTGGAAATATACAACCATTCCTGTGAATCGGGTCTTGGCAAGGGGCATTCATCTTATCACTGGGACTCTATACTCAGGCAAAAAATTGATATGCTTGGCTTCGCTACAGACGATATTCACTTCTTCGATGGTCTTCCACCACAGGTGGGAGGGTGGGTAATGGTCAACGCCCCGGAGCTTTCACCTGAAGCCATACTGGCCTCAATCCGGCAGGGTAATTTCTACAGTTCCAGCGGCCCGGACTTCAAGGTGATATACATAGAAAAGGGGAACCGGGTAGTGGCCGAAACTTCACCCATAGTGCATGCGCGCCTGGTTGGCCCGGGAGGGGCTGGTAAATGGAAAGCCGAGATCGATTTAAAGAATGTGACCGAGACCCATTTCAGGATACCCGATGAGTGGTCTTTCGCCCGTCTGGAAATTGAGGACGCCTATGGAAAGAAGGCCTGGAGTAACTCTCTCCTCAGGAGTGAAGGGTAATCAAGTTTCTATGGTAGAAAGATACGCTTGTTCAGTTCACTAACGAAAGACAGCTGACAAGTTCCACAAGACAGCAATGACATTGGCTGCAATAACTAGAATTGCTATTTCCTGATCCATAGAATCCCAGTTGGATATAGTGTATACAATGATCGCTACCCCAACTATAGCAAGAAACATACCCCACGGAGAGACTCGAGCTGAGCTACTGGGTCGAGTTCTCTGATAGGTCGCTTTTTTCTTAATTGTCGCCTGTGTTATCATAACCACAACTGCCACAGCAATCAGGACGATTGGTAGAATGATTGATTCCAAAGAGTGCCTTGTCACCCCTTCGATGACTCGGTTGATGGTGTCAACTGGGGTACTCCATACGAGAAACAACTTACCAATGCTTTCAGACGTTACCGAGTCTCTTCCAAGGATGTAGATATATAAACCATGCACACCGAGGATTCCGGAGCATAACGATACCAATACCAAGAATGCTCTTAACGTTATCCTCACAAGGCCAACTACACCGGCATATGTTGTTTTGATATTACGAATTGCTGTAGCGAGTTTTATACTACGTCGATGTCTTATTGGACGAACTCTTCTGGAATTCGTCAAGTCGGCGTTTAGTACAATCGGCACACGTACAGCTTGGAGGGTGTGCACCTCTTACGTAATCCCTGTCGTCTATTGGTATTTTCACTACACCTTCCAGGAAAGTAAAGTGGGCTGCCAGTCTGCACTGATGGGTTATTCTAACTAAATTATAGGTTTTTATCAAGGCTTAAACATCTGGACAGAGCTGATATCATTGTCCGCGCAGAAACACAAGATTATATCAATCAAATCTTGACACTGTTTCACACACTCCGTACAATACTTCTAGCTACGCCGGGGTGGCGGAATTGGCAGACGCAGCGGACTTAAAATCCGCCGGAGCAATCCTTGTGGGTTCGAGTCCCACTCCCGGCACCAGCAGGAATTGCTTAACATTTTCTTGCTGGCTGGGCGTTTGCCAGTATCCTTGCTAAATGAGGAGTCGATTCACTTCACATCATGAGGCTTGGACGCTGGGAGTCAATCCAGTATAATAGTAAGAGAGATTAAGGAGAGATTAAGAGTCCCTCTATAGGTCATCCAGATTGGTATCAAGGAATCCCGTTTCCTCACTCCTAGCAGCTGAATGAAAGACTACCCAAGCTCCACAAAGGTCACAATCTACATCATTACCATAGCAGCAATAGGGAGTTACGAATTTGTCACCATCAAGATAAAGCGGTAGTATGTGCTTCTTGGGCTGGCAATTATTAGTGACGGACATAGCATTCTCTGATAGCATCAATTCGAGACTTCGACCCTTGTTCCTGATAACATGAGGATAAGTAGTCTTCAATCTCATTACTTCATGTACAGCCACGTCTCGCCGCTCAAGTGAACCCCATGTGAATTCTGAAGTATCATTCCTCGTCGGTACGTAGAATGAAAATGTTAATCCGTCTATACGAGTGGACTCCAGACATTTAACCAAGTCTTCCAGGGAGTTCTCGTTCTGCCTTGTTACCACGCATTGACATATAATCCTTGCTGCGAAGTCCTGTGGTACGTGTAACAAAGTATTCATTATTCTCTTGAAAGAGCCTTTACCGCGTATAGAGTCATTGACTTCCAGAGGTCCGTCAATCGATACAACGTAGTTGCATCTGGGCAAGTCGAGTAGGTCAAGCGTGCCATTTGTCGTAATCGTATTGCCAGAGAAGAGCTTTGTTCCCTCTATTAACACATCAGGCCTCAGTAGTGGTTCTCCTCCCATCCAAAGCATGAAGCTGATACCATGCTGATTTTGGAGTTCAGAAAGCCTGGCAATCATGGTGGGAGTGTCCATCTCGTTATGTGGATTGTTTGGGTTCTCTTGACGAAAGACAAAGCAGTGCTTACAGCGAAGTGTACATCTATTCGTGATATTTACAATTGCTGAGCGGTACTGACGAGGAGTCGCCTCAATCTCACTCACGACCGTACTCTCCTTACTGGAGTTAAGGATATGATTCTAGTACCACTTGGCTAACATGTCAATAATCAGGTTTATTTGAGAGTAATCAGTGTGATTCACACTAGAGGACTAAGAATCCTTGTTCATCAGTGGAGTGTTAAGCAGATTCGAAATCAGCGGTGTCTTGACTAAAAACTACGGGTCAGGTTAAGATACATAGCACATCTAGGTACACCTTCAGGAGGTGAACACTCTGGCCTGGCTGGTGGTATTGCTTGGTTACTTTGTCGGCTCTATCCCCACGGCTTATATCGTCGGGCGTCTGCTGGGGGCCGGGGATATTCGGCGTCTGGGGGATGGGAACGTGGGGGCCCGTAATGCCTATTTTGAGCTGGGACCGAAGACTGGCATTGGTATATTCTTCATTGATATTGCCAAGGGGGCGCTGCCCGTACTGCTTGCCCGGGCAGTCGGCTTACCCGAGGTGGCAGTCCTGATTACTGGTATGGCTACCGTCATTGGTCACAATTGGCCGGTCTTCCTCGGCTTCCGGGGAGGGCGGGGCGAATCAACGACAATAGGCGTTCTCTTAGCACTGGTCACTCAGCCGATGCTTATCCTCTTAGCGCTGGCATTAGCCACTCTATTGATTAAAAAGAATGTAATCATCGCCAGTTGTGTCCTGTTTATCCCGTTGTCACTGGTGTGCTGGTGGCTGGATGTTCCCGGGATGCTGGTGGGCTACAGCGTGGCGTTACCCTGCCTGGTGGGGGCTACTCACTACCTCAGAACAAGGCAGGTATCCGATACCTCGACTGCCGGAGTAACCTAGCAACTGGCTAACTAGGCTGACTTCTTCCTGGTTAACACCGACCGTACCGCTTTCTCTATAGCGTCTGCGGTCAGGCCGTATTTCTGCAGCAAATCGGCAGGAGAGCCGGACTCGGCATAGGTATCCTTGACAGCGACAAACTCAACCGGCACCGGCTGGTGTTTAACCAGCACTTGGACAACAATGCTTCCCAGACCACCATGCTCCAGGTGCTCTTCGGCGGTGACAATTGCTCCTGTCTCAGCTGCAGCCTGAATGATGGCAGCCTCGTCAATCGGTTTCAGGGTAGACATGTTCAGCACCCGGCAGTCTATCCCTTCCTGCCTGAGGTTATCAGCCGCCTCAAGGGCAGCGATCACCCTCGTACCGATAGCCATAATCGTTGCCTGCGTGCCCTGCCGCATGACCACCGCTTTTCCCAGTTCGAAGCGGTAGCTCTCGTCATAAATCAGGGGTAGCTTGGGGCGGCACAGCCTGATGTAGAAGGGGCCAGGAGTTGCCGCGGCTACCCTGATGGCCTGAGTGGTCTCAATGGCATCGGCAGGGACGACGATTGTGACGCCAGGCAGGGCGTTAGCTAAGGCGAGGTCCTCAATCGACTGGTGGGAGACCCCGTCTTCGCCGACGGTAATACCACTGTGTGTCGTCACCAGTTTTACGTTCAGTTGGGGCTGGGCAATTGACATGCGAATCTGGTCAAAGCAACGCCCCGGGGCAAAGACGGCAAAGGTGCTGGCAAAAGGAATCTTGCCCGAGGCCGCAAGCCCGGCGGCAATACTTATCATATTCTGTTCGGCAATGCCACAGTCAAAGGTGCGGTCGGGGAACTCGCTGGCGAAGGGCTCGGTCATAGTTGAACGGCGAAGGTCAGCGTCCAGAACTACGATATCCTGATTAACTCTGCCCAGTTCAGCCAGGGTTTTTCCATAAGCTTCTCTCTGTGATACGTCAGGAGTCATACCTATGCTAGCTCCTTCAGTGCCAGTTCCGTCTCCTCGGCAGTCGGAGCTATGCCGTGGAAGTGGGGGTTGTTTTCCATGAAGCTGACCCCTTTACCTTTCACCGTGTGAGCAATGATGACAGTTGGTTGGCCCTTTATCAGGCGGGCCCGGTCAAAGGCCTCGTTAAGCTGAGTGAAGTCGTGCCCGTCGACCTTAATCGCGTGCCAGCCAAATGCCTGCCACTTGCTATCGAATGGCTCCAGCTCCATGACATCACGGGTCCAGCCGTCTATCTGCTGGTCGTTTCGGTCGACAATCGCTACCAGGTTATCCAGTTTGAAGTGGGCGGCAGCCATAGCTGCCTCCCATACCTGTCCCTCATCGCATTCGCCGTCACCTAGCAGGGTATAGACCCGGTATGGCTTCCCATTGAGTCGACCAGCTAAGGCTACGCCGAGGGAGAAGGACAGACCCTGTCCCAAAGAACCAGCCGACATCTCCACCCCGGCAGTCCGGGTTCGGTCGGTATGGCCCTGGAGCCGACTGTTGAGTTGCCGCAGGGATTTCAGCTCTTCAAAGGAGAAGTAGCCGCACTCGGCCAGGACAGCATAGAGCACGGGGGCGACGTGACCTTTACTTAGGATAAAGCGGTCGCGGTCTGGCCAGTTCGGCTGCTTGTGGTCATGTCTCAACACTCGGAAGTAAAGGTTGGTGACAATCTCTACGGCTGATAGCGAGCCCCCAGGATGGCCACTACCCGCCCGACCAATCATGGAGACGATATTGCGGCGTACCCGCCTGGCTATCGCCTCCAAATCTGCTACCGAAGGTGACTTCATCTCAATAACCCTCTCTGTGTGAATACCCAGGTCACTAATCTCAGTCATTAAAACACTCCACGCTATTTACTGCCAAATGAAAAAATTCCACACCCAGAACAGCACCGATTTTTGTATACCAGAAAGCGATACATCTGGCTACGTACCATTAACATACCTGCTGTATTGCACAAGGTGTGCCAGTGTCTTGGCGGCTCTCTCTGGAGTCGGATATATCATGAGGCCTTTTTCTCGCAGCTTGGTGTAGATTGGCGACTCCTGTAGCATTGTTGGGTTCATACCAAAAATAAGGACAGGTTTCTGGTACTTATCCATGTACTCGAAGAGCTTGTCCAGGTTGTGCATCTCTTCTTCTTGATATGCCTGGAACATGCGTCCAGCCCTTTCGATAAAATCGGGGGCGTTATCAGCCTGCTGAAGGCTTGCCATGGACATGGAACTCATGGCTCTCATTGGCATCGGGCCAATACCACCAATAACGAGTAGTGAGTCCAGGTTTTCATCTTCTAACAGTGGCCAGAGGCAGGGGTAAGTCACTGGTCCGGTAGCCACAGTATCAACCGGGTTAGCATGTGGCCACCGGTCTGGCAGCACCTGGTTGAGCTTTTCGATGGTCTCTGGTGATAGTGGTGCTACATCTAACCCTAATCGGGCACAGGCATCAGACGTCACGCAGCCGAAGCCGCCGCCACCGGTCAGGATACCCACCCGGTTGCTCCGTGGTAGAGGTTGATGGAGAAGGGCGGAGGCTACGTCGAACAACTCTTCGACTTCATCAACCCTTATCACCCCGGCCTGCCGGAACATGGCATCATATATCTCGTCTGAGCCAGCAATAGCACTGGTGTGTGACCGGGCCGCCCTTGCCCCGACATCTGTTCTGCCGACCTTTACCACTACTATCGGTTTCCTCTTGGTTAGTTCACTGGCAATGTTGAAAAATTCCCTTCCCTTGCGCAGTCCCTCAATGTAGCCGGTGATGACTTTGGTCTCATCATCATTAGCCAGGTACTCGAGGAAGTCTTCAAAATGAAGGTCGGCCTCATTACCAACGCTGACGAACTTGCTGAAACCGGTGCCGGCTTCGATGCCAGCCATTAGGATGTTCATGGCAAAACCGCCGCTCTGGGAAATCACGCCCACGTCTCCTTTGGGGACAGGTATTGGCATGCGTAAGGTTGAGAAACCATTGGCGGTATTGAAGTGTCCCATGCAGTTAGGGCCGACGAGCCGCATCCCGCCCTGATGTGCGGTCTCGTATATTTCCTTCTCCAGCCTGGCACCCTCCTCACCTGTCTCACCGAGACCGGCGGTAATAATCAGCCCCACTTTGACACCGGTGGCAACGCAATCTCGCACCACATCGGGGACGTCCGGGTAAGGGATAACAATCGCTACAAAGTCAACCGGTTCGGGTAAATCCCTTATTGTGGGATAGGCCTTGACTCCCTGCACCTCGGCGGAGGTCTTGTTGACCGGATAGGCTCTTTTCACCGAGGGGGATATCAATACCCGACTGAAGATGCCTGCCCCCCATTTGTCTAGGGCGTTAGATGCTCCGACCACGGCTACAGTTTCCGGGTCAAACAGCAGCTCGATATGATTCATGCGCTGCTTCCCCCCTTCTTTCGCAGGTAACTCATTTGCTGACGGCCCTATTATATCATTACTTGAGGTTGCTGTGGCAAGTTTGGGCGCTGTTGACAAAAGACCAGTCACGTGTTATGTTTTCGCCAGTCCTGTCTGTTTTTTAAAAAATACTTCTTTATGCCTAGGACGATAGGGGGTGTATCATGGCAATTATCGATTTCGGGGGGACCAAGGAAGAAGTCATTACGCGAGAAGAGTTTCCGATGGCAAGGGCGCACGAGGTTCTGAAAGATGAGACAATTGCCATCATCGGGTACGGTGTACAGGGACCCGGGCAGTCGTTGAATTTGAAGGATAACGGCTTCAGGGTAATCGTCGGGCAGTCAAAGCAGTTCAAGGAGGACTGGGAGCGAGCCGAGGAGGATGGCTGGAAGCCTGGAAATGACCTGTTTGAGGTAGAGGAGGCCGCTCAACGCGGGACTATTGTTGAACTCCTCGTCGCTGATGCTGCTCACAGGACGGTCTGGCCGGTGATAAAAAAGCACCTGAACCCGGGCGATGCCCTGTTCTTTTCACACGGATTTTCGATTGTCTACAAAGACCAGACAAAGGTTATCCCTCCGGACAATATTGACGTTATCATGGTTGCTCCCAAAGGGTCGGGGACGTCGCTTCGCCGCAATTTCCTTTCGGGAGAAGGGATTAATGCCAGCTTCGCTGTCTATAACGACGCTACTGGTCGGGCAAGAGAACGGTGCCTGGCCTTGGGAATCGGCATGGGGGCCGGCTATCTTTTCCCAACTACTTTTGAGAATGAAGTCCACAGCGACCTTGTCGGCGAGCGGGGGGTGCTGATGGGAGCACTGGCGGGTATCATGGAGGCGCAATACGATACCCTTCGCAAACATGGCCACAGCCCGAGCGAGGCCTTCAACGAGACAGTGGAAGAGTTGACCGAAAGTCTTATACGGCTCGTGGGCGAGAACGGCATGGACTGGATGTATTCCAATTGCTCAGCAACTGCCCAGCGGGGTGCTCTCGATTGGAAGCCGAGGTTCAAGAAAGCGGTAATGCCGGTCTTTAGGGAGCTTTATGATAGAGTTGCCTCTGGTGCGGAAACTCGCCGTGTAATTTCCGCGTGCGGCAGGCCGGACTATAAAGTGCGATTGGGCAAAGAACTGGAGGCCATGGGTAATTCAGAAATGTGGCAGGCTGGAAAAGCGACCCGTGCTCTACGTCCGGGGGGACAAGCGGGTGCGACTGTGAGTTCCGCGAAGGGTACTGCGGGAAGAAAATCGAACTGATTGCTCCCGGATGTATTGAAGTTCGGACGGCGGTCTGTTGACAGCTTGCAGACTGGCATACGTTTCGCTGTAAGATAGGAGGCAGGGATGATAGTAAAATCGGGGCGTTGGCCCTCCGGGGCCGAAGGATAGCTTATATGGAAATGGACATCATAAATTTGAAAGGAGAGAAATATGGACAAAACCATGTTTATCCTGGATGAAAAGGACATGCCAACTGCCTGGTATAACATCCAGGCGGACCTGCCGGAGCCGTTGCCACCACTACTCCATCCCGGCACGAAGGAACCGACAATCCTCCCCCCGCCGCTGTTTGTCGAGGCCCTCAATGAGCAGGAGTTCAGCACAGAGCGGTGGATAGATATCCCGGAGGAGGTGCAGGCTATCTACAAAACGTGGAGGCCGACTATCCTGCACCGGGCGTATCGGTTGGAGAAGGCCTTGGATACGCCCGCCAAGATATACTATAAGTATGAGGGCACCAGCCAGGCTGGCAGCCATAAGCCAAATACCGCCGTAGCTCAGGCATACTACAACAAGCAGGCAGGTGTTAAGCGCATTACTACCGAGACCGGCGCTGGGCAGTGGGGTAGTGCCCTGTCTTTCGGATGCATGCTTTTTGGGATTGAGCTAAAAGTATACATGGTCAGGGTGAGCTACGACCAGAAACCGTACCGCCGCATTCTTATGGAGACGTGGGGGGCCACGTGTGTTCCCAGTCCCAGCCCGGACACTCAAATCGGGCAGAAGATACTGGCGGAAACCCCCGATTCCACTGGCAGCCTCGGTATGGCCATCAGCGAGGCGGTCGAGGATGCCGCTACTCATGATGACACCCGGTATTCACTGGGCAGTGTGCTCAATCACGTCCTGATGCACCAGACTATTAATGGCCTGGAGACCAAGAAGCTGATGGAAGACCAGGTGGGTGCTTACCCCGACATCATTATTGGCTGTGTTGGCGGTGGTTCGAACTTCGCCGGACTGTACCTGCCCTTCGTTAAGGACAAGATTGACGGTACCAAACCGAACCTGCGTATTATCAACGTCGAGCCGGAAAGCTGTCCCACACTGACCAAGGGGCCCCTCACTTGGGACTACGGTGATGTTGCCGGAATGGCGCCAATTGCCTTTATGAATACCCTTGGGCATGGCTTTATACCGCCCCCTGTCCATGCCGGTGGTCTTCGCTATCACGGTATGGCCCCTATCATCTGTCACCTCCTCAAACTCGGTCTGGTAGAAGCTACAGCCGTGCCTCAGGTGGCCACCTTCGAGGCAGGTGTAACCTTTGCCCGGACTGAGGGTATCCTCTCGGCACCGGAGACGAACCATGCTATCCGTGTGACAATTGATGAGGCCCTCAAGTGCAAGGAGACGGGTGAGTCCAAGGTCATCTTGCTCGCCCACAGCGGGCACGGTCACTTTGACCTGGCTGCCTATGATGCCTATCTGGCTGGGAGGCTCGAGGACTACGCCTACCCCGAGGATAAGGTAAAAGAGGCTCTCGCCTCCTTACCAGAGATACCAGCGAAGTAGGTGCTTAAGTACGGAAAGGGGCTGAGCTAATGCCCAGCCCCTTTCTTGACAGGTGTATACTGTCTCGCTATCATACTTAACACGTCCTTAACATTTGGTTGCTATTCTTTATGGTTAGTGGTGATGCGGATGAGACTCAGGCGAGTATTTCTACCGATTATTCTATCTGCCCTTGTTCTGTTCCTTGTGTCCGGCGCCGGGTGTGACCTCTTTTCTGATTCCGGAGAGCCTGCACAGGATGATACGACCCCATCTAATGGAGAAGACACTACCGCAATAGACCCTGGCTGGCAGGCCCCGCTGCTGGATGGACAGTCCAGCCCGCTACCCAGCATTACTGATGTGGTGGCCGTGGTCAAGCCTTCAGTGGTTGCTATCACTACGGAAATGGTGAGTTATGGATTTACGACTGAGGGCGGTGGCTCCGGGTGGATAATTGACGAGAGTGGGATTATTGTCACCAATGCCCATGTCGTCAGCGAGGCGGACAGCATAACAGTTACCCTTGATGATGGTCGAGTAATTCCGGTGGATATGAGTACCGTGGCCATTGATGCCCAGACCGATTTGGCTGTCCTGAAGGTTGATGTAGACGAACCCTTGCCGGCTGTAGCCGTAGGGGATTCAACAAGGCTTAATATAGGTGACTGGGTAGTGGCTATTGGTAACTCGCTGGGATTCGGTACCAGAGCGACTGTTGGAATCGTTAGTCAGAATGACGTGAAGATAGGTGATGAGTTGGGTCAGCCATTGAAGCTCATTGAGACCGACGCTGCGATAAATCCCGGGAATAGCGGTGGGCCACTCGTCAACATGGCTGGTGAGGTGATTGGTATCAATGAGGCCAAGATTCAGGACGTCGGGGTTGAGGGTGTTGGCTGGGCGATTGCCAGTGCGGATGCACTGCCTATAATTCAGGAGCTGATTAATAATGGTTACGTGGTTCGTCCCTGGCTTGGGGTTGGCACTGAAACAGTCACACCAACTCACGTTTTCTGGTACCGGTTGGCGGTAGATGAGGGGGTACGGATTACCTACGTAACTCCCGGTAGCCCAGCTGATACAGCCGGACTTAAGGCGGGTGATGTCGTCGTTGCTTTTATGGGGATTGATGTCACCACCGACTACCAGATGGTGCGCGGGATACATACTGCTGAAATAGGCCAGACAGTAGAGATAGTCTACTGGCGTGGCAATTCTAGGTACACCACCCAGGCGACTCTAATAGAAAGTCCGCCACCGCAGGGCTAGTCTGCCCGCTTCACACCTAGCCGTATTTCGTGGCCTGATAGCTTGTAGTCTTCGGTGAAAGCGCCCTCTACTGGAACACCCTCAACAAGTTCTAGTGACAATGTCTCCTGCTTGATGTAGTCGGCCCAGTCTTGCATGACCTGCTTTACATAAGAATCACTATCGTAGTATGTCGTGATGTGGTCAGCAATGTCGAAACCGGCCGAGCGGCGCATATTCTGCAGCCGGTGGACTATCTCCCGTGCCAGTCCTTCCGCAGCCAGTTCGGGTGAGACATCACAGTCCATCGCTACCAGGACTCCTCCCTCCGAGCTGACAATCAGGTTCGGCTGGTCAAGTTCATCTTCACTATCGGCGAACTCGATTGTCTTGGTGTTGAGTTCTTCGAGCACTTGCGGTGCCAGCCTTTCCAGGCCCTCCCTGTCCTGCCTTGAGCCTGCTTTGATAATCACTCTGGATAGCGGTTGGCGTACCTTGATGCCTGCCTGGCTGCGGGAGGCCCGTCCCAGACTGGAGACCTTCATCGCCAGCCGCGTGTCGTCGGAGAGACGTTTATCAATCATCGACTCATCGGCCACCGGAAAATCGCTGAGGTGGACACTGTCCGGTGCCTCCGGGAAGGCGGAACAGACCAGGTTCTGGTAGAGCTCCTCGGCGAGGAAGGGAGTAAACGGGGCGAGCAGTTTGACCAATGTTACCAGGCAGTGGTAGAGTGTACTGTGGGCGGCCAGTTTATCGGCGTCACTCTCGCTCTTCCAGAAACGGCGCCGGCTCCTGCGGACGTACCAGTTGGACAGGCCATCCACGAATGTCTCAATCTTACGCCCCGCCCCTGTGGGGTCATAGCTCTCCAGAGCGGAATCGACGTCCTTGACGAGCTGGTTGAGCTCGGACAGTATCCAGTGGTCAAGCTCTGAGCGCTCCGGCTGACCTTCTTCTGTAGTTGGGGTGAATTTGTCGATATTGGCATAGGTGACGAAGAAGGAGTAAACGTTCCACAACGTCAGCAGGAAATGGCGGGTTATTTCCGACATTATTGTGTCGGAGTAGCGGCGCGAGTTGCCCGGCGGTGAGGAGGTGTAGAAGTACCAGCGCAGGGCATCGGCGCCAAATTTGTTTACTACCTCCATCGGCCAGACCGCATTTCCCTTACTTTTACTCTGTTTCTCACCCTTAGCGTCAAGAATGAGTCCCAGGCAGATGACGTTCTCGTAACAGATACGGTCGAAAAGCAGGGTAGATATGGCGTGCAGGCTGTAGAACCAGCCCCGCGTCTGGTCTAGAGCCTCGCAGATGTAATCGGCCGGGAACCTTCCATCTTCGAGCATACTATCGTTTTCAAACGGGTAATGATACTGAGCAATTGGCATCGCCCCGGAGTCGAACCAAGCGTCGATTACCTCAGGCACACGCCGCATCTCGCCTCCGCATTCGGGGCATGCGAACGTTATCTCATCGACGAACGGCCGGTGCAGGTCAAGCTCTCCGCTCATTCCTGTGGTACCCTTTTGATCCAGCTCGCTGATGCTGCCGACGCATTCAAACGTGCCGCAGGATGGGCAGGTCCAGACGGGTAGAGGGGTCCCCCAATAGCGCTCGCGTGAGAGTGCCCAGTCGACGTTGTTTGCCAACCAGTCGCCGAAACGGCCGTACTTGATGTGCTCCGGGTACCAGTCTATCTCGCTGTTACCGCGTATAAGGCCGTCTTTGACCGCCGTGGTCCTGATGTACCAGGTCTGCTTGGCGTAGTAAACGAGTGGGGCCTCACAGCGCCAGCAGAACGGGTAGGTATGGAGTATCGTCTCGCTGCGGAAGAGCAACCCTCGCCGTTTCAGGTTCTCCAGCACCAGCGGGTCGGCATCCTTGACGAATTTACCGGAAAAGGGATAGCTGCCGATGACATTTCCCTGCAGGTCAACGTTATGCACGAAGTCCAGCCCCTCATCCTGCCCGGCCTGGTAGTCAACCTCGCCATAGGCAGGGGCGATGTGGACGATGCCCGTACCGTCCTCCATAGAAACGAAGTCGGTGGCAATGACACGGTAGGTCAGGTTATCGTCGGCGTCCTGAACAGGCAGGTCAGCACCTTGCTGGAACCGTCGCCGCTCTACGTTGAATTTGTGCGGGTTAAACAGCGGCTCATAGGCCACACCGACTAGTTCACTCCCCTCGAAGGTGTCTACAATCGCGTTGCCATCGAGGCCGGTGGCCATCAGCAATGCCGATGCCATCAGCAGATACTCGTTATTGACCTCGACTGCGGAGTACTCGGCGTCGGCCGCCACTGCCAGGGCGGTATTGCCCGGCAGCGTCCACGGCGTGGTCGTCCACGCCAGGAAGAAGGTGTCCTTGCTGGCGACCAGTTCTCGTAAGCTGTCGGGTAATCTGCTGTTATTACCAGCTATCTTGAACTTTATGTATACAGAGGGATCCTCAGTATCTTCCTTGTAGCCCTGGGCTACCTCGTGGGAACTCAACGACGTGCCGCAGCGTGGGCAGTGAGGCGTGACCTTGTAACCCTGATAGACCAGCCTCTTGTCCCACATCTGCTTGATGGCCCACCAGCAAGTCTCGATGTACTCGTTATTCAGGGTGACGTAGGCGTTTTCCAAATCAATCCAGTAGCCGACTCGCTCGATGAGGTTTTCAAACTCTCCGAGGTAACGGTAGACGCTCTCCCGGCAGAGGGCGTTGAACTTGTCTACTCCGTACTCTTCAATCTGTGCTTTTCCGGAAAAGCACAGCTCCTTCTCTACCTCAATCTCTACCGGCAGACCGTGCGTGTCCCAACCAGCAATACGTGGGGCGTAGTAGCCCTTCATTACGCGGTATCGTGTGATGATATCCTTGAAAACAGACGTTAAGACATGGTGAAGCGCCGGGCTGCCGTTGACAGTTGGTGGTCCGTCATACAGGTTAAACTGCGGGCCGCCCTTCCGTGCTTCGACGCTTCGGATGAAGGTTTTGTTCTTTCGCCACAGCTCGAGAATCCTCTCCTCAAGTTGAGGAAAATTGACCCGACTACTGACTGGCTCAAACATGGCTACATCCTCCCTATAAATAAAAAGCCCCGTCCTCTAGGGACGGGACTGATTAAGCCCGCGGTACCACCCTAATTCCCCGACCTATGCCGGGACACTCGTCCAGGGCACGTGCTCATACCCTCGTCACGGCTAACGGTTGACGAATCCGACCAAGCCTACTGGGTGCTTGCCTGATGGCTTAACACCGTTGGGTTGGTGGCTCAGGAGCGATCTTCAGAGAGCCGGACACATCTGCTCACACCTTACCAGACTCGCTGAGTGCCGGTGTCTCCCTTACTCTTCTCCGTCACTGCCTTTACAAAAGAGGAGTATATCATATTATGGAAAATAAATCAAGACGGCTTGGATAAGCTAGCAGATTGAGCTATGAAGTCAATCTTTGTCAGGGAGAATGACCACCTTGCGGAGGTCTCCCTCGCCAATACTCTGGGTGGTGACATCGGGGTGGTCGGCCAGGGCGAGGTGGATGATGCGCCTCTCGTAGGCGGGCATCGGTTCCAGGGTGAACGGTGTGCCTCTGGCCCGCACCTGCTCCGCTAAGCGTGCCGCCAGTGCCTGTAGTGCCTCGGAGCGGCGTTGCTTGTAGCCCTCGACGTCTATTACGATGGGTGTCCAGATTTTCGTCTGGTGACTGACCATTAGCCTGACCAGATACTGAAGGGTGGCCAGGGTCTGGCCGCGCCGGCCTATCAGAATACCCAGGTCTTCTCCCGTCACGTTGAAGGCGAACGGGGATGTAATCTGTTCCTCGCCGTTGGTGGTCTGAAATGTCTGCGGCTGAACGGTGGCCTCTAGTTCCATTAGCTCAAGCAGCTTTTCGAGGACTTTCCTGGTTATTTCGGATGCATTTTCTTCTGGCTCAGACACTGGTGCCAATCGCTCCACTCTGATAACCGCCTCTTCAGCCCCGAGGCCGAGGAGGCCGGACTTACCTTCGCTTACGACGTCTACTTTTACTTCGTCTCGACTGACGTTTAATTGCGTCAATGCTATCTGGATAGCTTCTTCCACCGTCCGGGCGCTTATCTCCAGAGGTTCCATAGTCCGTTCCTTCTTCCGTTGATTCCCTTGGTATCACGATATCAGCGTCGACCGCTTTTTCGACTTTCTGTTTTTTTTCCACCGGGGGAGGGCGCTTCTGGGCCTTCTGGTCAGCCTCGGCTGGCCTCGGCCTGAATACAGTTGACAGTCCACCCCACACCCCAATAAAGTACTGCATGATGATTCTGATGATATTAGAGGCCACCCAGTAGAGGGCCAGGCCGCTGGGGAATGACATGGCAAAGAAGCCGAACATTATTGGCATCATCCACAGCATCATCCGGCCCTGGGTCTGCTGGTTAGGGTCGGCGCTGTCCGGTGTCACCATCTTCTGTGACATCCACATCGTGACACCGACCAGGATGGGCATGATGAGTAGGGTATCCTGTCTCGCCAGGTCCAGCCATAGGAAACTACTCTCCAGGGGTACTTGGGAGAATACCGTTGACCACGGTGTGTAAAGATGGTGGGACAGCTTGAGGAAGTCTTCCGGGGCGTACGCCAGTACCCGGATTATCGATTGGTAAAGGGCAATCCAGATGGGCATCTGGATAAGCATCGGTAGCAGGCAGCCCGCGGGGCTTACGCCCGCCTGCTTCATTAACGCCATCTGTTCCTGGGCCAGTTTCTGCCGGTCCCGGGCATACTTCTTGCGTAGCTCGGCGATTTTCGGCTGCAGCTCCTGCATGCCTCTGGTGGCCCTCATCTGGCGGCGGGTCAGCGGGAACATAGCCCCGTGGATAATGAAGGTGAGAACGATTATCGTCAGCCCGAAGTTATTGAACAGGACGCTTGAAAGCACGACGAGCACATTTATCATCGGGCTTAGTAGAATCGTGTCCCATATTTGTCCGACTACTTCCACAGAGACTTACCTCACTCGCCGTCCTCAAGGGTTAATGATTTCTTCCACAGTTCCTCACCCGTCTGCACATTGATGGCATAGAGGTTGTCCCGGAAGGTGTGGGTATAGACGGTGCTGTCGCCAGCGAAGAGTGGGGCCTGCACCTTCTCTTCATATACCTTCTCTCCTACCACATCCTCGAGGTGAACTAGCAGTGTTTGATGGTTATCCGCAGTGTCCAGGGAGTAGACATCTCCATTTTCGGTGGCCACGATGATCAGTCCATCAACCAGTACCGGTGAGGAGCTTATCGGTCCACCCAGGTCGAATTCGGCTATCGGGGTACCTGTTTCGGCGTCTAGGGCGTAGACCTTGCCGTCGAGATTGGGTGCATAGATGGTGCCATTACTGGCCAGCGGCTTTGCCCAGAACCAGTTTTTCGGTTTGTTCTCATCGCTGTCATCGGCCGGGAACCGCCAGACCTCCTCGCCTGTGGCGATATCTAGAGCGTAGAAGCGCCGGCCAAAGGTGCCGAAACAGACCTTATCCTCGTAGACTACGGGTGTGGCCATGATAGCTCCTCGGGTTTCAAACACCCACCGCTGGCTGCCATCGTGGATATTAAGGGCATAGAGCTTCTTGCCGAGGTTGCCGATGAAGAGAGTGTCGCCCTGAATAGTAGGTGCGGACCAGATTTTCTCGCCTGTATCGTACTCCCAAATACCACCTAGGTTCTGATTGAGTGAGTAAACCTTCCCGTCTGCGGCACCGAAAAATATGTTACCTGTCTGGTCGAAGGTGAGTTCTCCAACGATTTCTACTCCAAGACCACCCTCGCGTGGAAAATCATATTCCCAATCCGTCGTCAAATTGTTTCCGTCGAACCTAAAAGCGTAGACCTTGCCATTATAGCCGCCGACATATACCAGTCTATACTGTTCTCCATCGGCTTCCCTCAACTCGCTAATTATAGGTGAACTGTAGATGGCTACGCCGGCAGTGCCGCCCCCCGCACAACCGAAGCCACCCGATGGTACTTGGGTGAGCAGGACAGCGGGGTCACCTTGAACGGTGCCGTCCTCGGCGTTGAGTGCTATTATCTTGCCCCCCCTCGAGCCGACAATCACGGTGTCGTCGACGACAACACCGCCGGCCCAGCCCAGAGCGACGCCACGACCTAACGTACCGGCGCAACCAGCCACCGTGAGCATGACCACCACCAGTGCCATCACTAGGGATAGTATCTTGGGGCGACCATTCAGGAATCCTGTACGCCTAATCTTCAATCCGCTCGCTCCAGGGAGATAATTGCTGAGCGTAAGGCGGGTCTGGGTACGTGCTTGATCCCAACGCCATCCTTCCGCCTCCTGCTAAACGGGACAGTTCCCATCTTCGGATGGAGGGGTATAAGAGTAATATTCACTATGGATGAGAAAAGAGACATAACAGCAAAATTATCACGGTACCGGGTCATAGCCGCCGGCATTAAACGGGTGGCACCGGGCAATACGTTTCATTCCTAACCATGTTCCTTTACACACACCGTATCTAGTAATAGCTTCGTGAGTATATTGAGAACAGGTTGGCGTGAAACGACATGACGGAGGCATAACCTGTGAAATCGTTTGTTGATAGATTCTGATCATTCCTAGTGTAATTTTTTTCACTTTATCTATTAACTCAGGCCGTGCAAGAAGCAGTTTCTACCAGGTGTGCTCGGGCTAAGAGGTCTTCTATCGCTCGTTTGAGGCTGGCGTATTCAGCACTGGCTGCCGCTGGCCTAGCGATGACGACGATATCCCAACCCGGCCTGAGCGGCACTTCCCGCAGGATCTCACGAAGTCGGCGTTTTACTTTATTCCTGACTACCGCCTTGCCGATTCTTTTACTGACCGAGATGCCGTAGCGGGATAGCGTTAGTTCGTTGGGTAGAGCTCTCATCACCACCAGCTCACATACCCACGAATTGCCCTTCTCGTACACTAGGGCGTATTCTCTTGGCTTGGTGATGAATCTATCCCCTCTCACACCACCTCCGGCCAACTTCACCTCAAACCACGGTTAATCGCTTGCGGCCCTTGAGGCGTCTTGCTTTTAGAACCGCCCGACCACCCCGGGTGCTCATTCGCTTCAGAAAGCCGTGCTCCCGTTTTCTTGGTATCTTCTTTGGCTGATATGTCCTTTTTGGCACAGTAGCCGTAACCTTTCTCTCAATTGTCTCTGGAGGGGGACCGTGTCACTCGGCATGCGCACGGAGTGTTTGGGCCTTGCGAGTATGAGCTGCGACATACGGCAGTAATGCCAGATGTCTTGCCCTCTTTATGGCGACCGCTAAGGAGCGCTGGTGCTTGGCACATATCCCGGTCCGCCGGCGTGGCTCTATCTTGCCCCGGTCGGATACATAGTTACGAAGCTTGTCCGGCTCCTTGTAGTCAATCGATTCGTTCTTGTTGGCGCAGAAGAAGCACACTTTACGTCTAGGGGTATATTTCGTTCCCCGGCTCCAACGTGTGCTTTTTGGCTTGCTGGTTTTCTGTCTGGGCACTGGTTATAAACTCCTTTAAAAAGGTATGTCTTCCGGGGCAAAATCGCCGGTATCACTCTCGTCTATCTTGTCAGGAGAAGGTGCGGCGCCCTGTCGATCGAGGAATTTCACCCTGTCGGCGACGATTTCATTCCGGGCCCGCGTTTGCCCGTCCTGACCCTCCCAGGTCCGCATTCGCAGTCTGCCCTCAACGTAGACCAGCCGACCCTTGGATAGGAACTGATTGCATTGCTCGGCCAGCTTGCTCCAGCACACCACGTTAAACCACTCTGTCTCTTCTCTTCGCTCGCCGTCTGGTGTAGTATACCTCCAGTTAGTAGCCACCCGAAACGAGGTCACTGGTCTCCCGTTGGGAGTAAAACGCATCTCCGGCTCGCTACCTAGGTTGCCGATGATTGTCATCCTGTTGACACTAACCATTGTCCCAAACTCCTCTTGCCTCTCCGAACATCCGGGGAACTAGTATTCAACCATTTCACCCAATCTTTATCAGAAGGTGGCGTATCACGTCTTCGGAGATTTTCAGGTTTGTCTCTAGTTCTTCATTGTATTCGGGCTTCATCTGGAAGCGGGTTAAAACGTAGTGACCTTCCCTATATTGTTTTATCGGATAGGCTAGCCTTCTCTTGCCCCAGCGCTCTACTTCTGAGACGACGCCACCCTTCTCTGTAATATAGCGACCTACGCTCTCGACCGTGGTTTCAAGGTTCTCTTCATCAGCTTCAGGGCGGACAACAATGGTCAATTCGTAGTTGCATAACTTTTCGCCGACCTGGTTCGACACGTTCTCAGATACCATTACTCCTACCAATAAATATACTAACGCACAGCATCATAGTATACTATACGACCGTAAACAATACAAGCAGTATGCTTTACTTGAGATGATTGGACTGACAGCGCCTTGACAGCCAAGGAGTGTCTTGCTAGACTCTATCTAGGCAAGGTCTTTCCTCGCAGGTTATACGGCCCCGTGGTGTAGCGGTCTAACATGCCACCCTGTCACGGTGGAGATCGCGGGTTCAAATCCCGCCGGGGTCGCCAGTTAGTATTTCCACGCCTAATGTTGTCATTTTCCCAACATCTACACTACTTATCCCTGTACCAAAGTGCCCCCCTACCAACACTAAAGTCCGACACCCTAAGGTCTGGTGCTATGCGGTTTCTAGCCCCGCAACAGGACAGTATCATACCTCACCAAAGTGTCGGGCTCAACCCCAAAGTATCCTTCACTTATTACCGTTTCGTGTCCCCAGAAGTGGTGGTAACCTCTTTAATGTCTTTATCGAGGAGGTATCACCGTGAAGACAGAGCTTGCACTCCGTGAATTCTTTGACAGCCGGATTGCAGCCAATCTAAGTCCCGCGACAATAGAATGGTATAAAGACAGGCTCTCCCCCTTCGTCAACTCCTG